>Ga0153950_1000969_pt1 | contig 12836 bp, 10 predicted proteins | sample TSNJ034MetaG_FD_104737 | JGI IMG/M metagenome (GOLD analysis project Ga0153950, IMG submission 104737) | Attine ant fungus gardens microbial communities from New Jersey, USA - TSNJ034 MetaG | ecosystem: Host-associated > Fungi > Mycelium > Unclassified | place: USA: New Jersey, Wharton State... | reverse complement strand
TCCGTGAACCGTGTTCCATGTACCTACAAAATAAATCCACGATCATGACGAATAAGATATAAATTGATAACTCACCCGCTTCAACGACTGCCGTGCTTCCGGTAAAGAAGACGCCGTCATGAACACATTCACATTATGTTTCGCCTCCTCACTCTCCTTATAAATACTCTCAATCACCACCTTTTTTGTGCTCTCGTTCCTCAACCTCAACGTCTCATGCAATTCCCTCGCAACATCATCCACGCTCTGATTCTCCCCGATAATCCTCCTCGCAACGGCCTGTCCGACTTCTCTGATAAGTCGTTCCATATCCAAATTTTCCAACACGCTGCCCACGATAGCATGCGCAAGCAGATCGGCAGTCGTCAATGGAAGCATGAGTCCTGATGTGATATTGGTGATGGCTTGATAGAAATCAGTCGCATACTGGTATTTCTTCCGTTGTCAGCAGTCATATCTATAACTCGGATCGAAAGTGTACATACCGAATAGCCACTGAGCGCTGGCTCGCAAGCAACGAAGAACTAAACAAAAAGAGCATCAATTGGATAACTCGAAAGAAGAATGCTATATTACCAGCGTAATGCCCCTCAACGCCATCTCTCTCACGAGATGTAATGGATCGAAACCATCAGGCGACCCATCGTCGAATCCTGTATGAGCCCCCTCTCAGTCAGCCAAAAATCATTCGCCATTCAACACACACACACACACACATGAGAAGAACCTTTCGAGAAAAAAAAAGAAAAAAAACTACTGACCATCTCCATACTCCCCAATACCATGCGGGGGCGCATCTGCAATCAACACAACCATCTTACTCGCATTCACCCTCCAGTCCATCTTGAGCGCCTCAGCAAGCGCAGCCGTCACCGCCTCCGGTCCATCCCCACCCCCACTCGCATACAACGACGAAAGGTCCTTATGCACCTGACCAATATCCGACGAAAACCCAAAATTCCTCGTCACATACGTATGATCCTGCGGCGGATGATCTCGAAAAGCCACTAACCCCACGCGCAAGTCGTCCGGATGCTGCAGCTTCCCCGACTCGAAGATATACGCACAGATCGCTTCGATGTTCTTCGTCGCGGAGGAGATATAAGAGCCTTGACTCCCCGTACAGTCTTGTATGAACACCAGGTCCCTTTTTTGCGTCGAGAAGTGTTATAAGAGCGGTTCCCCAAGAAAATGAAATTTATATGTTTTTTTATTTTTATTTTGAAATTTCAAGTTCAAGTTCAAGAGAGAGTGTGCATAGCCGTTTTTGTGGTATGTGTGTGTGGAGATGGAATGGCTGACGATTGACAGAAAAACTTACAACATCTTTCCGTCTCGATCTATATGGTGCTGCGCTTCCTCTGCAGTCCATATTTGCGATTCAAAGACAGGCTGATAACCTGCGTTGAGATCCATGTCCATGTTTGAAAAAGCACTGCAGATGAAGAAAAAGCTGGGCTGTGTGGCAAGACTGATAAGTTCAGCTTTGGGGCTGACAAGTTCAGTTTGGAGGGGGGACTGAACCGGTGATGGGATTCCTTAAAACGGGTGACAAGTCAAGTTTCGGATCTCACCGATCATCCATAATTATTCTAGTCCGCAACGAGGCTGGCGCGAGGTCTACCTCCCTACGTACATAAACACGTATTGCTACCGTCTATGAGTACCACCAACCAGCCAATGTGCCCATGACGTGCTCCATGCCCCAAATCCCACTGGTGTCCGCAAATTCCGAAATAAAACCATCAGCGCTGCAGTACACCCCCCCACAATCGCTGTTAGTGTAATGTACATCTTCAGCCTCGCGGCAGATGTCATCGCACGGTCGGCTCCGCCTGGTATAGCCGAATGACTACATCGATTAACAAGTTAAATCAGTCGAATTTAGGCCAACGGAGAGATAAGATCGCTTACGGCTCCATCGCGATTCTACAAATCGTGTGGAATACATCCGCCATTTGCCCATCCTTGACGCTGACAGCTACAGGCACCTGCAGCCCAAGTCGTCGACAATATACGTCAGGCTGAACTTCGTGACGCTATACCCACATTGCCAGCAGTGTCGGGAATACAGAACACAAGCACACATACACTCGTCAGAACACTCTGTACTCTTCTTGGATTCGAATTTGGTGTCTCTTTCTTACCTGCAGAGCCAAGTCCAGATCTGACTTGGTCGCTACGAAAAGCGTCGGGATATGATCGAGACTGTATTGTTGCTGGATAACGTAGATAGTTTTAGCATTCCATGGTCAATATCCCAAGAACACGCACCCGTAGGTTACTAATGTAGGAAAAGGAATTTGTGTCACTCGAGTCATGTACGTAAACAATGACATCGGGCCGGTCTGTGATTTTCTTCGAGCTTCGCAACGTCTCTGCCTCATAGCGCGAACCGAATTCCTGCAGCTAGGACAAGGGGTAATCCCATCTCAAGCACGCATGCATGGACACAAGTACGTACCACCAAATACTTCTCTGACCCAACTATATCCACCGAGTTAACCACACTTATGGGCTTACTCGTCGGCTCATACGTTGCATTGAAAGGCTTCCCAGCAAATGCTCTCAAAAGAGAGGTCTTGCCCGAGCCAGCAGCGCCGCACACGTAGCACAAAAAAACATTCCTCGTAACCTTCCCCTTCCTTCTATCCGTCTTGCGAGGTCTTGTCACTTGCAGTGCTTCTGTTTGAGATGCTCCCGAGTAGCCTAGATATGCGAGGTATGCTAGTGTCGTTTTATGATCCAGTAATGTTGTCATGCTATTTTCAATGGTAATGACAATTGGACACTGGAGCACTTGTGTTACGCACCTCCATTGGGCGAGCCACCCTTGCAGTGTCACAGCGCCTGCGTCGTCCGATAGCGTTGTATCGGGAAAGTTTTGATCAGCCCATGGGTTCCCGGGGGATGTACTGAAGACATCTTCTAGCTCATCGCGTTTCAAAGCTCCATCTTGGTCCTGTGAAAGAACTTTTAGACAATCCAAGGGAAAAGTTTCAAAAATAGGATAGATACCTTGTCAAATGACTCAAAGATATCAGTAAAGAACTGATACCCGAGTGGGCTCAGTTCCACAGAACAATCCGACGGAACATCAAATCTATAAACCAATTAGTAATCGCTTGCTCAGCAAAGACATGACACTAGCAGCGTACTTGGGTGCAAGGAAAGCCTCCGTCAATCTCAGATCTTCCGCATACCCGAATTTGCGCAACACAGTCCAAGTCGTCTCGAGTCGACCACGTTGAATAAAGATAGTATGCAGGTAAAGAAAACCTGCTTCCGTCAGACCATCGCCTCGCACGCCACCTTCTGCATGCTCCTGCACCATAGCTTTAATTCCTTCGAGTTCCTGCAGCTGTAGGGGTGCGTCAAAGCATTTGCGCTGGGTTCAAGTTGTATGAACGGCAAGCAGGGTGCTATGAAGACTGAATATAGGCACCTGAAACTCGTTTAATTCCGAAGCGTCAAGGATTCCGTCCTTGTTCAGATCGCAGAGCTTGAATATTCGTCTGAGAGCTGCGACGCAAGCGGGCTTGAGGATCTACGGAACCATTTGATCAGGACCCAAATGGAGCGAGCCAGAACAGGGAAGAGACACGTACATGATCGCGAGAGTCATAAAGGGGAGCGGTGGGGTGAAGGACGGCCTTTTGGGCAAAATAGAAGACTTCGGAAATGTTAAGAGGAAGCTTTGCCGAGCATTCAACGCACGTCTCAACTTCCTATAGGAGAACCACGCAGCTTTGAGCAAGGTCAGGATATCTCAGGAGAGGCTCTTGAACGCACCTTGAACTCGTTCATGATTGGAACGATCTCATCTTCAAGGGCCTCATTCGTGACCTCTCCACCGCGCAGGTCAATTTTGTTGCCAACGAGAATGACAGGGACCTTGAGCAGAATTGTCAGCATACGAGTATGCACGTGAGAGATAACAGGAGTAGTACATTGACTCCAAGTTGGCGGAAGTGAGGAAGCCAGTAGGTTGGTATGCGGTCAAAGGAATTAGGGTTATCGATAGCATAAACGACGCAAATGACGTGTGCCTTTCTAGTTTCTGATTCAAGGTGAGCACGGTCGTGTGGACCAGCTGGAATGATGACGAGTAAGCAGATGAGGGCAAATTGAAGATAGCATGGGTACCGCCGGAGTCTACAATATACGTAGTAACATTTTCTGGGGTGACCTCTGGTGGGATGGTAACTTCTGGGACGATATGTTGTACCTAGGCATATGAGCTCGGAATTATTCCACAGAAACGTCGACGCGTACATGAGCTACAAAAGATTCCTTAATTAGCGAGGTGATGATGGTGCTCTTGCCCACTCCCTCTGTGGCACATCAGCAATCATACAGACGATACAAATTTTTTTCAGTATACACACCATCGCCGACGAGGAGGATGCGGACATCTCGCCTCATGCTCGGAGTAGCTGTCTGGCCGAGGCTGGTATGGCCGACACGACTGCGTGAGCATGTCACGTGATATCATGCTTGGTCTGATATTCAATTACCCCAACATGACCATGACAAAGTACCACACAGAGAGTGCACAGAGAGTGCGAAATGAATGTGAATAGTTTGCATCAGTCGCTTGTGATGAGAGACCTTGACGAGAGATCAGATTTTTCTATCATTTCTTGCAGATTCTATCTAGAGAATTGATATCACGTGGCTTCCAGATTTATCTTCATCAGACCACCTGCAGCTGGTTCTTGCACTGGCAGAAATGTTTGCAAAGTTGCCACACGACATTGTCATCCTCGTCCTCGTCTCTCTCGGCCCCTACGAGCTCGCTGCAGTCGCACAGACCTGCAGTTTTCTTCACGGCCTTGTACGTTGAAATGACTTTCTTCATGTCCCCCCAACTCATACCAGCTCCAAGGTCACTGAGTACGGCTGGTCGAGCTACCACCGCTCACATCCCAGGCCCTCTCTCAGCCTCTCTCGTGCTCGTGCTTTGTGGTCTCCACACTTTCTCGTCAAGTACGACGCTCTCAATGATGCAGCTTGGAAGACAAACACCTTTGTTGCTCGTCCTCTCTCTGACCCTTGGCCCACGAAGAACTCTCCCCTCCTTGCTATCTCTACCAATCGTCTTGTCGTCGCCTCGGGAAACTATATTCATTCTTACAAGTTTGAATCTTGTGACGAGAACTCTGCTCCAGCCGTCACCTTCGAAGGTTCTTCCTCCCTTCTTGATGGGCACGAGCGTTCCGGAGATATCACGGGCATAACGCTCGTCGATACCTCAGGATATGACGACACATTTTTCATCGCCTTTCAGGATGGTCTGATTGAATGCATAATTCTTCGTCCTTCATCTGGGGACTCATCCCAAAACCAGCTAAGAATCACTCGACTGCATGCAAGCGCCCCATCCAACACCAATGATTTTTCCGAAAGTCTCTCATCAGCCTCTCACTTCCTTCTGTCGCTTTCCTGGAACGGATCAGCCACTCTCGCAGATCACCGTGATCTTACTCAAAGCAATAGAACCAGCTCCACACTTACTTGGTATTCTGGTATAGAGCTCAAAACACGGAGTTGGGCATCCCATCTCTGTTTGTCCTCGTCCCAACCTTATGCAGCTTTCGGCACTTCCAACCCGTATGCCCCGTTACCGGTATACTATCTTCCTGACCTTTCATTCCCCAACTCTGGCATACCCTCTGTCCTTCTCACAGCTGGAAGATATACTTCATCCTCCGCAGGACCTGTACCTTTTCAAATTTACCCATCTTCCGCAGTATATGGACTTTCCCAAGCGCCACCTTGTTCACCCTGGGGCTCCTCACCGCAAATTCTCGTCGGTGGTTGGTACGACGGCAAAGTCCGGTGTTACGATCTTCGCCTTCCAACCTCACTGGTCTCCTACCCTGCCGCCTCTATATCCACTTCCATAACCGGACCTCTAACGACCCGTACAATTCCATCTCTCTCTCCGGTCCTATCCCTATGCAACCCATGGTCCTATGAGCCCATCTATTCCATCTCCTGTGGCGGTGGCTCCGGTTCTCACATCGCCGCTGGTTCAGCGAGACATAGCGTTCTCTCATTCTGGGACGTCCGCAATCCATCAGGTGGTTGGAGTGTCCATGCACCTGGTAACGATCCTTCCCCTGTCTATTCTGTTATCCTGGAGAGTTCGAGATGTTTTGGTGCCACGGAGCGTAGACCTTTTGTGTACGATTTCGTGAGTGTCGTTTACCTGCCTGTTTTTTTTCCGGCCACTGATCGATGTACTGATTTTTTTTTGACCTATGGTTTTAGGGACCTTGTGTCACAATCAACACGTATCCTCCTATCACCCATACTCGTGGTGATAAACTCAAGCGATCCAAGACCCCAGCAAAGAAAGGTATAGACTACTACGTGACAAAATATTTTCATGGCAGTACCACAACCGATCATTAACAACCCCTCTCCATCAAATTTGTTTGTTTTGTTTGTCTTGCTTGCTAATCGGTGCCTCTTGTATACCTATCATTAACGTAATTCATAGACTCCGAATTTGAGCACAATGTAGAATAAAAAAAAACATCATTTTGGTTTGATCTGTGAGTACAACAGAGGTATGTGTGCTATGTGATGTAAGCTAGGAAATGACAATGATAATGAGCGAAAGAGAGACTGTAGATGTGATTATGCTGCGAAAGAGACCAACTTGCGAGCTATAGATGATAGAATAAGACCCTCAGTAAAAGACAAAAAAATGGCAGAGCGCGAAAAAAAAGGTCCAAATCAAAAAGGAAGCGAGACGAGCGAGAGAAAGAGAAGCCAAACAGTCAGAAGAAACAACACAATCCCAAACCACCAAGAACAAAGGGGAAGGGGGGAAAACAAGTACAGCGAAGACATAAATATGGGATGGTACATAACAAAAATGAAACTAGAAAAACAAAGTCAAAAGTCGAATAGATGTCGATATCGAGGAGATGGTTCAAGTTTTTGTCTTTTTCAAAAGAGGGGAAACAAAGTAAAGAATAAATAAATAAAAAGAAGAAGACCAGTCACCCTTGAAAGAAAAGGAAGAAGAGGTGTCCACAAGAAAACCCATCTCAAGCTGGGAAAAAAAACGAACCGTCGTGGAAATATCATCACCAATTCGCGGAGGAGAGAGAGACAGTCAGACGATCACTTTCACTGAATCATCGTCGCCGCCGCCGTCGTCGTCGTAGATTGTGACCGTGTCGCCCAATTGAACAATTGTCGCATATCACTCATCGGAACTGTATCCGCAGGTTGCTTAGGTTCCACAAGCAAACTAGACGAAAAAAAAAAACCATCATATCTTTTGAGCACACGCATACAAAAAAAAACCAGTGATAATCACCTCCGGCGATACAAATCCTGAAAATCTCCACTACGCTTGGAATTATCAAACGACGCATTCAAAAAATCCTGTACTTCCGGAATAGCTTTGAGGTTGTACGAAACCTGGAACCGCTGCATGTCTTTTTAATGTTGTCAATTTAAACTGTCAGCCTCTCCACTCGTAACATCAACTAAGATATAGAACCCTCACCCTGAACAATACGCGCAAGCTTGTGATACTTGTTAAAGTTCAAAAGTTTCTTATTATTGTTGAGCGGCGAAGCTCGATGAGACGGGTTACCCTCCCTGCAAAACGTCACATCGGTCAGATACAATCCTGTTCATTCCAATCAGCCCGAAAAGTACATCATCCGTCCCAAAAAAAAAACGCACCAAGAAAGGGAACAGCAGGCGGCGAGGTATTTCGAAGTCTTGAACGGTACTCATGGTAATTCCGACTGTGATCTGCAAGCTTCCGAAGCGACTCAAGTTGCGTCTTGGATTTCTGCGATACACCCTGCAAAAAAATCGCCAGCACCGCGCAAAAAAAAGACGACAATCAATAGTGAAAAATAAAGGATAACTGTGCACTCACAGCCCAAGTCTGATGCAAACGAGCAATCGTCGACGAGTCCAATGCAGCTAACATTGATCGAGAAGTGGAATAATTGTTTAATAATGTACATCTCTGCGTCCAAGAGAATCAGTCATTTCGAAAGTAAGGGGGGGAAAAAAGCAGAATAGCTCACATCCGCAACTTTGATGAAAAATTTGATAAGTGCTGTCCTCTTTTTCATATCCTGCTCGTTGAGAATGCTCTCAGCCACCCATCCAGTGATGACCGTACTCAACGATGTAACAGCCTTGACACTCGGGTTTGACGTCGACTTCCCATCACCCTGACCCGCCTCCAAAACCTCCTCGGGTTGGATAGCACAATACAAAGTACACTCCATAATTGTCATCTGTCTTGCCAACTCCAAGGCATTGAAATCTGTTACAAGAATATTCGAATATTCCTTCTTCCGTAATGCGACAAGCAATGCCTTCGTCATGTTCGGTCGTGGAATTTCAGAAATGGGTCCACTAAGGGCAGGGACGAATGGATTCGGTATGTCTCGGAGCCTTCGCTCCCCCTTTCCTGTTTCTGCAGCATGCTTTCTAATCTCCAGAAGCTCAGAAATCCTTTGTGCAGGACCTGGGAAAAACATCGCCAGCGCCTCCTTTGTAAACGTTGTCAGCGTTGGTAATATAACATCATCGATCCCAAGTCTCCAGTGAAGTTCCACCCAGGACTTGATCATATTCGCCACGCGCAATCGCACCGGTAAACCTTTCTTGTGCTGCCATAAATGTAACTCCTCGATAGAGGTAGAAGCACTATGTGGAGGTACGAGATTATATCGCGCAATAATCGCCTCGACAAGCTCTGCCGGCGTCGTGAAAAGCCTGAAAGTCATGAAAAAGACAGATGAGAAAGCTGGCTCGACTATTGCATCATGAGGCGTCATCTTTTCTACCAGGGCCTCAATCGTGGCGCCGACCAGAATACCTTCGCTGTTATATGCAACATCTTCCTCGGAATAATCATGCTTGTACATCCAACTCTCCGGATCCTGATCAAATTCAAGCGAACCTGTGGTAAGCTCGCCATTGGCAATTTTCTCTTCCAATGCCGCAGTGCCATGGTTCTTGGTACTCCCTTCCCACGTCGTACACTCGTCAGTTTTCGTCTCAACCGATACTGGGGACGGCAGGTCGGGTTCTATGTCGGCTCTCACATCAATCTTAGGAAGAGAGAGAGAAGGTCGAGTATCGGCGGGAGATGTCGCAGCAGTGTCAGTCGAATCTGCCCATGAGATTTTTGATACGACACTATGCTCGGATCCTGAAGACAGTTCCCTCGTCCGCGGAAGCACGTTCGAAGGTCTAAGATGAATCGTAAGGTCTTCATCATCCCCTAGCACAGGACCCTGAGCCCCACGAAGTACGTCCATACTGATTCCTCTACTCAACCCTCTAGTGGGACTCGGACGCCGAGATGGTAGTTGTGAATGACCCTCGTCGTTTGTATACGGCAGGTTGATAACAAACGGCCGTTGGACACCTGCACGATTCAAGCACACCTTCACTGCAGCAACACAGTCAGCACCAGCCTTCAATGCACCCGTCGCCGATCTGATCAATGCGGACTTCTCCTCCTCTTCAGATATCGAAGACGCCAATGGCAAAGAGAGTCGACGAACAAAATCCGTCAACTCGCTTGTTACAGTGTATAGGCCTTCATTGACCGCTCTGAGGCCATTGGCCCTATGTAGGGAGATATCTGGATGGCTTGTGACAGCCATAACGATGGTGAGAATCTTTTCAACCATGCTGACAATTTCGCATGTGAGCTCATAAAAATGCCCAGTATTCGAAGCATGTGACGATCGACTGTAGGTATGTGCATGCCCAATGAACGCTGCGATGGTAGAAAGGTATTGGTCATGAGTGAGGCGCAGCGCTTCCAGAACTTGCAATGATGTTGTCGGGCCAGAGGGGAATTGGGGTGGTATCGGGGATCCCGGGGAATCCTGTGACGAAAATGACGAAGATGAGGCACTGCTGATCGACAGTTCAGCCTTGTGCCGAGCCAATATTCGCTCCTTTGTCTGAGTTGGTCCATTTCGAAGGTCTGCCACGCTTCTTGCACGCATAGGTGTCGCTGGGGGAGAAACACTGATCGGCTTCTCCCAGTACCGTCGTTGTCTGGGGGTAGGACTAGTTGGAGAGAATCCGTCATCTGGGTCGTCGCGACTCCAATTTTGGGTTTGGGAAGATTCGTCTATTTCGCTTGGTTCTTGCGGAAGCTCGATCCCACACTGCACCGCAATTGCAACGAACCGGCGAACCTGAGAAAAGACTAGACCACCCGTCTTCAACATCTCCATGATCTCATTTGCTAGCTCCTTTTCGGACAGACCGGTCTCGGAAGCTCGCCTCGCTTGTGAAACCAACTTAGCAAGGGTAGTGAGAAGTTTGCTTCGCTCCTGCGCCAGGGCAGGAAACTTCCGTAGTGCTGGTGCGTCTCGATTGATGGTATCGGTGCTGGTCAATATGCGACGCACACATGCGATGATGCATGCTGCCGAAGGCTGGAAGTGAGTGATTCGATTCGCTCGTACGGCGTTCTGAAGAAGAGAAAGACCATGGACCATTGGTACCATGATAGGCGCGGAGTAGTGGATAGAATCTGCCGAATAGTCAGAAGACTGTCGATTGTGTTTCCGTATTGCAGCAGCCGTCCATGTTGCAGACACTGAAGATGAACTGCGTGCGCGTAAAGCACGCTGGGGCAGCTACAATAACGTATGATAAAAAACAAATTCGGAAAAGAGAAGAGACCGGTGCTTACCTGAAGTGCCGAGTCTTTGGACTTCCCAAGGTCTGCACTCACATAATTGCTGGGAAACCACCCTCTTCGCCCTTCAAACTCACCATCCCACCAACCACTAGGATCCCGATTGAGTACATGTATGATGTTTCCAGTGCAAAATGACAAGCATGTTGTGTTTGACTGTTGTGGCTCATAATCATGCATTGCAATGACATACTCTGAAGTAGCGCGCATGGTATCATCTCGAGAAGGGCTCGATGGTTGGAAGGAAACATTTGGAGACATGACATGAAGAGATCTGGGGGGAGACAAGAGTGAAGTAGAAGCGTGGTCGGAAACTGACGAGGCTGATGCATTGGAAAAACTTTGCGAACGTTGCTTGATTATACCCGAGCCGAGGAGATTCCTCTTAGAACCAGAGTCAGCCGAAAAAGAGCCTTGGACAAGTTTGACCTTGGTGTCGACAATAAGGCGGGAATCATGCATGGACCTGTCTCTACTCAAATCAACAGATGGATCAGAGACCATTTTTAGAAGACAAGTGGCAACATTTATCTCCGTACTCACTCTTGATTTGAACACTAGCAAAGGCACTCTGTACTATGACCGGACAGATGCAAGAGTGTGCTATGGATAGGCAGTAACAAAGTTCTGGGGTCAGCAACAGCGATGAGAGATGTGGAGATTGCAAGGCACGAATGAGCAGGGCAAAAATAAGGCAAAAATTTGAACTATCCACAACAAACGCAAACACAACCAGGCTTATTCCTGGCCTCACCATCCTCCATGTACTGCAGAGACGCAGCAAAGATGATTAAAGTGCATCCTGGATACTGTTTCTCTTTGTCTATCCGGTAGTAAAGACTTGCGAACGCGCTATTCTAGTAATCAAAATATTGATCACGTTCCGACATTTTGATCCGCAGAGAACACAACATTGTTTGTCTCTGATTGCCCTCTGGGAGACCTCTCAGCAGACTCATTGAATTCGCAAATAGTCTTCGCTTGATCATCGTTTTTCTGATATGACTCACTCTGATAGAGCGCAGTAGTGTGCGCAGTAGTGTAACTCGGTAGGCACCGAGTGCTGGGATCATCATTTAACCCAGGACGGGAATAATCATATAGCGCTCCCGAATAATTATCTGGCACTCTCATTGCACTCTCTGTAGCAATGTCAGTAGTCTTAGGTACTGAGATAACATATGCTCCTCGATCGAGAGGGCAAGGCGAGCAGAGGGGTCGTCTCTTTGTGATTGGTAATGTTGGGTACACTGCTTTCAATGCTACCTAGGTCGGTGTGAGAGTAGTTCCCACTAAAGGAAAACTCAAATAAACCTAGAGCCATTTTTATCTTAAACCACATTATCAAAGGGATATCCGTATCCCACCTCAGATTAGAATTCTATTTTGACGCCTCTGGTCAATTGCTAACTAGCCTCCCCCTTACTACCCCCGGGGGCCAACCCCTGTCAATCCCTTGAGGAAAGGGCTGGAGAGATTGGATGACTTCCGGTAGGTAATCCAGGGAAATATGAGTACCCAGGTTCCTTTAGAATGGTCCATGTCAGACCTGAATCTCAAATTTGGGGGTCTCCCTAGATGTTGTGATCAATAGACGTTGTCTAAACTTTATGCAGATCAAAGTTATATCTGGAATTGGTCTTGATGGCGTCACGCAAACACAAGCAGACTTATTCCTGGCCTCACCATCCTCCATGTACTGCAGAGACGTAGCAAAGATGATTACTAGAATAGCGCGTTCGCAAGTCTTTACTACCGGATAGACAAAGAGAAACAGTATCTAGGATGCACTTTAATTAAGATATTGGTCACGTTCCGACATTTTCTCAGAGAATACAACATTGTTTGTCTCTGATTGCCCTCTGGGTGGCAATCTGGTCCAGATCACGTTGACCGTTCCTGCGTCCACCGTTATCCGACTTCTCTAACACGCCGAGCTTTTCTAGTGATTGGCAAACACTTCGCTGAACAGATGCTGAGCAGGGTGCATGATGTGACGGTCGGTTTCCACGTCTATTGCGGCCACCATGGAGTTTTCTCAGAGCACCGATACCAACATCTTTGCGAAGATATGTGTCGTGCAACAGCAGCTGTTCTTGCATCGGTCATACTC
>Ga0153950_1000966_pt1 | contig 12861 bp, 15 predicted proteins | sample TSNJ034MetaG_FD_104737 | JGI IMG/M metagenome (GOLD analysis project Ga0153950, IMG submission 104737) | Attine ant fungus gardens microbial communities from New Jersey, USA - TSNJ034 MetaG | ecosystem: Host-associated > Fungi > Mycelium > Unclassified | place: USA: New Jersey, Wharton State... | reverse complement strand
TTGGAAGCAGATCTGACAAGCAGTGTGGAGATGACGGGGACAACGAGAGCTGTAGATGTGGTCAGGGACAAAGCGGGTGAAGATATCGTTGATGACGGTGGCAAGGGCAAGTCGGAGGCGGACACTGTTGGGGAGGGTATGGGGATGAGAACCTGAGGAGGGTGGCTGGTCGAGCATGGCGCTGATCACGCTTTCGAGGTTGTCAGCTCTGAGGCGGAGGCTGCGAGCTCTGACAAGATCCTGGCGAGAGGGATGGAGCTCGCCGTCGTCGTTGTCGTTGTCGTCGTCGTCGGGGTGGATGGAGGACATGCCGAGTTCCGCACGGAGCTGGGCAAAGCGGGTGCGGAGATGAAGCCAGAGCAAATGATCAAGGATGAGAGAGCGAGTGGAAATGTGGCGAGGAGGAATTGAATGCAGTCGATGTGCATGTTTGTGTGCCAGATTTCCATCCCGATGGCCCATGTCAAGTTGCTGCAATACATCATCACCACAATAAATATATTCGTGGGAACATATTGGTGGGAATACACAGATATATTCCGAATACAACTATACTTGTGAGAATACATTAACACCCGTGGAAAAGCCCATCCATGGGAATACATGACTATCTATGGCCTCTGTTCAAAGTTATGTTATTCCACAATCCAGTATTCATGCTCACCAGTTCAGGCAACATCTCCAGCACCCGCGGTCATTGACAGCATGCGAGATGCTGTTGCATTCAGTCTCCTCCAGCCAGCATTCCCGAGTGCATTGAAATTCCGGAGGCACTGTTGCCCCCTTTGAGAGCGAAAAGAGCACAAAAAGTAGGAGAGCAGCAAGCTTCATGCCGGCGTTCAAACTGCTTGCCCTGCTTTATACCGCAATCAGGCATGTCAGCTTCCTGAATCACCGCATCTACCCTGAGTCGCGGCTGTTCAAACAGGCTGTACACATTGTGAGCTATTGTGAGCTGTGCAGCTGCCCATCATGATGGCGGGGATAGCCGGGCGGAGTGTCAACTTTGCAGACATTCCCGAATTCTTGTTGTTGTATTTGTTGACGATGGACTCTCCCTACATAAACGAGGTCGATGTTGTTCCTCCTTCCCCCCAGCTTGATTCCTACCAAGACTTCCCTACCTTCAACGATCCCTCCTACTATTCTCCATTTTCAAATCACTCAGAGCTCAGCTTCATCGGTGAACACGACCTTGACCTCACCGTCTTCGACGATCCTGCCCACACTCTCCCCACGGACTACGACCCCGCAGACTACGACAACTCCACTGCTTCTTCTCTCCTCGTCTACCAAGACAACGACTACATGCCTCATTATGCCTCTCCCTCCAGCGATAATGACGACGATAGACCTTCACGTGCTTCCTCTGTCTCCTACTCTGCCTCTCCGCGATTTGACGTAGCCCAGTCCTTCGAGGCCATGTCCTTCCGCTCTCCTGCCTTCCCCACGGAGTCTCTCCCCCACTCTCCCCAACCTCTCTCTCCCCCTCGCCTCTTCATGCCCGATGATCACCTCCCGGATCCACAACCTCTTCCAAAGATTAATGCCCCCGATCCTGATAATGGTCTTGGAGGCCTCATGTTGAATATCGTCCCCGCAACTCCCATCGGCGGTGGCGCTTCCGCTGCCAACCCGGCTCCCTTTTTACACACTAGTCAGCAATCCCCATTCCAGCTAACTCAGAATCAGCCAGATTCATCTCTAGGTCTTCAATTGCAACAACCATGGTCCACTGTCAATCACCCTTCTTCCACTCAATCCTCTAACACGCTACCCAAACAGGAATATACCTTTCCCTCTCAAGGCTCCCTGTTTGATGACTATCCGCCAAGTGCCCCTTTGAACTCTCGATCCGTCGATGATGCAGCCGCTACTGCCTCTAGCTCCCTTCTGATCCCTGCCAGGACTAGGAGCAAGTCCGATACCTCCCCCGAGCAGCTCCCTTGGGCTCAGCCTTACCTCTCACCTAATGGTGTAAGCGATCAGACCGTAAATGATATCCCATCTCAACAACCTCAACTCAATCCAAATTTTACTTTTGGAGGTAAACCAGCCAACAACTTCCTCTCACCCAATAATTCACCCTCCATTCGCCGCGTCAAGTCAGAGACTGTGTCTAAACCTATACACCGCCAGTCTCGCTCGGAGGACATTCGTGGTATCGGTCTCTCGCCTTCTCACCCCGGCCACCACCATTCCCAATCATCTTCTAGTCAATTTCTCTCTCTTCCTGGCCAAAGAGGATACCTCAGTCCGAACCTGCCCACTTTTGGATTACCCTCTCTTCCATCTGGTGGTCGTTCAGCATCTCCAGTGCATCCTTCCGATGCTAGTCCCGGACACATGCGTCGTGCGTCTAGCGGGACCCGTAGTGAACGAGGATCCGAAGCCTGGCCAGGAGGATCCCCATTGGCTCAGCATCGAGTTAGCCCTTATCCCAGTCCTCATGCCAGTCCACGCCTCCGTCTTAATGATCTCCCCTACGATGACTATGCAATCAGATCTAGTCTTCTCGATGTCGGATTTCCCCAGTCACAAGCAGGTTATCAGAATGGATATCCTGGGACATATACGCCCAGCAGTACGGGCGGCAGTACTTATCATACCCCTGGACAATCGCCCTCACCGACTCCGCAGCTTACGTTAGAGTCGTCCGTCCTAAGACCCACCGTCACCACAGGGAGAACTGCCGATGCCAGCCAAAAACGCCGAAAACAGGATGCCACCTTTACTTGTCCCATTCCAGGGTGTGGAAGTACTTTTACCCGCAGTTTTAATCTCAAAGGTGATTGATGCCTTTTACCATTCAACAGTTGACAGGGACCGTTGACACGTTTTTGTTAGGTCATATACGATCGCACAAGGATGAAAAACCGTTCATGTGTCCCTGGCCAGAGTGTGGCAAAGGGTTTGCACGGCAGCATGATTGTAAGCGACATCAGCAATTACATTCTGACACTCGACCGCACGAATGTGGGGGATGTGGGAAACAGTTTGCTCGAATGGACGCTCTCAACAGACATTGTGAGTTTGACGTGTTTTTTTTTCCCACAAGCGTGTGGATGTTGACCGAAAAAAAAAAATTTTCCTTGTAGTGCGATCGGAGGGTGGTGCGCCGTGTAAAAGGTTGTTGAGGGATATTGATGAGGAGGGGAATGGGATTGTGAAGAGTGAGATGATGAATGGGGGTGGTGCGACGACGACAACGACGACGAGATCTGCGGCTATTAGTTTATAGCGATTGCGTTATTGTTATTTCTATTCGAACTTCTTACAATTTTGCTTCGTTCTTTCTTTTTTTTTTTACGCCTAGGCGGACAGTTTGTATGCTATTTATCTGTTGTTGCTGTTCTTTGCTATCTTAATACATGTAACCTGTATCTGTGTTCTGCATTTCACATGGAGTTGTCAAAAAGCGTAGCACACCCTGGGCAGGCACAAAAAAGGTCTCAATTCACCGTGGGCAAGGATTCAGGTAGGCGTGAATAAACAAAAGGGATCTGTGTGAGTGAATTATGGGCGGTGATATTCATCAGTCGCGGGTACAATCCCGAGGAAAGAGGAGGTCTTACTCAATACCATAAGAGCGCTTGGGCAGCAGAAAAAAGCCTGTCTTTTTCTTCTTCTTCAAGGCAAAGTTTTTTGTTTTCTTTTCCAGCTCATGTATGAGGGAATACACATATTTACATGACAAACAGGGAAAATCGAAAATGCCTTTCTATTTCTTAATCATCCTCATCACTACCATAGTCACCCAAGCCAAGTCCACCCGAAAGAGGGGGTGGTAGTGGCGGTGCTTTAGCCTGAGGATAGCTCCCGTTTTTCTTGCGAATTTGCGCGAAATATTGGAGGCCTTCTATTACGTCTGCACTGAGCAGACCTTGCGGCTGCGTTTGCGATGGCACTTGTTCAGAAGATTTCTCCGGTGCTGGAAGAAGAGGAGGAGGTGGTGGTGATCTTTCGCTGTCTTCCGAACTCGTATCACCGTCCTCAATCTCCAGTCGCCTCCGCTTATTTCCATTTGGGTCATCTATAAACTCGCCCTCGTCATCGACCAAAACGCCTTCCTCCAAAGCACGGACTGCGCGCATAGCCTTTACGATGCGAGGGTCCATGCGAGTTCGAATCGCTTCCTGCCCGAGTTCTTCCAATCTCCGCTTCTCTGCTACTTTTTGAGTTGGATTGGGATCTTCTGTTGCCCAACGGACGTTCAGGATCTCGTCGTTGTCAAGAGATTGACAGGCCATGGCTTCTTTTGCGAATTGAGCACTGAGTTCGGAGACGTAGGTTACAAAAGCGACGCTCCGGTATTGTAGTACACGAACTAGGTCCAATTGTCAATCGGCAATGTGGAGGTTGCGTGTGGGACTTACTCCGCTCGATGTCGCCCCATTCTCGAAAATGTCTGATGACGACTTCCTCGGTTTCGGGTCCAGTGCCTGTCTCCTTGATACGACCGACATAGAGAGTTCGGTTCTGTCTGTTGAAGCTGCCGACACCACCCATGTCATCGCGATAGTCGGCAAACTTTTCGCGGGCGAAGCAATCTTTGGAAGTGTCCGGAGGAGCCGTGTTTGGGCCAGGGAGACAGTGCAGATATTCACACTCCCAGCCATAGGGACAGCATCCTCGGGAAAAGAAGAGACAGATGTATTTGTTGCCGGTGGTGTTGGCGCGAGTGAGGCCCGAGTCGAGTTTTATCTGACAGCGGGTTTGAGATTTTGTTTTACTGGGAGAATGAGACTGAGATTCTAGATAGAATCAAGCAGACGCACTTTGAGTAATTGTCTTCGCGGTCTCCACCTGCCCATTTGTTGTACCAAATATCTACAGTCGTTGTTGTTGAATCCAGATTTATTCATGACGACTTGTAAACACATACTGTACTCCTTGCCGGTCTGCACGGTCTCGGTCTTGACTACATCTCCTGGCTTAACCTGCTTACGAGCAGGCCTGAGCTTTTTGAGAGGTCTTGGAGCCTGTTTTGCACGGATTTCTAGCTGCTGTTCAGCAGGAACGACTTCGGCCAACGTCTCGTTACTGCTCATGTTCAGTGCCAAAACAGTCTGTGACACCTAACTGTCACAGTTCTCGATGTGATGTCACGATTTTATTAATATATTCTTCTACCACTATGTCCCGCATTCCTCAGCCGTCGTCCTCGCGGAGACCGTCCACGACGAGCATACCCCCGACTCTCACAACTCCAACGCGACCACGGGTCCTCAACTCCATTACTAGTACTCCGACCGCACGGACCTACGCCAATGGCAGCTCTACCACGTTGAAACCCACAGTTTCAACGGTACGAAAGACAGGATCTGCAGTGTCTCTCAAGGCGAAAACACCGATAACCCCCAGACCACCGCCAGTTTCTCCTGCCAAGGCTAAGCCTCCTACCAGTGCAATTGTAAACTCGCGTGCAGTGTCGGAAAAAAACCCCAGTACACCCTCAATGAGTGTGCGAGAGGCGATCGCCCGCAAGCGGGCAGAGGCAAAGAAAGCTCAGGCTAGGTCAGGTGAAAGCGATGGCTTTGACACCGTGTCGAGCCTGCAGGATGCGCTTCCTCCTCACGTCAACCCAGCTCAACAGGAAGAGGACGTTCTCGGCCGAGCGACGCTGAGGGAAACTATAGATAAAGCGCGCAGTACAGGTGATGACATGTTTTTGTTTCCATGTAATAGCTGATTCCAACGCCCAGGGACTTGCTGCAAGGTTCACTCAACTTGTCTACGCGTTCATTGAAGTGTCTACCATCAGCCTTGTATGAGGTTCATCTAAATGTTACGCCGGAGCCATTGAAATCTGTTCCCGATGAGGCATCGCTGCCGTCGGCGTCCGATGAATCTAGAACCTCGAAAGAGATACCTGCATGGTTCGAGGCTCAGGACTTGCGTGTCATCAAAGCCTGGGGAAATGAGATACAAGAGATACAACCAGAGATCTCGTTGTTTGGGTCTTTGAAAGTGATAGACGTATGCAGCCATTCACTTCTTCGCACGTTCCCTATCTCACATGGCTTTTAGTTTCACCATAATCAACTTAAATCCATACCCGACACCCTTGCCGACCTCTCTGTCCTCACAAATCTTGATATTTCCCATAACCGTTTGTCTACGCTTCCGAACGTACTCTTCGCCCTCCCGGAATTGACGAACCTTAATCTTTCCCATAATGCTCTTACCAGTTTACCCTTCAATGCATATTTTGTTCAATCTGGTTCTCGTCTTCAGAACAAGCACAACACAAGCACTTCTTTCTTTGGACCCCAAATCATTCGATCCAGTTCTCCTTTACCAAAGCTTCTCGTTCTTAATGTATCTCACAACCAACTCACTTCTGAAGCCATTGATGTAACACTCCCAAAAACTCTATCTCATGTGGATTTCTCGGGGAACCCTCTTGGGTCTTCGCAAACACTTCTTAAAGCACTGTCCTCTCTTTCCCGTCTCAAGGAGCTTCTGATGGCGAAGGCAGATGTTGGAAATGATTCTTTCCCAGCCGATCTTCTTTCCTCTTCACCATTTCCCAGTCTCAAAGTTTTGGATCTCTTGGAGACCCGAGTCACTCTGGACGTCATTCGCGATGCGTTAAAAGAGATGAAGCAGCATCTTGATCATGATTTTACCTGCGAAGAACCCCCAGAGGGAGTTTTGCGCGTGATTGTTGGGAAGAAGGTTATCAAGGAGGCTTGGGAAATTGAGCTTGAGAAGCGTGCCCGGCGTCGGGTCGACAAGGGTTTTGATTTCGGTAGTGATTGGGATGAGTCGTCCCGGCCTACAAGTACTTCTCCCTCGTCCTCTGTGCTATCTAATGTACATTCTATGCGTTCTATTTCGTCTCGCCCAACAAGAAATGCGCAAGAGATAGCTAAGGAATCTTGGGACGATGAACCGACGAAAGATCGCAGCAGATCGAAAACTGCCGCTGCTCAAGTTGAGGACCACTCAGACAGGATTGGCGTGGGTCTCTCTCTGGCGAATACACAATACTACGAGCCGTCAACTCAAACATTGACCCTTCCACCCTCACAACCGCCGCAGGTTAATCATGGTCGTGCATTCTCCCTCGCGACCAAAATTACACCGTCGTCCTCTTCGTTGGCAGATATGACAGTTCCGCTTCCATCTTTGCCACTGAACATCATTGTCACCGAGCCATTCGCACATTCCCTGCGGTCCCTCATCCTCGTCAATCGACGCGCCGACCGTTCATTTGTGCTCCCTTCATCAGCTGCGACGGATCCGCAAGGTTTCTTACCCTGTCTCGAAGATTTGGATTTGGAAGGGTGTAATTTTTCGGAGTCCATCTCGGTTCTTTATGGAGATGTGCCTTCTTCGACTGCCTCTTCGTCCCCATCGCATTCGAATACTCGTTCAACTCAACCACTTCTTTCACTCATTGCGACCCTTTTCCCGAGCCTTCGCACACTCAATTTATCGTATAATGCGCTCTCGAGCTCCGCTTTCACACAGGAATCACTATCTGCGCTTATTCTTCCATCGCCTACGGGTGATGACGGAGCGAGGAGAGGTCTACGGCACCTACGGTTGAGGGGTAATCAGATGACGCACCTCGATGGATTTGCAGCTATCGCTCAAATGTTCAAGGGAAACAGACTTAATTCAGAATGGAAGCTGGAGGAATTGGATTTGAGGGATAATGAGATTGGACGGTTACCGCCTGAAATGGGTTTGTTGCCTTTGGACGTGTTGTTGGTTGACGGAAATACGTAAGGGATTTTTCTTATTGTTCAAATGCCCTTCCTTCTCTGACGTTTAGCTGGTTCTTACAGGTTCAGAGTGCCACAGCACCGAGTTTGGGAGAGAGAAGGGACGAAGGGTTTACTTGCCTGGTTGAGGGGAAGGGTGGAGTGATGGATTTGGATGGATTTGAATCGAAAAAAAAACTCTGGAGATTACTTTTGGTGGATTGGACGCACATACATATACCCATATCCATTTGTGACCCTCTATTCAAACTAGGAAAATACAATATGCATATGACCCTCTGATCAGACGAGTTTAATACCAATGACAGCGTGGTGAGGTTAGGCAAGACGGCAGCTAAAAAAGGAGAAAATAGAGATCTGAAAATAAGTTGGGCAATTAAAACAATTCAGAGCTGTGGAATTTATTTCCAGAGCTGCTGAATTGCTTTTTAGTTTTTTTTATTCTTCACAGATTTTGTGTGGAATTATTTAGTGGTTAAGATGAGGTTCGAACGTCCAACCTGTTGCATCGGTCGTGGGACTTCCTGCATTCAGGTCTCATGCTCCAACATCTCTCTGGCTGAAAACTTGGCAGCTTCCTATTATAAAACACCTTTTTAACTGTATAGTCAGTAGACTACTGCGGACTGTGTATGTACACCGCGTTATAAATCATTGATTAAAAAAATAATCCGTCATAATTTCCATGCTTCACATTCCAACATCTCTTCTCCCAAGCATCAATCAAGCTTGTCGGAGCCATTCCGTTATATACAGAGCTAGTGTCTGTTGATTGTGAGGCTGAATTCCCCAGTTCATCGAGCTACAGTATTGGCCCTTCTGCATTCTCACTTACTTTAATGACTCGTTGCTAGACAGGTCTGATGGTTGAGTAGTGATGACTGAAGAAGGGTTGAAGAAAGTTGAAAAACCTCACACAGAAGTCAGTCCAGCCCAGCTATGTGTAGGGATACTGATCTACATCGTATTATTCCGCTGCATGAAAATTATGATTGATTAAAGGTGTTGTATAATAGAAAGTTGCTAAGTTTTCAGCTGGAGAGATGGTTGAGTTGTTGGAGCATGAGACCTGAATGCAGAAAGTCCTATGACAGATGCAACAGGTTGGACGTTCGAGCCTCATCTTAACCACTAAATAATTCCACACAAAATCTGTGAAGAATCAAAAAAAAAACAAGAAAAAAAACCAATCCAGCAGCTCTGGAAATAAATTCCACAGCTCTGAATTGTTTTAATTGCCCAACTTATTTTCAGATCTCTATTCAAGCTGTCCACCCCACCACAACTCTCTTGACCATGCTGCTTTTGGTCTTGTCAGTCACTCAAAAAATCTGTGCTGAATGAGCGTAGGCTTGAACTGGACCTCAATCTGGATCCTTGCGGCCTGATTGATAATGGCAGTGGCTTCATACCGTCAAAATACCTGGCAGTGAGTTTAAATAAATGAAGGACTGTTTGGTCGCACACTCAACATGGCAATCTCTCCTGCTGGCACGACGGGCTAATTCGTTCTGGTGGAGAGCATCCTCTGAAGGGTCTATTAATGTTTGTGTCGAGATTTCTGAAATGACGATCAAGCTACAAGTTCTTAATTCTTCTGGTAGGCTATTGATCAGCATCACACAGCTGAATGAAAAGTCCACCGTAAGTCTGTCCCCAGATATTGGACAGGACTGATCAAAATGTGACGTCGTTTTTTTTTCTTTCTTTTTCTCTACCTATTTGTATGACAAATGTGAAACACTCCTCCTAGTATAAATACCGGTTCTGCACTTAGGCTCATACTCAGTTGTCTACCACACCGGTGACGTCTGAGGTGAGCTCTAGTTTTCTATTATCACGATCGGCTCTCATCACTGTATTATAGTTGTTTATTATTCTAGCATTTAATTCCAGAAATTCAGGATAGGAAATTGGTGGTGTCTATTAGTTGCACCAGACTGGTTTATGTATGATGCAACAACCTCGAACAAGCTCAATTGGTGCTGGGGGAAAGAGTGATGGTAGTCGACAATGTGAAGCTGCTTTGGATAATAGCACACTTTAGCAGTGTTCATAAGAATAATCATCCAAAACAAATAAAATTAACCACAACCTAGATAAAATTTCAGTCTTGTCTTTTCCATTGCTGTCAACATTGTGAGTTCTCATTTGCTTTATCTCTGATGGTTATGTTATCTGTCTTCTGAGTATTTTACACCTCAGTTCTGCATCATTAGAGCTGAGGTGGATATCTGTCTTATTTCTTTGAGTTGTTTCACTAAATACTGGTCGTACCTAACTGACACATGTTGAGAATATCACTGTATGGCATTTGAAAAGGTATGACAAGTACGTGACTAAATTGTCTAGGACACTCAAAGTTTTGTTTCATTTTTATCCTTAACTGGTCTCCTTCGCTTTTGGGCTACCAAAAAGCAAGGCTACAGCCTGCATTCCGGGTATTTCTATGGTACAGGTCGTCTCATCTGTGCAAAACTGTACTTTTTTAGGATAGGTTTTTTTCGAACTATGATAGGCAGGATAAAATTCAATCACTCTAGGTATCAGTCTCATTCTATGATACTGAGTGCTTATACTCACTCTGGATACCCTCCACTCGGTACAAAAGAGGGATGGCTAGAGAACTTGGGAAGATTCTCCTTAAGATCATAGGCACAGGCATGCCTGGTTTTGCCTTTGGCAATTGTATCCCTATTGATCTCGATCATCATATCTGTCTGTAGAGAGATAAATTTATTTACTTCTGAAAGTGAATATACATATATATTAAATCATCATAATATTCATAGGAGACCAACTTGAATTGTTGCGTCATGGACATCGCATCAACTCAGGAAACCATCCCTGTCCTCTTTTCTCTAGTCGTGTAATTGAGTGGATTTTGTACATTGGTTTGGGAAAAAAACTTACCAGCCTCATCATATGATTTGCAGCGAGGCATAGGACGAATATCCGTTTACAATCTGGGATTTCTTTGAATGGGTAACTAATGACTGGATATCGGCAAGACTTTACATGGAACCGTAAATCCACTTACGAAGCTCCGAGCCGATATGCTGCACCTAATCCAGATACAACGGCAATTTCATGCATGTCTAGTACGCGCAGCTAAGATTAGAAAGGACCCTCCATCTAAACAAAGAAACATACTGAGGATAGTCCATGCTCCAGCAAACTGAGTGTGATACTACGAGAAACCGCCATTGATATTAAAACCTCCAGATATATACCATGCAAGGCTAACCTTTCCGTTGATCAAGCCCATCCATGGTACAGTACCGGCATAGTGCTGCCAACGATGGCTTTGTTGCTTCCACCATTTTTCCATGATCACTTCTTGTTGGCTTATCTCACCTTTGGTCCAAAATTTCCGACTTTCAGGCGTGTTGTCTAAGAAGATGGTCTGAAAGACGTGGCGATCAGGCGGAGGTGAAGGTTGTCCGATTTCACAGTCTTGACCATTTTCTGTAGCCTGACGTGAGGCAACTAAACCACTTCCCCATGACAATGCCGATTGACTGTGAGGGACACCTCTCTGAGCCTCTTCAGTCTCAGTTGCTGGGTTTCCATGAGGGCCAAAAGGAGACTGGCCGTCAAACTGCATGTATGAGGATCTATTGCCAGCTCACCAAGCCAAAGTCCTACCTGCGGCTGATAAACTGTGAGATCAAAACTCATTTCAATTTTGCTTCTGTCTTCGGGCACACTACGGACAAAATAGAGCGGTTGAAAGCTCTTCTCGGCAAACGCATATTTCTTCCGTCTTTCACGATCATCTTGGTGTTCCTTTGAACGGAGCATGGGTTCATATTTAACACAGTAATGCTAGGAGAAGACATCAGATTCAACCTATCCAAATGACCGATGAAATTACTCACCTTCTCCATGTACAAGAGGTCACTATGTGTAACCGTGACATCCCACAAATACTGGGCAGCATGTAAGACCAACAAGAAAGGTGTTGTACAAAGAACATACCTTGACATTGCCCAATATCCGCCGTTCCAGCCAGCTTGCATCATTACCCAAAATCCGGAGAGCTGCATCTGCGTCACAGCAGAGTATAAGTTCGTCAAATACTTCCATCTGCTCTTGACCAGGGTCTACAACCTCTTGAGCACTGTTGGTCCCGTGAGTAGGTCGACTCCAAATCTCGACTCCTTTGCGCCTCCGTCTGACTTGAGTGACCTCGCGTTGAGTAATGATTCGGACAGAACCTTGGCCTTGATCCTCGACTACAGCTTTCCAAACAGAATAAAGACTTGACAGGCGCGGAAATGCGCACATACGAGGTATGGATGCCAGAAAGGTGTCAGAAGAATACTCGAACTGTCATTGAAGTGGATAGTAAGATCAAAAGATCCTTGGGGAGAATTTTGAACGTGTTACCAGACGCATATTAGGATCCATGAAAACACGCTCGAGAATAGCACAGGATATATAAGGTGTCTGATTGCCAGTTCCAAAAAAGAGGGCAACGAGGGGGTAGACGATGAGATCACCAAATTCCTAGCACTTTGTCAACCAATCGGGAATAGATCGAAGAAACGTTCCAACTTTAGAGAACCGAAACATTTTCAACATTGTACTGACAGATATCAGAGCGAAAACCGGCTCAAAAGTCTTAATGATCTTGAGGACACGACCAAACTTCCTGATGTCGTCGCTAAACCTGTGTATATATTTTATTCAGGGTTAAACTTGAAAAACGCTAGGTGAGCCTTACTTATCAATTACTTGGCTTGGAAATACATTGCTCCAAAACTCTGTATCTGGGTCACGCCCAAAGCTCACTTGCATGCCGACATCAGAAGCTTTGAACCCCAGCCTGTCGAAAAGTGCATATGTATTATAAAACACAGGGCTTGCGCCTTGCACTCCGTCATTGATGTAGTCTGCGCCGTATTTATCTTTGTCTATGGGAGCAGATGTCGCCATCCCGCCTGCATTGGAAGAGCGCTCGTAGAGTGTCACGTCGAATTTATCGGGATGCTGAGAGAAAGCAAAGGCGGCGGACATTCCGCAGGCTCCTCCGCCAACAATCAGAATGCGGGTTTTGGCTGACATTATGGTTCAGAATCAAGATGTATCGAGAGGACATGATCATCCTGGATGTCAGGAC
>Ga0153950_1000963_pt1 | contig 12890 bp, 9 predicted proteins | sample TSNJ034MetaG_FD_104737 | JGI IMG/M metagenome (GOLD analysis project Ga0153950, IMG submission 104737) | Attine ant fungus gardens microbial communities from New Jersey, USA - TSNJ034 MetaG | ecosystem: Host-associated > Fungi > Mycelium > Unclassified | place: USA: New Jersey, Wharton State... | reverse complement strand
TCCTGATCCGGAATATAGCCATCATGAATCTCTATAATTTCTAATATGTCACACTGATTTATCAACTCTAAATATTGATCCTTATCACCATCAAAGTCACCCACAATCAATAATTTGACCCCTGGTAAATGGTTCTTTACTATCGGCATCGCTTTTATTAAATGTTGTAACCCTTTGTATTTTCTTACAAACCCAAAAAACAAAAGAACTGGCGTATTTTGACCTAATCCTAACAACATGCGGCTTTCCTCACCAGATAATCCTTTCTGCTTAAATAAATTAAATGTCGGAAGAACTGTTTGGCAAAATAAAGGGTCTTTTTTGATACTCTTTAAATCTTCTACATCCGTTTTAGAGTGTACAATATAATAATCTCCTCTTTTCAAGGTTATCCGCGCACAAAATTTATCCAATAAAAAGCGTTCATGTGGAAAAACATTATGGCATACGAATAATATCTTTGTTCTTCCCATCAATTGTGATAATGTCCAATAACAAGGAGTAAAATATGGATGCCACCATTGAATAATTACTAAATCCGGTTTTTCTTTTTTTATCTTTGCCGCACTAATCAGCCAGTTAAAAGGATTGGCTGTATTAATCCAGTATTCTGTCTCTGGAATCTTAAGGTAATCATTACTATAATCCTTTTGTTCCCTTTTAAAAAGAATTTTAGGATATTGCAATTTATACGAAACCATTGCCACTTCATATTTCTTACTTATTTCTTTATATAAGAGACTTGTATAGTGAGAAATCCCTCCCTTATAAGGAAAAACAGGACCAACTAAAACTATTTTTTTTAATGTATCATTCATGCCAAAAACAACCTCATTCCATTTCAAACTTTAACTAAAGACTCTCTTCTTCATCCTTTTTTGCTGCTTCAGAAGCATAATACATTTTTCGTACTTTATATTGCACATCTTGTAATATTTTCCGATTTGCCGCTATTACATCAGCCTGTAAACCAACAATACAAGTTTGCACCCCAATAATAACCAACATACTAGCCAATATCAGTGACTGAATATTACCCGCTCCGGTACCATGGAAAAAGAATACCAGGAAACGTATTCCAATCAGCACGCCAAACAATATTGTTAATATTCCAATCGTGCAAAAAAACTGCAATGGCTTATACATCATAAATGCCCGAATAATCGTCAGCATTGATTTCTTAACATATCCAAACATACTACTAAACAACCGTGAAGGCCGAAGCTCTCCATTGGTTCGAATCGGAACTGATGTAATTGCCATCTTACTCCTTCCCGCTTGTACTATGGTTTCCAATGTATATGTATACTCATTCACAACGTTCATTTTCATAGCCGCTTCTCGGCTATAGGCACGAAAGCCACTTGGTGCATCCGGGATATCGGTATTTGATGCCTTTCTTACCACCCAGCTCCCCAGATGCTGCAGTTTTTTCTTCAAAGGAGAAAAATGTTCTGTCTGGTCAATCGGCCTTTCGCCTATCACAATGTCTGCCTTTTCTTCCAGAATTGGCCGCACTAATTTTTCAACATCTGCACCACAATATTGATTATCCGCATCTGTGTTAACAATAATATCCGCACCTTGTTTCAGGCATTCATTCAAACCTGCCATAAAGCCTTTTGCCAAACCTTTATTACATTTGAAGTTTACAACGTAATTAACTCCCCAATTCTTAGCCACTTCAATGGTATTATCTTTGCTTCCATCATTTATGATAAGATATTCTATAATATCTATTCCTTCTATCTTTTGGGGTAAATCATTTAATGCAATTTTCAGCGTTTCCGCCTCATTGTAACATGGTATTTGTATGATAAGCTTCATAACAGCCTCCTCTTTTGGCAAATATATATTATACTATAGCGCTTCACTATTTCTTTATTTTATGTTATTATAGCATACATAATCAAAATTAGAAAGGAACTATTATGAACAATTCTTCCTCAAATTGTCAGAAACGTCATTTTTCAAAATATTTTTTTATTTTGCTTATTCTTACTATGGCTTTGATATTCATTCACGGCTCTTCTCTTAGCAAAGTATACTCCCTCTATATGAGCGAAGATGAACTTGGCTACTGGGGTGCTGGTGCTTATTTTGCTGGCAGTAATTGGTCAGGCGTTCTAAATCATTCTGCATACTATTCGTACGGATATGGTCTCATTCTGGCCCCCTTTTTTTATTTATCCAAATCACCAGTATTAATGTATCGATGTGCCATATTGCTCAACTGCTGTTTCATTGCCTTTGCATTTTGGACTTCAATAAAAATATTTCATAAGCTATTCAAAAATATCAATTCTTATCTTTTAATGATTACGTCTTTTGTGACTTTTTTATATGCTTCCTATATTGTCAATTCAACCATCACCTGGTCTGAATGTTTGTTGATATTGCTATTTTGGTTGATTTTAGATTACATGCTCCGTATATGCGAGAAACCTGCCAAAAAAGATATCTTTCTTTTAGCCTTTTTATTGGTATTCAATTATACAGTCCACCAAAGAACCCTTGGTATTTTGGTTGCTGGCATAATAGTTATCTTATACATGAGAATGAAGATGCGTATCACTTGGTCTCACTTACTTATATTTGTTTCATGCTTACTGATTTTTTTATCCGGCCACAGGTATATAAAAGAAGCTTTGCAGAGCACTTTATACAATAATTCCAGCTTAGGAAATGACTATTCTGCTTTAGCAAATTCAACTTTACTATATGAGTGGTTTGACATTCTCAAATCCGTTTGTGGACATTTATTCTATCTTGGAGTATCCAGTTTCCTTTTTATATACTTGGGACTCTTTGCTATACTTACAAAGTTAATCGGAAAAGCTAACAAAAACAACACTTTTTACCCTCTCTTAGTTTTTGCAATGCTAGCTTTTGGTGCCAATATTATGATTTCTGGTATTTCTATGCGCAGTCCTATGCGAATTGACCATGCAGTTTATGGCAGATATAACGAATCTATAACTGGTTTCTTTTTACTTTACGGAATGTTATGCTTATTCTCCATATATGATATACGCAATATAATAAATCTCATCGCATCAAGCATTATTATGTTTTTATTTTGTTCATTAGTCACCATGCCCACAATTACAAACCTAATGCCCACAAAAAGTTTTTCTGCCGCCTGTGCGCCCGCAATATTTTGGTTTTACACTCACAATTTGTTAAACCCTATCTTTCTATTTTTTATTACTGTTACATTCCTTGGTATACTATTGACTTTACACTTTAAGTTCAAGAAAGGATATCTGATTTACCTCATAATTGGAACACTCAATATTCTGTGTGGTTTTTATATAAGAGACAACGTCATATTACCCTATCAAGAAAATAAAAAAGTTGCCATTTATGATATAACCAAAACTAAAGAAAACACCAGCACGGATTATCTTTGGTATTATTATGATGATTCTTTTGGTGCTGCTGGAGGATTTACCGACCTCAGAGGAATCTATCAAATGCTTAATGCATTTACTCCCTTATATTGTGTCACCAATATAAGCCAGATACCAGCCAATACCCCTCACATGCTTATTATTGCAAATGATGTGTCGTTACCGAAGAGTGTATCGTTTAATTACAATTTACTCTGTACAAATAATTTAAACCGTGTTTATCAGTTATCTGCCGAGCCTGTTGAACCAACCACCAATTCCATAATCTTGCCGTTATACAGTTTTTCTTACAACACCAACGCGGCACAGGATTTTTATTACCAATCTGGCCCTTATATTTCTTTGGATTCCGGAGAATATAAGATTAGCATCTCCTTTTCAACCGAAGCAGTTCCTGATGCTTGGAATGGTATGTTGGATATCACAAGCAATAGCGGAAAAATCATTCATAATTCCATTGAACTGAACAGCCAAAATATTTCATCTTTTAAAAATAATACCATTGCGTTACCATTTTCAATAAATCAGTTGACAAATAACATGGAATTCCGCATCTATCTTTCTACCGAAATTCCATTAGAAATTCACTCAATTACACTTGAACGATTCCAATAGAGTTTGTGTCTGGACAAATTACTCTGTGTAAATTTGTCCAGGCACAAAGTTCCTCTATTCCTTCAAATAGGCCAACGTATGAGACAGCATTCGCAATTTGCCGACATCATAATCTATAATGTCTTCTCTGATTGTCTGCAGCAAATTTTCATCTAAAATACTATACCGCTTTTGTTCAATAAACCTCTTATATTCTTTTGCAACAATTTTCACGTCTAATTCAGTTGCAGCAAATGTTCTTGCAGCATCACAAACTCGTTGCCTATATTGTACGTCTTCCACCAGACGCTCCATCGCCGTTTCTATTGCTGCAACTTCATCTTCTTCAAGCAACGTTGACACATCCGGAATTTTCACACATGCTTCGTCCGGAAGCTCGCTAAAACTACCAATATCATTTACAATTACTGGCTTTGCCTTAGCCAACAGCCGAACCAGGCTGCCACTGGTCTCTCCCTGATAGGGGTAACGCAGGTTTAGACACACATCAGAGATATCAATATATTCTTCAAATTCCTCCATGGTAATAAACCCTGTAATAATAACTTTATCCTGAAGACTATTCTCTTTGATAAATTTAAAAAATACATCCTCTAATACCCGATCCAATTTTCCGGCAAATATATATTTTATATTGTCATGATGTTTGCACAACCGTGCAAATGCGTTCAAAGATTGTAAGCTACGCTTTGTCATGTGTATCTGTCCAAAAGAAGCAATAATAATATCATCCTCTGACAAACCATACTTTGCTCTGTACTTATTGTTGCCTGTCAACTCCAGGACATTTACGCAAAGCTGAATTTTCCTCACCGAACGTCCAATATCCTTCTGCAACAACCTTTCCTTCGACCAATCACTGTGTACAATTATCTTATTTGCATAATTAGTCACTTCTCCGTTTAGTGCCACATCGTATATTTTGGGAGTTGTATTCCCATGTTTCAACCTTGAGAAGTATTGATTACTGGTCTTTTCGTCATAATCTTCCAGCAAAAAGCTGCGATATAGTTGCATATCCTTTTTTTTATGAACTGTATAATCATAAAAAGCTCCATGGAGATTAAAATCATGTAAGACTACCGTGCCAGGATATTCTTTTATGAAATCATACATGTAAAAATGAAATCCAGAATTCCCCATTTGATATACTACATCTCCATATTGTTCATAATAGTTAGAAAACTCCGTATATTTATATATGTTTACCCCAGCTCCTAAATCCACCTCCGGCCAATAACCCTGGTCAATGTAAATATCAATATCAAAGTACTCCTTAAGCTCTGTGACGAGATCTACACTATAGTCCGAAATTCCCGACGGAATCGGTGGCAATGGTGTAAACATCGCAATCCTTTTCCGAATAACTTCTTCCGGCGCAGTAGCAAGATTAGCAAATACAACTCTGACTCGCTTGGCCACTTCCGGCCACCGAAACATATTGAGCCGTTCAGTTCCCATTCGAACTAACATATCCAGGTCTGTCTTTGTCAATGCCTGAGCCAATCCTCTTTCAATATCTTTAATATCAAAAGGGTTTACTACAATAGCAGCATCTCCAGCAATTTCCACAAGACTGGAGTTATTGGATGTCAACACAGGAATTCCACAAGCAAAGGCTTCTACTACTGGCAAACCAAATCCCTCATACCTTGATGGAAATGCCATCAAGGAAGCAAAATTATAAAACATTATCAATTCGTCATCCGAAACAAAGTCTGTCAAAATCACTCGTCCAATCAGATGACTACTTTTTATGATTTTGTTATACTTCTCCTTACTCTGCACTGATAACCGGCAAGCAATCACCAGTTGATATTCATTTTTAATTCTCTTATCCAGCCTTCCATATGCCTGAATAAGCTCCGCAAGGTTTTTCCTGTCATCATCCCCACCGGTACACATGATAAACTTATTTCTGATACCAAACTTTTCATATAAGCTCTTTTGCTCTGTTGATGTGTATTCTCTTTTTATAAACTTCTTATCCGGTGCTCCCCATATTACATCAATCTGCTGTTCCGGAAAATTCAGTTGCTCGATCAAATCTGTTTTTACACTCTGCGATATAACTAACAGGCGATCAGCAAAACGTAGGATTTCTATCCTTTCCATATATCGATTGTATATATCTTCCATTGCTAAATAATGCTTTTTCCAGACATATGGAATAACATCATACACGGTGGCAACTACTTTCACATTGCCAAACCATTCCTTTTCATAAGGGAGGACACATTCATCAAATGGGGATGTAATATAAAATATATCAATATTGTTTTTAATTAGAAATGCCTGAACCGCATTCTTGAAAATTTCCCGATACTCATTCCGGCTAACTAGCTCATGGTGTTCACCACACCACAAAAATTCAACCTCCAAATTATCCGGGTTCCCCAGCATGTCCTCTATCGCTGCTTCCTCTAAATAATTCAGCGCATAGTAATGATTGGCTTTATCCTGACTAAGAAGCTCTCTGAACTCTGAAATTGTATAGTTGCCAATCCCTCGATTTTTTCCCAAGGATCCAAGGATAGCCGTCAAATCAAATCCTATATTCATACTTCATCCTCACTATTATCAATTGTCATATATTCTTTCATTTCTTCCCTCTGTTGCTGCAAAACAGCCAACATACTGTTTATTGCCGTAAGCACTTCTTCATTATATTTATTCTGTTGCTCGCATACCGGATTGACATACCACCAGACACTCTTGCGGATGATTTTTTTAATCTGCATAATAGCAAAACCAATAGGTCCTGTCCTCGAAACAATGGGATTATTCAAAATCAACTCACTGTCTTTTCTGGCAATCTCCAGTTGTTTCTTGATTTTTCTTAACGACAAATCGATACTCTCTTCTACAATGCTTCCTCTTAATTTTTGGTATATCACACGCTCTTCTATGCTTCTGTCGTTCATAACATAACCCCACTAAATTATTTGTTAAATCTCATATTCAATTACATGTTCCAGGCGTGCAATTCCCTTATCATCCACTTCTGAATATATCGTCAGCTGAACTGCATCACTAAAATAATCAACATCACCCGCATCTTGAGTAATAGCCAAACCCACCCGGTAATCTCCCGGCAGCAGTTCGATATTGGGAAATTCAAATATAAATTTACCATCACGACTCAAAGTTATTTTTTCTGATTGCTCGATTTGAGTATTTGTCCCATAGCAATGCACTCCATCTACACGAAAGAACGCAATACCAAATGCAGCATTTTCCACTTTTTCATTTACCTTGTAAAATGCTGTAATCTTTATCCTTTCGCCAGTCCGGTATACACTCTTCTCAGCACCTTCGGCATTTGTGACCAGTATCTTATTGATCTGAGCTTTTCCATTTCCCCACCGTTTTGAATCGGCATGAACAATTGCCTCGTTTCTCTGGCGACGCATCCGCTCCTGTCCCATAAAGCTTCTGTATTCAGCATGCACATCCATAGGCAGACCCACTGCCTTTAATTTCCCTTCATGAATCCAGAGGCTTCTATCACAAATCTGTTCAATTTGACCAAGAGAGTGTGATACAATTACAATCGTAGTCCCCGCAGCTTTAATCTCCTGCATCTTCGAAAAACACTTTGCTTGAAAATTAATATCGCCTACTGCAAGAATCTCATCAATCAACAAAATATCCGCATTTACATTAATAGCAACAGCAAATGCCAGGCGCATATACATACCGGAAGAATAGGTCCGCACAGGATTATCAATAAATTCCTGCAATTCCGAAAAGTCAATAATTTGATCCAGCCGCACATCTATCTCTTTTCTTGTCAATCCAAAAATAGAGGCATTGGTGTAGATATTCTCTCTCCCGCTCATATCCGGATGAAATCCTGCCCCTAACTCAAGAAGACTGGATACCCGTCCCTTCATTTCAATACTCCCGGAATCCGGATACATTATCTTTGTCAGCAATTTTAGTGTTGTGCTTTTCCCACACCCATTATGACCAATCAGTCCAATAGCCTCACCGGTCTTCACTTCAAAACTGATTCCATTCAGAACATTTCTTTCTTCATATCTGCGACGATTGCGGAACAAGGAAATTTCTTTCAGAGTATGTCCTTTATCATAGTAAACTTTAAACTTCTTTGTAATGTCTCTTACTTCTATGGCATTTTCCTGTAACATTTATAACTCCTCCACAAAGTGTCTTTTCAGTTTTGCAAATACATAAATACCTACAAATAGTAATAAAACTCCTAAGCATGCTCCCGAAATTAATGTTTGCAATTCAGGTATACGTTTATAATACAGAATATCTCTATATGCAATAATCAATGGAGTCATCGGATTTAAATAAAACAAATTTCTCAATCGCCCAGGTACCATATCTACCGAATACATGACCGGTGTTGAGAACTGCCAAGCCATAGAAATAATCCCTAATATATATTCTACATCTCTTAAATACACCGTAACTGCTGCCGTTATAAATGTAATGCCTAATGCCAGCATATACTCTAGTATCATTATAATAGGCAATACCATCAAAGCCTTTATATTAAAACCTTTACCGGAAACAATTAATACACCAAGCACTACCAACAAACTTAAAATCATATTCACCAACTGACTGGTCACATAAGCAATCGGAAGAACTTCCCGCGGAAAATAAATCTTCTTCACCATATCCTGCTGTGTCCGGATACAATTGGCCCCACCAGTTAATGATGTGCTGAAGAAAATCCAGGGAATCAGTGCTACAAATAAAAACAGATAATAATCCTCAATGTCATTCTTCATAATTATGGAGAACACCATTGTATAGACCCCTAACTGTAACAGAGGGTTAATAAACGTCCATAAAAAGCCCAGTGCCGAACCCTTATATCGCCCTTTTAGATCCCTCCTGATTAAACTAAAAATCATTTCTCTATATGCATATAATTCACTTATCAATTTCATTAATTACACTTCTTTCCATTAGAATTTTTCAAACAAATTCTTTGATTAATTATAGTTATTCTCTTCTTCATTAACACTTTTATTTTTCACAAACTTATTAAGATATAGCAAAAATTGTTCGCATACTTTTTCATAGGAAAAATCGGCCAAACGGCGCTGCTCTTCTTCCACCAAATGTTCCCTAAGTTGTTTGTTTTCATGCACACAATTCATGATCCCCGCCACCAAAAGTGGATCTTTTGTATCCATCAGGATACCGCTTTGCCCTAATGTATATGGGATTGCCGTGCTTTTATAGGCGATAATTGGAATTCGAAAAAACATAGCCTCTACTAGTGGCACGCAGAATCCCTCGTGCTCACTTTGACACAAAAAAATGTCTGCGCAATGATAATACGCTAATATTTCGTCAAACCGAATATGGCCTGTAAAAACTATATCCTTTATTTCAGTTTTTTCAATATATGTCATCAGCCGTCTGTAATAAACATCCGTTTTCTTATAAGAACCTACAAGAATCAGCACGGCATCTTGATTATAGTACCTTTTATACATACCAAAAGCCCGAATTATATCTTCGATTTTTTTATTTGGAGCAATCCTACCAGTAAATAGAACTACTGGAACTTCTTGATATTTTTTTAGTATCGCCTGATCTGGCCGCTTCTTATAATCATCAAATGGAATCAAAATAGGTAATATATCAATCTTGCACTGGTAGCCCATATTAATCAGGTCTTCTTTATTAAACTCAGAAGCTGTCAGACAGTAATCAACCTTATCCGCTAGAAATGATACATTTTGTAATGCCCACTCATTTATCTTCCTCATATATTCATCATTTTTTTCAAAAAACCCTGGTGGTGTCACATTTTGATATCTAACTATTTTGCGGCAAGGCAAACTGGCGAAGACAAGATTAACTTTTGCTCCGGTAGATAAATGCAGAATTGCTACATCCTCATCTTTCAAAGTATGTAATTGTTCTATCGGCTTTGCTGCCGCTTTATCCAGTGGCTTTGCAATGCTTTCAGCATAAATTTCGGTTGTATAACCCGCTCTTTGTAAAATCGCTTTTATTGCCATTGCATCATTACCAACCGCATCTCCATATGCCAATATCGGTACTATTTGCACTACGTTCATATTGCACCTCTAACTTCTCTATTTACCGCTCATTTGTTTCTTTAGATTTTCGATTTCTTCCTTAAGCATCTCCATTTTTTTATTGTTAATGTCCATATAACTATTAATCAGGTTTAATATATGCACTGTATTGGCATTGAACTCATCTTGATCCTCTACTATCGGTTCAATATAAAATTTAATTGATTTTCTCAACACCTTTTTGACAAAAACCTTGAACTTCCCCAGAATACCTCCACCTGCCGGCAGGACTCGATAAGCCTGAACATTCCAAATGTTGTTTAATATGTCATAATAATCCTCTAACGTCTTATTTTCCGCCGCCGATTCTATTACATCATCAAAACTAAACAAATCATTGATATAACCTTTATCCCTTATTTCTTGACGAATTTCTTCCATAATTTGCTCAATATTTATTTGTTCCATAGTGGTTCATTGCATCCTTTTCTAAATAGGTTATTTAGATTTATCCAAAATTGTTTCATATACTTCCATTAATTTCGATGCCGCTATTTTCCAGGTGAATCTTTCTGCTTGTTTCCTACATTTTTGGCTCAATTGTTTTCGATAATCCGGTTCATCATAAAGACGCTTCATATGCCGAGCCATCATTTCACTATCCTGGGGGTTAACCAAAATCCCTGCATCTCCTACAACCTCCGGCAAAGATGCCTGATCTGACACAATTACCGGGGTTCCGCATGCCATTGCTTCTAATGGTGGCATTCCAAATCCTTCATATAGTGATGGAAATAGAAAGCAAATTGCACCTTTTAACAAAGGTGGTTTTTCTTCTTCGCTTATATAGTCAGTAAAGATAATATCTTCCTGTAACCCATACTTTTGAACCATTTCAAACAGCTCCTGATAGCCCCACCCTCGCTTTCCAGCAATCACCAACTGTGGGAGCTTGTCTAATTTCTTTTCCTTTACTTTACAATAAGCATTGACAATCATTGCTATATTCTTTCTTGGTTCTAAAGTGCCAAGGTACAGATAATAAGGACGGTTTATTTGGAATTTTTTTCGTACAGCAGCAACTTTCCTCTCATTAATATTTGGATTATATACCGATAAATCTACTCCACAGGGAACTACATAAATCCGCTCCGATGATATTTCCAGGTATTTTATAATTTCATTTTTACTGAACTCCGAAATCGTAATAATAAAATCCGCACGCCTGCAGCTGTTTTCAACGTTCCTTTCCATATACATCCTGGTAGTTTCTTCCATCGTCTCCGGGCAGGCCCGATAGACCATATCATAAACATATAACGCTTTTTCTCCTTTCACACCAGGCGGTATCACATAATTAAAAAATTGTGTGATATCGGTATCTCGCCCCATAAACCATGAATAAGGAATCGGTATTACATTCCATATTCTCCGATAAAGCGCAAAAGAAAAAAAACCACAAATCCTTAGCTTATAACCTCTTCTTACGTAAGGTTCCATCATCAACCTTTTTTGTTTTTTCTTACGTAAGGCAAAATAATTCAACCAGTACTCATTTTGCGGCTCTATTTCTATATGGCTAATTATTTTTTCAATTGTCCAGTCAATTCCTGTCTTTTGCTTTTCGAACAAAGATCGGGCATCCATCGCTATTTTCAAACTTTACACCTCATCAGTTAACATAGACTCATAAATATGCTGTAAAACATCCACAGAACTCTCCCATCCAAACTGATTCGCTCTGTTTAATCCACGTTGCGCCAACTCTTTCCTCAATTTATCATCCTGTATTAACTTCCACATCGCCAAACTAATCTCTTCAATCGAATAGGGATTCACTAAAACTCCTGCATCATCTATTACCTCTGGCAAAGATGCTACATCAGAAGAAAGGACGGGTGTTCCACAAGCCATCGCCTCTGCCGGCGGCATTCCAAACCCTTCATATACAGATGGAAAGCAGAAGAATTGAGCCCCCCCCATCAACAGTGGGGAATCCTCTTCTGCAACATAACCTGTAAAGATTACTTTATCTTTTAATATATCCTTATCAGCCACCCGATAAATATCATCGCATAACCATCCTTTTCCACCTGCCAATACTAGCTTTGGCATCCAGCTCCTATCCTCTTGGCTTAACAACATCTCATAAGCTGCGATCAACCTCTGTAGATTTTTTCTTGGTTCTATCGTCCCCAAATACAAAATATATTGTCCGTTAATTCCATATTTTTTTTTTGTTGCTTCTATCTGTACCTCTGAATAATGGTTATGAAATAACTCAAAATTCACTCCCGGATATATTACCCGGATTTTTTCCTCTGAAACATTTAGATATTTCACTATTTCTGTTTTGCTGAATTCCGATACTGTCAAAATGATATCTGCTCGTTTACAAGATTGCTTTAACGTCAAATCTAACCACAACCGATTTTTCAATCGCATCGTATCTCTACATGCCTGATGCACCATATCATATATAAATGTAATCTTCTTCCCTTTTACTCCCGGCGGAATCACATAATTAAAGAACTGCGTAATCTGACAGTCACTCCCAAAGAACCAGTGATAGGGCAATGGCAGAAACAGCCAGATAAGCTTATACCAAGGCATCTTAAAAAACCCACAGGGTTTCAGTGTCGCCCCTACCGCCTGATATTCCCTCATCGCCGCCAATTTCTCCTCGTCACATCCCTTAGAAAAATAATTCAATTGACATTCATAATCTGTACTCTTTGCGATTCCTCGAATCAGATTATCAGCACACCATGCGATTCCGGTTTTATTTCCATTTAATAATAACTGCGATTCAAATGCTATCTTC
>Ga0153950_1000958_pt1 | contig 12921 bp, 14 predicted proteins | sample TSNJ034MetaG_FD_104737 | JGI IMG/M metagenome (GOLD analysis project Ga0153950, IMG submission 104737) | Attine ant fungus gardens microbial communities from New Jersey, USA - TSNJ034 MetaG | ecosystem: Host-associated > Fungi > Mycelium > Unclassified | place: USA: New Jersey, Wharton State... | reverse complement strand
ATTGGAAGCATAGAGGAGGTCGTTTTTTCACATTTTTTCTTGCTTTCTACTTCTTTTTCAGTCCATTCCAGAAAAAAGGAGCTCATGCCACCGCTTGAGCTCCTTTTCGGCTACAGGCTGAAACGGGGGTGTTGCGAAACACCCCCGTTGTATCGATTTATTCCTCCAAGGCGGCCTCCAGCTCGATGTGGAGCATCCCCCCCGCCGTGAAGCCCGCCTGCAGGTGGAGCGGCAGAAGCCCCTGGTACGGGTAAAGGACCTCCGCGATGCGGTTTGCGGGCTCGGCATAAAGGCTGTATTGCTTGCCCATAAAGGAAAAGTCCACGCCCTGGGATTCGATGGCCGTCACCGCAAACATGGGCGCGAAGCGGCCCGGCATGTAGCGGTCGGCGCTCAGATCCACCACCGCAAAGCCGCAGAGCGTGCCGATGCAGATGGTGGTGATCACAAAGCCGCCAATAAATTGTTTCGTCTTGTCTTTCACTGTGCTTCGTCCTCTTCCTGTGTTGTTTGCACGTCCTCGTCCACCCCGGCGTCCCCCGCGCCATTCGCGTCGGCGTCGGCGTCCGCCGCGGGCTCCTCTGTCCCGCGCGTGTTATCGCGGATCAGGTCGGCCAGCGCCTGGCCCGCCATACGCGCGGAGTAGACTGCCTCCTCCAGAGTATTGGCATTTGATCCGAATTCAATCAATAAAGAGCCCGGCGACAAATCCATATTGTATTTGCGGTAGCTAAAAAACACCGGCCTGGCCAGGTCCTGATAGGCGCCCGCTATATAACTCTGCAGCGCCGCCGCGAAGCGCAGATTTTTTTTGTAATTCGGCACGCCCAGGGTGCCGTCGTCATCGCAGGCGGCGATGATCATGATTTGAGCCGCTTTCTTGCCGTCGATCATGCACACCGGCTTGACGATGGCCTCACTCTCCCGTTCCATGGCGTCCCGGTGCAGATCCAGCACCACCTTGATGCTGGGATACTCCTCCAGATACGCTTTGATGGTGGTGGCGCTGCGCTCGTAGGAGCCGTTGTAGGAGGGGTAGTCGTGCTGGGTGGTGTCGTGCAGCACGCCGATGCCGTTTTCCTCCAGGACCTGCGCCATGGCCGCCCCCACCGACACCATGTTCATGTTGTTGTCCCGGCTGCGCCAGGTGTTGCGCTTGTCGTACACGTCGGTGTCGTAGCGCTCGAACGCCTCGGTGGCGTGGGTGTGCACGATCAGCACCTGTGGCTCCGCGGTGTCGCTGAAGCCCAGGTCAAAGGTGGTTTCAAGGATATTCTCCACCTCCTTGTCGGTGTGCCCCGAGTCGTTTTTGATTACACCCGCCTGGTAGCGCACGATACCGGCGCCCTCGCTGACAGCGAAGTTTTCATTGATGATGTTCGCCTGATAGGCCTTGGGGATCTTGGGCGGCTTCACGTCGGCCTCGGAGCTGCCCTGCATGTCCGCCGCCTCGCTCTCCCCCCCCGGCGCCGACTGTTCCCCGGCGGGCTGCCCTGGCGTGTACGGCGTGTGAACCTGCGGCTGTGACGGCGCCTGCGCCTCGGCCGGCGGGGTGTACAGCTCCTGCTCGAAGCGCTCCCGCAGCAGGGCGATGCCTTCCTCCGGCATGTTGACGGCGGCGGCCAGCATGGCCGCCCGCTCTCCCGCCAGCCCCAGCAGGGCGCTGTTCTGGCGCAGCCAATTGAAGCAGGCCGGTATCACAAGCGCGATCAAAATCAGCAGCAGAATGGGCCCCGCGCGCACTGTCCTTTTTTTTCTGCGACTCTTCAAGCTCTTCCCTCTATCCATCCGTGTATTGTAAACAAATCCACAAAGAGGACGTGTTCGCCCTCCTCCTATAGATATTCAAAGCGGATGGTAAATAGAAGTACAAGGTGTGGTCCCCGGGGCCATTTTGATGAAGCTAGCTCATCAGGTAGCCGATGTCCTCCATTGAAAGGGTGGGGTGCATCGCCCTGTTGACCGACAGGGCCAGCACCCTGCTGGCGTGTCCGATCAGCACGTCCACCTCCCTGGGGGTGATCATCATGCTACGGCCCTGGGGCTCGAACATCTCGCGGCACTTGTCCGAGTCCTCCTCATCGCCGCCGATCAGGTCGCCGACCAGCGTGGCGGCGTCCACCACGGTGGGCACCCCCACCGACACCACCGGCACTCCCAGTGTTTCCTGACTGAGCTCCTTTCGCTTGTTCATGACGCCGGAGCCCGGTGAGATGCCGGTGTTGGCGATTTGGATCGTGCTGCCAAGCCGGGCGGTGCTGCGGGCCGCCAGCGCGTCGATCACGATGATGGCGGCGGGGCGGATGTCGTCGGCGACGGAGCGGATGATCTCGGAGGTCTCGATGCCGGTCTGACCCAGCACGCCGGGTGTAAGCGCCGCCGCCGCGCGCAGGGCGCCCAAGCCGCTGCTTTCGGCCAGGCTGCCGCTGATGTGCCGCGTGGCCAACACCTGGTGCACCGCGCGGGGGCCCACCGCGTCGGGGGTGATGTCGTTGTTGCCCAGCCCCACAATCAGCACCAGGCCCTCGGCGGGCAGCATGGCCGCGATTTCCTGGGCGATGGCATCGATCTCCTCCTCCTCCAGGCTCACAGCCGAGTAGAGCGGCGGCATGGACACCGTTACATAGGTGCCCTCGGGCTTGCCGATGGCTTTTGCGCCCTCGGCACCGGTGATCTCCACCGTGTTGATTTGCAGCTTACCGCTTTTCTTGTCCCGCTGAGACACGCCGGTGGGCAGCTGGGCGCCCATTGATTGGGCGGCTTCCATCGCAAGGTCAGTTCTGAATCCCATATTTATACCCCTTTCTATAGTAGTTTCCTTTATTTTGCGTGAAGACGCATAGTGCTATTCATTCACGGCCATAATATTTGAAATGCACTTTCCAATACACATTCCCATAAAAAAAGTATTGCAATCCACGGCAAAAAATGATATGATATCACATAGTTCTCTGCGAATGACGCAGATTTGGCCGCGCCGCAAATCACACGGCCAAAACCAGAGTGAGTAAAGGGAGGTGAGAAGATGCCGAACATTAAATCCGCCAAAAAGAGAGTGCGGGTCATTGTCACAAAAACAATGCGCAATAAATCGGTTCGCTCCGATTTGAAGACCGCAATCAAAAAGGCTGACTTGTCATTGAAAAACGAGTCCGACAGCGCCGCTGAATCTGTTCGTTTTGCGATGAAGAAAATAGACTGTGCTGTCACCAAGGGGATCATCCACAAGAACCAGGCTGCGCGCAAGAAGTCCCAGCTTCAGCTCAAGTTGAATCGCGCCGCCGGCTAACACCGGATGAGCCGCGCGAAGACCACACAAACCGGCAGTCCCGCCTTTTACGAGCACGGGCCTGCTTTTTGGTTTATCCAGGGCATTACCTAAAGGGAGGCTGCACAATATGTGGAACATGGTTAAGGGGAAGTCCGGCAAAAGCAAGACCATCCGGCGGGATATCGGCGTTGTCACAGCGTTTGTGGGCGCTCTTTCGGTGCTGATGCTGGTGGCCTGCTATGTGATCTACCGCCTTTCCAGTGAACGCGCCTACCGCGAGAAGTGGAAAGATTACAGCGACTGCGGCTGGGCGTAACGGCAAACGCAAAAAAGGCGCCTGTGCAAAACGTGTTTGCACAGGCGCCTTTTTTATTTTACAGCCCACAGAGGATTGAATTTACATGCAAATTGTGGTATATTGCACTGTGAGTCATGACTCGTTCGAGGTGAACCATGCGCACAATCAAAAAATTCATATCCTTTATGTTCAGCCGCCTTTTTTTGGTGGCCTCCATGCTTGTGATCCAGTTCGCGGTGGTTGCGCTGATCGTCTACGCGTTCAGCCAGTCCGCCATATACCCATATATGTTTTTCAACATTGTCAGCTTTATCGCGGTGATTTTTGTCGTATCCAACAACGAGAACCCCTCCTACAAGTTGACCTGGGCAATCGCCATCCTGATCCTGCCCCTGACAGGCGGCGTCTTTTATCTGCTTTTGGGCAACAAGCGCATGCCTGCCAAGCTGCAGAAGCGCATCGACGAAAGCCTGGAGGACACCCGGCAGCACATGCCCTCCCGCCTGATCCCCGCCGACCCTCCGCTGGCCCTGCAGAGCCAGTACATCTACAACACCGGGGGATATCCGGTGTGGGCGGGAACCGGCTCGGAGTACTACCCTGTGGGCGAGGCCATGTATGCCCGCATGGTCACGGAGCTGCAGGCCGCCCAACGCTTCATCTTCCTGGAGTACTTTATCGTGCGGGACGGCCTGATGTGGAACACCATCTTTGGCATCCTCAAGCAGAAGGTGCGCCAGGGGGTGGAGGTGCGCATGATGTACGACGACCTTGGCTGCATCGGCACGATTCCCAAGGGTTACGACAAGGTGATCCGGAACGCGGGCATCAAGCTTTGTGTGTTCAATCCGTTCCGCCCGCGCATCAGCGTAATCATGAACTACCGCGATCACCGAAAAATCTGCGTGGTGGACGGGCACACCGCCTTTTGCGGTGGTATCAACCTGGCGGACGAGTACATCAACCAGTACGAGCGCTTCGGCCACTGGAAAGACACCGGTGTGATGCTCAAGGGGGAAGCGGTGTGGGCCTTTACTTTCATGTACCTGCAGCAGTGGCGCTTTAGCACCGACGAGGAGATCCGGTTTGAGGACTACGAGGGTCTCAACGCGCCAGTGCCGGAGGACGGGCGCGTCCAGCCCTTTGGCGACAGCCCGCTGGACAACGTCAATGTCACCGAAACCGCCTATCTGAACATCATCTCACGCGCCACAAAGTACGTGTTCATCACCACCCCCTACCTGGTGATCGATTACGAGATGGAAGCCGCGCTTTGCGCAGCCGCCCAGAGCGGTATTGATGTGCGGATTGTAACGCCCCACATTTACGACAAGTGGTATGTGCATATGCTCACCCGCTCCCACTACGCCAATCTGGTCAAGGCCGGCGTGAAAATCTACGAATACATCCCCGGCTTTATGCACGGCAAGATGTTTGTCTCGGACGACAAGGTCTGCATGGTGGGCACCTGCAATATGGACTTCCGCAGCTTTTACCTGCACTTCGAGTGCTCGGTGGCGTTCTACCATTCCACCATAGTGGAGCAGGTCAAGCAGGACATGCTCGCCACCCAAAAGGCATCCCGCCTGATCACGCTGGAGGATGCGCGCAACGTCTCCATCTTTACCAGGATGGGCCGCTCGTTCCTGAAGCTGTTTGCGCCGCTGATGTAACGCGCAGGGCTTTCCGCCGGGCGGCCATCACGGAAACAGCAGCCGCACCATGGCGGCGCTCATGACAAAGCAGGTCACGTCGGCGCTGAACGCGGCCGGCAGCGTGTGCCGGGTGTTCTTGATTTTCACAGCGCCGTAGTACACGGCGATGGTGTAAAAGGTGGTTTCGCTGGAGCCCTGCATCACGCTGGCTACCCGCCCCACAAAGCTGTCCGGCCCGTACTGGTTCAGGATATCGGTGAACATCACCATGGCCCCGCTGCCCGAGATCGGCCGCAGCAGCGCCAGCGGGATCACCTCCCGGGGGATGCCCGCCGCCCCCGCCACGGGCGCCAGCGCGTAGCTTAAAATATCCAGCGCCCCCGAGGCTTTGAACATACCCACACAGGTCATGAGCGCTACCAGCGCCGGCAGAATGCCCACAGCGGTGGAAAGTCCCTCCTTGGCGCCGGACAGAAAGCAGTCGAACACATCCACCCCTTTACACAGTCCGTATAGCAGTATGCCGCATATTACGATTGGTATCATCATATTGTTCAGTGTCATCCGCGTTTCCCCGCTGTCAGCCCCCCAAGCAGCTTGGCCATCAGGATGCCCACCGTCAGCGTAACCGCGGACGATATCCAAGCGGCGGGCATGATATCCAGCGGCGCGGCCGCCCCGGCCTGCTGCCGCAGCAGCGCCGTGGTGGTGGGCAGCAGCTGCAAGGACGCCGTGTTGATCACCACAAACATCACCATATTGTTGGTGGCGGTGGCGCTGTGGGGCGTCTGCTTCTGCATCTCCCGCATGGCGGTGATGCCAAGCGGCGTGGCCGCGTTGCCCAGCCCCAGCAGATTGGCGGATATGTTCAGCGTAATGGCCTGGGCCGCGGGGCTTTTGTGGTCCATGCCGCTGAACAAAAAGCGGATTACGGGCCGGAACAGGCTGCTGATCCGCTCGGTGAGGCCCGCCTTTTCAGCGATCTTCATTAGTCCGCTCCACATGCACATGGAACCCGCCAGCGACAAGGTCAGTTCCACGGCCTTGCCGCAATCCGCGATTGCCGCGTTTGTCACCGCGTCCATGCGCCCCTGGCCGATACCAAATACGACCGACAGCAAGATCAATCCCGAAAATATCCATTTCATCATAACGAACATTTCCTCTTTCTACCATAATATTCTATTTTATGGTACCATTTTATGAAAAAGCAAATGGGAATAATACCCAAAATATTGGGTATTTCATACAGTGTTTTTTTCCATCGAATGATTTTTTGTATGTATGATGCTTTTTTTTTGACTTTCTATAGGAAAACCAGGAGAATTATAGTATAATAGCAAATAAACCCAGTTTTTGACAGATTGTAACCAGTATCGGAGGGATACACCATGAAATCTACCGGAATTGTTCGTAAAGTCGACGACTTAGGGCGCATTGTACTACCAAAGGAGCTACGGAAGATACTAGACATCGACGAACGCGACCCGCTTGAAATCTTTGTGGACGGCGGCTACATCATGCTGCAAAAGTACGAGCCCTGCTGCATCTTCTGCGGCAGCGCCGACGGGATAAGCGTCTACAAGGGCAAGAACATCTGCGGGGCTTGTATGAATGAGCTAGGGAAGTAAACGTCGCAAAACGCTGAAAAAAGCAATCGACCCGGTCTGCCGCTGCAGACCGGGTCGTTTTATATTAGACCTGTTCTGGAACCCACCGCCCAGACACTGCCTAGGGGGTTCAGAACAGGTCTATTGTGTTGTGTGTTTATTGTACGCCGGGGATATGCGGTAATTTGTCAAAGCCTGCCTGCAGCTCCTCGTCGGTGGGGATGTGGTCGCCCATCTCGCCGGCGTTGAACTGGGCGTAGGCGCTCATATCGAAGTAGCCGGTGCCGGTCAGACCGAACAGGATGGTCTTGGCCTCGCCCGTCTCTTTGCACCTCTTGGCCTCCTCGATAGCGGCCCAGATGGCGTGGGCGCTTTCGGGCGCGGGCAGGATCTGCTCGTGCACAATGAACTCCCTGGCGGCCTGGAATACCTTGGTCTGTTCCACCGAAACCGCCTCCATGCAGCCGTCATGATAGAGCTTGGACAGCGCGGGGCTCATACCGTGGAAGCGCAATCCGCCCGCGTGATTGGCCGCGGGCATAAAGCCGCTGCCCAGCGTGTACATGCGGGCCAGCGGGGTGATCTTACCCGTGTCGCAGAAGTCGTAGGCGTATCTGCCGCGGGTGAACGACGGGCAGGAGGCCGGCTCCACAGCGATAAAGCGCGGAGCCGATTTGCCCAGCAGCTTGTCTTGCATGTAGGCGCACTGCAAGCCGCCCAGGTTGGAGCCGCCGCCGGCGCAGCCGATCACGATATCCGGGTATTCGCCCAGCTTATCCATGGCGGCCTTTGCCTCCAGGCCGATTACCGACTGCGACAGCAGCACCTGGTTCAGCACCGAGCCCAAGGCGTAGCGGCAGCTGTCCCCCTCCCGCATCGACACCTCGATGGCCTCCGAGATTGCGCAGCCAAGGCTGCCGCTGGTGCCCGGGTGCTCAGCCAGGATCGCCTTGCCCACCTCGGTGGTGGTGGAGGGGCTGGCGATGATCTGCGCGCCGTAGGTTTCGATCACGCTTTTGCGGAAAGGCTTCTGCTCGTAGCTGCCCTTGACCATGTACACGATCAGGTCGATGCCGAAGAACGCGCAGGCCATGGCAAGGGCTGTGCCCCACTGACCCGCGCCGGTTTCGGTGGTCAGCGCTTTCAGGCCCTGCTCCTTGGCATAGTAGGCCATGGCGGCCGCCGCGTTGAGCTTGTGGCTGCCCGAGGTGTTGTTGCCCTCGTATTTGTAGTAGATCTTCGCCGGGGTGTCCAGCTTCTTTTCCAGGTTGTAAGCGCGTACCAGCGGCGAGGGGCGGAACGTTTTGTAGTATTCAAAAACCGGCTCGGGAATGTCGAAGTACCGGGTTTGCTGATCCGTCTCCTGCTCCGCAAGCTTGTCGCAGAAAATGGGGTAAAGGTCCTTTGCCTGCAAGGGCTGAGAGGTCTGGGGATTCAACAGCGGGTCGTGCTTTTCTTTCATGTCCGCCCGCACATTGTACCACTGGCGCGGAAGCTCCTGCTCGCTGAGATAGGTCTTGTAGGGGATGCCTGCCATTTTATTTTCCTCCTTCACGGTTTTCGCGTTGTCCACATTGGGGCTGCATGTGCAAACAAAAAAGCCCTTGCCCCTGCAAAAACAGGGACAAGAGCCGTTACAACTCCTGCGGTACCACCCACATTGGCGCAATGCGCCCTCTCGTCCTGCGCACCAACATACGCAGCTTCGTTGTAACGGGTGAACCCCCGTCGCACCTACTCCCCACAGGTTTCGGATTGCCCTCACAAGTCCATTCGACGGTCCCGGCACTGCCGCGCTTCCAGCATCGGCGGCTCTCTTGAAGTGCCAAAAAACCGTGTACTACTCTTGTTCGTCGGTTTGTTTTATTGATTGTAACCATTATAGGGTCAGGCCGCTGATTTGTCAAGGGGGTAAATTTGTTCTACAACGCGCCCGCCCGCTGCTGCACGTTTTTGTCGAAGTTCAGCACCTCGTGGTCGTAGGGAGTGTCCATGAGCGGGGAGGTGATCATGAAGTCCGCCGTGGCCTTGTTGGTGGCGATGGGGATGTCGTACACCTGGGCGATGCGCAGCAAGGCTTTCACATCCGGGTCATGGGGCTGGGCCGTGAGCGGGTCGGAGAAGAAGATCACCATGTCGATGCGGCCTTCTACGATCTTGGCGCCGATCTGCTGGTCGCCGCCCAGCGGGCCGCTGTTGTAGCCCTTCACCCGCATGCCGGTGCGGTCGGTGATCATGCGCGCCGTGGTGCCGGTGCCGCAGAGCGCGTGATCTTTCAGAATCTCCCGGTGCTGGATGCACCAGCCCATCAGCTCCTGCTTCTTGTTGTCGTGGGCAATCAACGCAATGCTCTTTTGGGGCCCGATGGTAAGTGTGATGAATTCGTCTTTAATCATGTTGCTCTCTCCTTTACGCTCCAGATATGGAATACCAGCGCGTACCGTTTTCGTCCGCCGCGCAGGTTAAGCTTCCGGTGAAGTACAGGTGCTGCAGGTGTGCCAGCGTCTCCGAGCAGGCAAACCAATGCTGCTGAGCTGTAAAGTCGTCCAGTGTCTTGCCGCCGCTCCAGTCGATCCGGCCGGCCACGTAATAGGCCGTGCAGGGCCCGCCCGCTTCCCGCAGCACCTCCAGCATGCGCCGCAGGCGCTCCTCGTGATGGCGCAGCAGCTGGTCGATGCGCGCGTTCAGGTCGGTTGGAGCCGCGCGGTGGGCGGGAAACAGCCGCTTTACCGGCATGCCCCGCACTTTCAGCAGGTTGCTCAGAAACAGCTGCAGGTAGTCGTTTTCGGCGTCCCACATGGTGATGTTGGATGAAATGCCGCTCAGGATATGGTCGCCGCAGAACAGCCAGCCCTTTTCCTGGTTCCACATCCCGATCTGTCCCGGTGTGTGGCCGCTTAGGTCCAGCACCTCCAGCTCCAGCTCCAGCTCCAGCTCCCCCACCCGCAGCCGGTCGCCCGCTGCAAGGGTGGTCAGCTCCGCCGGGCCGGGGCGGTTTTGGTACGCCACGTGCTCCTGGGCAGTCAGTTGGCGCGCCTGCGGCACCCCGGCGTAGTTGCTGCACCTTATGATCCAGTCCCAGTGGTCTGTCCGGTGGAAGTTCTCTATGTACACGCTGTCCCTGGCGCTGATATACACTCTGTTTTGGGGCCGCTTCAGCCGCGCCAGAAGACCGCTGTGGTCCACGTGCATGTGGGTGATGAACAGGTCGGTGTTTTCGGGCGTTGCGCCCGCCTGCTCCATAAACGCCAGCACGGCGCGCTCGCACTCGTCGTTGTTGAAGCCGACATCCACAATCAGGTTGCGCTCGCCGCCCTTGAGGATGTAGCAGGTCAGGGCTTTCAGCGGACTGCCCGGCAACGGGACCCGGCTGCTATATAGGTTCCGCGCCAGCTGCTCCATCTGTGTCTCGCCACCTTTTCTGCAATATCGTACGCTTATCCAGTATACCCCCTGCGGACAAAAGATGCAAGTGGTTGTTCGGACACAAAGCGGGCGCATATTGTGCACAATATGCGCCCCAGCTGTATCAGCGCAGGTAACCGCCGGTCACATAGGCCGTGACACCCCCGTAGACCACCTTTGCGTAACCGTCGCGGGGCTCCTCCAGCACCAACGCCTGCTTGCCCTCGGGCAGGATGCCCCTGCTTCCGGCCGTGGGTGAGGACTGCTCCCGCAGCTTCAGCGAGGCTGTGGCGGTTTTGATCACAATGGGCTGGCTGCGGGACACCCGGGCCAGTTCCCGGCTGCGCATATATCCCACCCGCTTGTCGGCGCTGCGTATCTTGCACCAGCCGTCCTCCAGCTCCTCCAGCAGGGTCACCGCCTCGCCGTACCGGGCCGCCGCCATTACCTGCGCCGAGAACCGGGGCGCGGCCATGACCCGCCCTCCGGCGCAGGGCGTGACCACCGCCGCCTTGTGTACGTGCAGGTCGGCGATGGCCACATAGCCCACCTCGCCACTAATCGGCTGCACCTTGAACCAGTCGCCGCTCTTGCCGAGCAAGGTGACCAAGGTCCCCCGCTGCAGGGTCGTAAGGAGGTGGCTCTGTTTGTCGGCCCTGGTGTGCAGAGCCGCGCCGGGTGTGAGCACGCAGGCTGTCTGGGGCAAGGTGGCGGCCGGCGTGGGGGCGCCCGGCGGCTGCGTGCGCGCTTCCTGTATCGGCTCGGGCGTTCCGCTGTGCTCTGTGGCGGACGTGTGCTGCCGGGCTCCGCGCATACCGCCGACCGCCCACTCACGCCAGATCTCCCACGCGGATTCCGACTGCTCACCCAGCGCGTTGAGCGCCACCCCCTTGAGCCTGTAGCGGCTGGCCAGCGCCAGCTTGTACCGCAGCGACACCTCGTCCTCATACCAGAGCTCGTAGGCGCCGGCGCCCACCGGCTGGCCGTCGATGCGCAGCGGCATGTCCTTGTCCAACGTGAACACCGCCTTGGGGGATTGGTGCCGCTCGTTGAACAAGACCAGCGGCTCGCAGGTGCTCAGCAGCTCCCGCGCTTGATGCAGCGGCACACGCTGGCCCGAGAAAGTGTTGTCGGCGCTCCAAAGGCGGCCGTAGAGCGGCAGGCCCATCACGACCTGCTCCGGCGGCACCGTCGCCAAAATTACCCGCAGCGACCGCTCTGCGAACAGCGCCCCCGCCACCGGGCCGGGATCCCCACCCTGGTAGTGCTGGTCGCAGGTCATGCACATCAGGTAATCGGCATGTCTGGCCAGCTCGGCGCAGTCGTAGGAGCCCTGCCAGCCCCAGTTCCAACCGCCGGTGTTGGCGGCCACCAACACCGAGACCTCCTTGCCCTCCGGCACTGCCTGCCGAAGGCTGGATACGAACAGCACATAGGCGTCCCGCTGCACCGGAATCAGGTTGTCCAGCGCCACCTGAACGCCGTCCAGCGCATGCTCCTCCAGCAGGCCGGCGATCTCCCCCGCCAGGGCCTCCCCCCTTTCCAGGGCGAGGATGCAGGCCTGCCGCCGCCAGTGGTTGCGCAGCAGCGGCACCACCCTGGCCCCCGCCCGCTTCGCCTGCTCACAGGCTTTCGCGTCAAAGGGCTTCAGGGTGCCGTTCAGGTCCAGGTCCAGGCTCCCGGCGTAAAGCGTGCCCAAGCTTGCCAGCCCGCTTTCGGGCACGGACGCTCCCTCGGCCAGATAGGCCATACTCCGCTGTGTGCTCACCGGCAGAAACATCTGCAGCGGCATCACCGCCAGCACCAAAGACCCCGCCACGATTTTGGCGCGCGCGATCTGAAGCCCCTTGGCGAATTCCTGTAAAAAGCGCGCGACCGTGGCGTAACTCTCCTGCACGCGCGGCTTTGACAGAAAATCCATCGCGAACTCGGTGTCGTGGCGACTGTAGCTGATCAGCAGATCATAGGTGTCGTCGCTGTTTTTGACCAGCGACAAATTTCCATACATCATAATTACCTCCTGCATATTGCCGTAGAAGTAGTATGCCCAGATTATGGAAGCTGAAAACACAGGGCGCCAGCCGTGTGTTTTGCCTTTCACCCACGGCTGGCGCCGGATGTTTACACTGCCTTTTGTTTGGAATCGATGGACCTTGCATAATCTTTCATGCACCCAAGGGAATACTCCATATCTGTCAGCTCGGTGTATAAGAGATACCGCCGGTCCAGCAGGCCTTTGGTGGGGGCCCCGGCCTTGCGCGCCTTGTCGATCTCGGCGCTTAAAATCCGCAGCTTTTGGCTGCCGTGCTCGTACTGTGCGATGGTGTGGCTCATGCTCTCCATATTTTTCTCCTTCCCTTTGCTGTAAAACCTGTCTTTACTCCTCCAGCTGTTCCTGCTCAAGCGCGTCGTAGATGGCCATGTACATCTCGATGTACTCCTTGATCGATTCCATCCCCGCGCACAGGGACTTTGTGACTGCGGAGCAGACCCTGTTCTGTATGCGCGCGATTTCGCTTTTGCTCACCCCTTCCCAGAACAGCAGCTTGAGCTGCTGTCCAGCCTGTAGACGAAAAGGACAACAACCCTCCCGATATGGTATAATAGACCATATCGGGAGGGTTGCTTGATGTATCGTAAAAAAGACCGGATGGGACAAAAGGAATTGAACCACCACCGGCT
>Ga0153950_1000955_pt1 | contig 12946 bp, 16 predicted proteins | sample TSNJ034MetaG_FD_104737 | JGI IMG/M metagenome (GOLD analysis project Ga0153950, IMG submission 104737) | Attine ant fungus gardens microbial communities from New Jersey, USA - TSNJ034 MetaG | ecosystem: Host-associated > Fungi > Mycelium > Unclassified | place: USA: New Jersey, Wharton State... | reverse complement strand
TTTATAAATTATCGCTTGCAGATACAAATAGCGAGGGATTGATTGGCGTTGTTGCCAACCGTGAATTACATTATGATGAAAGAAAACATTTATTAAACGAATATATTAACAAACCAGGACAAATTGTGCGAATTTATGTGTTAGCACGTGCAGATATGTTTTCAATCATAGATTCTGAATATACACAAGGAGATATCTTTGCTTTGTTTAGAGCTGGAGATGTAGTTGATTTTAACAATATTAAACTCAAGTTGAAAATAGCCCAAGAGGGAGAATGGAAAGTGTGCACAGTAGTTTAATCTACTAGAGCACTTTTTTAAATGGAGGAATCATAATGAGCGAAAAAAAAGAAATTATTAAGTTAATTAAAGACTTAAAAAATAATTCATTAGTTAGATATAGCATGACTGATGCTAAAGAAGCTATAAGAAAAGAGTTTATTGAATTAAACGGTGGTAAAACAAAACTGTCTCGTAGAGATTTAAGAGACGCTGAATATAGAGGTATGTTTAGATTATTAGAAGATATTATTACAGAGATTGCAATTGAGGGATTAGATGCCAATCATCAAATTTTCAATTTTGTAGATTTTAGGAATGTTGCAAAAGGTGACGAATTAACTTTTAAAATTAAAGGTAAAAATTTATTTTTAGTTTCTAAAGTTTCACCTGGAAACAGAGGTCTAAGAAGACAAAGAATTGATAATGGTAGAACAATTGCGGTTGAGACTGTTTTACATGGAGTTAAAATCTATGATGAACTAGATAGATTATTAGCTGGAAGAGTGGATATTCTTGAATTGATAGATAGCGTTTCAGAATCAATTACTAAGAAATTTATGGATGAAGTTTACGATGCTACAGTGGCTGCATTTGATAGTGTTGCAGCTCCGTACATGGTAACTGGAGAGTTTAAAGATAATGAATTTGCTGAGTTAATTATGCATGTTGAGGCTGCCACTGGTAAAAAAGCAATCATAATGGGATCTAAAATAGCGTTAAGAAAAATTAAAGATATCGCTGGTGCTGATTCAAATTCTGGAAAAGAAGATTTATACAATCTTGGATATTTTGGGCGTTATGGAACAAATGCAGTTTTTGAATTGAAAAATGCGCATAAAGTTGGAACTGATGAATTTATCTTAGGTAATGACCTATATGTCGTTGCAGGAGACGATAAGTTTATTAAGGCAGTTCATGAAGGAGAAACTTTGATAGGAATGTCTTCGGCGGCTGATTTTGATAATGCTGATTTGACAGAGGAGTACATGGCTTTTCAAGAATGGGGTATTGCAGTAGTATTCTCTGAAAAAGTAGGAGTATATAAGTTATCTTAAATCAAAATATTATATATAGAGTGAGGCAAAGTGCCTCCTCCTTTATTTTAAATTTGAAAGGAAATGAATAAAATGACAGAACGAAAGAAAAACAAAGCTACCACTAATACAGTCAAAAAAGAAGTAGAAAAAGTTGAAGAAACGACCAATGTTGTAGAGACCATATCAAAAGATACAACTACAAATAAAGTTGAAGAATCGAATATCAGAAAAGCTATTCCAAAAGATTTAGAAGTTATGATTGTAAACAATACACCAGGTACTTTAGTGATTGCGACAAGAAATAAAGAAGTGAATATTATTTTAAAAGAACAAGGCAATACAGACTATGTAACATTTGGTAACTTAATGCAAATTAAAAATGCTTCGCCATTATATTTTAAGAATAATTGGATAGAAGTCGTTGGAGATAGCACTTACACATCAGAAGATATTTATAAAGCATTAGGTGTAGATAAATTCTATACTAATTTTATTAAAATCGATGAAATTGAAGAAATTTTAATCACTAAAACTGCCAAAGAAATTGAAAAAATTATTACTAATATGTCGGCTGGATTAAAAACTGCTGTTACCACTAAAGCTAAACAGTTGTTTGATGATGAAAAATTAGATTCAAATGCAACAATAAAAGTATTAGAAAAAGTATTAAAAGTGAGTTTTGATATTTAATGACTAAATTTGAAAGCATATACGAACAATTCTTAGACAAGATTTCAGATTATGATTTAATTAAATTTGATGTAGAGTTGCAAGAAAACCTTATGCTTTCTTATCTTAAAAATGCTATTGCTGAATTTATAGATACTTGCAAAAAAGACCTGAGTGATATTAATATGGAAGACTTGTGTTTCAATATTGATTTATCTCAACAAGAAATTAGAATCATTTCTGATTGGATGGTCGTTTGCTGGCTTGAACAATATAAAAACAGCACAGATTTGTTAAAACAACATTTAAACACTAAAGATTATAGTGTTTACTCAGAGGCACACTTGCTAAATGCTATTAGTGACCTTTTTGAAAAAAGTAGAAAACATGCAGATTCAAAAATGAGAGAATATTCATTGCGTAATTCTGATATTGAGAGGTGGAAAAGAAGATGAATAAAAATACTGAAAAAAAACTTATACACACTTCTCTACTACGTTTAAAAGATTCTACATACAAAATTATTGGCATTAAAGAAAGTTATCCTGAAACTTTAAAAGAATATTTAGAGTCTTTATCTAAAGAGATAGATGGTTTTATAGGAAAGCACATAGATTTTGTTCAAGAAGAAAAAATATTGACTACATATGTAAATACTGTCAATGCATTAAAAAACAATGAATATAGTCATACAGAATGTAGAAAAGAAGTTCTAAAATGTTTAGATATATTAACTAAAGTAATTAAGAGACACTTTTTTGAGGGGTAGTTATATGAGTGGTGAATAGAAACGAATTAAGATTAACCGCTCATGGAGACTCTCAAAGAGATAGGGAGATAGCAAGAACTAAAGATATATATATAAGAAAGTTTCTCTGCTCCCCTTCGTGTAAGAAAGTTGTTTTAGGCGGTGAAGAAGTTTATTTAGGAATTGATAGTGGTACAAAACCATACTATAAAAAAATTACATCATTTAATAACAATATAACGGCTGGCCAGTATGTTCAATGGTCGAATGCAACTTGGTTAATTATTGATATCGATTGGGATAATGAGATTTATCAAGATGGCAATATGCATCAGTGTACATATAATCTTAAGTGGCAAAATGAAAATTTTGATATTGTTGAAAGATGGATATCGTCTTCTAACGCTTCAAGTTACAATAGTGGTGTTGAAGGAGATAAAGTAATAGAAGTTGGATATGACCAAATTCTATTTTATATTCCTCTAGATGATGAAACTATAAAGTTATCAAGAGATAAAAGATTGTTTATTAGTAATAATTTAAAGAATCCCATTCCCTACAAAATAACAAGAATAGACTCAACGAGTTATGCGTATAACGGGATTGGTTGTTTAGCAATCATTTGTACAGAAACTCAATTAGATGTAGATAATGATAACATAGATTTATTTATATGTGATTACAAGAAAAAAAATGACAACTCAAGTATAACAGATTCATATAAAACTACTATTTTATTTGATTCTGATTATGTTGTAGCTGAATACGAAGATGGCACAACTTTTAAAGCTGAGTTTACCAACGATGGTGTTATACAAGATATTACTCCAAAATGGATATTAAATTGTAGTTTTAAAGATAGTTTAATTATTAATGAGAATGGATATAAGTTGATAATATCTACAAATGATAAAAGTTTAATTGGAAGAAGTTTTACAATTAACCTCACAGATATCAACGAAACCTATCCTACTTCATCAACTGTTATAGATATAATTGGGTTTAAGTAAGGAGGCAGATAAATGGCAAAAGAAGATACAATAAACGCTTTAAAAAGACAAGTATCAAGAGATATTGTTAGTGATAAAGAAATAGTTGATATTATTGATAGTCCAGAATCTAAAAAAGATAATTGGAAGTCTTTATATTTATTAGACACTATCGCAACAAAAAAAGCTAGTTTTGCACCGTGCATTTATAGATATCATATGATAGCTCCTACCGTAGAGAAAAACTCTACCTTTTTGACAATCGCTGCTGACTATAGTGGTACGGTGGATAGTAATAGTATCTATAGGAATATATCTTTGACTATTTATATTATAACTCATGTTTCACATATGGTAATAGATAGTAATTTAATTGATTCTAACAGAAACGATTATTTAGCCCACCTATTAGATAAAAAATTTAGTAGAAAGTTACCCTACTGTAAATTCAAACTTAAATCAAACACAGAGGGAACTTATCGAGATGATTTTTTATATAGGAAATTAGTTTTTAGTTGTGAGGTTGCGGAAGATATATGTGATGTTGACTAAGCATGTATAAAGAAATAGACGCCATGAAGCTGTATCGTGGTGATGATTTAGAAATAAATGAACATATTAAACTTCATATTCCAACATTAAATGAAGTTGTGGATATTGGAGAGAAAGAATATTTTCAAACCGTTCATAGCTTATGTGCTGTTGGAGCGGATTTAAAATTTCAGCTTCATGACATGGGAATTGATTATACGCAGATTGGTGATTTTGAAGTGTTTGCACTTCTTCTACCTTCGTGCGACAAAAGAATAATTGATTTGTTGTTTTGCGAGAGAATAAATAACCTAAAAATTTATAAATCATATGACGAGAATTTAAAAGAAGATATTTTAGAGCAACCATTATATGAAATTGAAACTGGCAAAGTAAATAAAGTTGGTAATCTAGAGTTATTTAAACAAATGAGAGAGCAAGCTAAGAACACCATAAAAATCACTAGATTTCATTACGAATCAATAGTAAATGCTTTAAGAATGATTCATGGTTTAAAACGTAATGATGAAGTGCCTGGAAATAATGTAACAAAAAAACTTTTTATTGAAATGGCAAGAGAAGAATATGAAAGTCAAAAAGATAAAGAGTTTGAATCAATGCTATTGCCACTTATTTCGGCAATGGTTAATTCTCAAGGTTTTAAAAGAAATGAAACAGAAGTTTTTGATATGAATATTTTTGCCTTTTTAGATTCAGTAAGAAGAATTCAAAAGATTATGAACGCCAGTCTGTTGTATCAGAGCGGATACTCAGGATTCGGCGTAAATTTAAAAGAAGTAAACAAGGAAGATTTAAATTGGATGGGAAAACTATAACTCATCCTTTTTACTTATAAAAATATAGGAGGAATTTTAATGGATATAAAAGATCTTATTATTGTAAGATGCCCACAAGTATTATTTAAATCTATTGATGATGATTCATTGTTAGCAAGATTAAAATCTAACGACACACCAACTTTAGAAGTTACATCAAATGCTAATGAAGTTAACGATGCTTTTGGTAATTTAATTGATACTATTTATAATGCTAAAAAAGGAAAATTTTCAGCGACTCATACATATCTGTCATTAGATTTGATGGGATTACAATTTGGTGCTGATAAAGAAGTTGCAAGTGCAACAAAGACAATTCCTGTACCATCAATAGAAATTGCAACAGTAGCAGATGGAAAAATCACACTTAAACACAAACCAAACTCTGAATTGAGATATATTCACAAATTGGTTAACAATGACCCAGCTATAAAATATGAATTAGATAGTACTACAGCTGATGCAGAACACTTTACAATTAATGAAAAAGAGGTTACTGTACCTACATCTGTAAAAAACGGTGACAAGATATTTGTAGAGTATGAATATAACGCTGAGGAAGCTGTTCAGATTAGTAATACGGTGGACGCCTTCCCACAAACAATAAAAACTATTATTCAAGTAATATGTAAAAATGTATGTGACAAAAAATTGTATTTAGGTTATGTAATTGCTGAAAAGGGCATGTTAGATGCTACATCATACTCGTTTGCTTTAAAAGGCGGAGGAGAGTCAAATCATCCATTTGTAGTTAATTTTAATACAGATGTTTGTGATGAGAATGGAGAGTTGTTTAGATTCGTTTTAGTACCAGACGAAGAATAGTTAAATAAATTAGAGTGGGGATTACCCCACTCTTCACTTTAGTAAAGGGAGTGAATCATGGGTAAAATAAAATGCATTGTATGCGAACAGCTCTATAATGGCTGTGATAAAAAAGATGCTGCTTATAAAACAATAACATGTAGTGATAATCATTTTCAGATTCATTTAATTGTAAAAGATTATGCGAATGGAAATATAGATAAAGAAGCAGCACTTGAAAAGCTTAACAAGTGTGACTTGACTGGCTATGAAAGTTTTAAAACTAGCACAGTTAAAGTAATTAACGAGATTAAAAAAGAAGAAGTTAAGAAGACAGTAAAAAAGACCAAAGTGTCTAAAGCTGTATTGGATATTGAAGAATCTAATATAAAAATAGAAACTGAAAATAAAGAGTAAGCTATAGATTAGTCGATGCTCTTTTATGAAGACTTAATCTAGAAGGTTCTAGAACATCTCTGCTAAGGATTGTGTACCGTAAGGTATGGGTTTCGATTACTCAAGTCTTCGCCATATTTGGGAGTAGCATAATTGGCAATGCGCACGTTTTGGGAACGTGATTATAGAGATTCGATTTCTCTCTCTCAAACCAATCTGGGGATAGCATAATGGTAGTGCACTCGTATTAAAATACAGGGAACGAGATTGTGTATGTTCAAATCATACTCCTCAGACCTATGGACACTTAGCTCAGTAGGTAGAGCATCTGACTTTTAATCAGAGGGTCACAGATTCAAATTCTGTAGTGTCCACCAAAAGGGAGTATAGCTCAGTGGTAGAGCAGCGAGCTGTTAACTCGCAGGTCGGTGATTCAAATTCATCTGCTCCCGCCATTATTTTCTATGGGAATGGTCTAGTCGGTAGATATTGCCGATAAACTCAACCATGTAAGTGCGTTAAAATCTCGCAATTATAGAAAAATGATTCCCCTTAGAGAGAATCAAATTAAATGATTCATTTATAAGTGAATCAAGAGATGTCATTTATAATGCAACTTTTAAGTGATAAAAGAGCGATTTTATTAATAAATCAGACCGCATTATAAAAACTAAATAGCATTTACTTAAATTTAAAAGAAAGGGGATTGGTACTATTTAGAAGTATTTATCCCCTATTTTTACATAAGAATGAAAGGAATAAAAAATTGAACAAAAAAAGTGAATTATTTAATATTTGGTATAATACCGTAGATACAATAGTGATACCAAATATGCAACAAAATTATTTTTATTTAGGTAGCGAACTATCCAAAGGAGCTTTAGTAGACATTATCTGTGGAGATAATAATAGAGTTTGCTTTGTCTGGCAAAAAACAGATGGTACAAGAGAATTGTATAAAGAATGGTGTTCTAGAGGAAGCAATGGCTAAAAAGAATTTTGGGAAGATTTTTGAGGAAGATTTCAAAAAAAGTGTGCCAGAGGAACATGTGTATATTCGTCTCAGAGATGCCCCACAATCGTTTAATCAAGGTATAGGTGGAATAAGGTTCAGTTGGAAAAATCCTTGTGATACGCTAATATTTAACTGTTTAAATCGTATGTTATATGCAATAGAATTAAAAACTACAAAAGAAAAATATATGACATTTGAACATCCTTATTTAGATGATAAACAACCTTCAAAAATGATCCACAAACATCAGATTAATGGTTTGTTTGACTATTCTAAACATAAATATGTTGAAAGTGGATTTATATTAAATTTTAGAGACGAAAAAGAAGGAACGCAAAAAACATATTATATTAATATTAAGAATTTTATTGGTATGATATTAAAGATAAATAAGAAAAGCTTCAAAGAAGAAGACCTGTTAAAAAATGGTGCTTTTACTATTACAGGCGAAAAGAAGCGAACAAGATACTATTGGGATTTAGTATCTTTTTTTAATACAACAAAAATGAATTAAAGGAGAAAATATGGATTATAAAATTAGAAAAGACAGTTTGAGTTTAGACGAGTTTCAAAGTTTTGTTTTAGAGGTTGTTGACATGCTTGTTGACAAAGAGAATAAAACCGTTGATTGGTTTGCAAAAGATGTATTAATAAAATGTTGGTTTGCAAAATATTATTTAATTATTGAGGATTTTGAAGACCTTACATTTGGGGAAGCATATGATAAAATTTGCGATATTAATATTGATCTTTGTGATATTAACCATATGCAATTCGCAGATTTAAAGTCTGCAATAGACAATCAGTTAAACTACGAAATCAATAATATGAAAACAACTATAGAAGATTTGTTCGCTAAAATAATTGAGGTCATAGACAACTTTGATAAAACTTACTCTAATGTCGATATTGGACAATTAGAAAATGTTTCAAAGAAAGCAGACACTCTGATAAGAGAAACAAGAGCTAATAACGCTTTGATAGAGTTGGTAAACGTTGTTGGTGCAAAACTTGCAGAAATAAACAAAGAAGAACTAGATGATAATGAAGATGAAAATCAGGAACTGGAAAACTAGTGTCATTATTAGAAACTGAAGCACAGTTAAAAGCCTTTATAGAGTCACAATTAATGATTGTAAAAGCAAATATAGCCTCAATTTTAAAAACTAAACTTATTGAATATATTCAAGAGTTTTATAGTGAGTACTCTCCTGCTGAATATCAAAGAACTTCTCAATTTTTAACTAGTCCAGAATCAGAAGTGTTTACTGACAGACTTGAGGTCTTTCTTGACCCTCTTGGTATCCACTATGAAGAAATTCAGGCTGAAGAAGTATGGGAGTTGGCAGCTGAAGGTTATCACGGAAATGTAAACATTCGTAGAGATAGTAGATTTTGGAAAGATTTTAATGACTATGTAAACGGTAATTTATATCATATTTTTAAAAATGAATTAAAGAAAATTGGATTTGAGGTTATATAAAAATTATATAGAAAGTGTGATGATGAATTGGCTAACAAAGTCAACGGAAGAAGTACTGTTTACAACAAGATTACTTCTAAGGATAAATTAGAAAAAATTAATATTAAGAATAAAGAGTTGCAAAATGACTTTTTAGGGTATCTAGAGTCTATCGACAGGTCACCTAAAACAATTACACAATATGAAAATGATTTAAACATTTTCTTTGTTTGGAATTTAGAAAACAACGAAAATAAATTTTATGTTGATAGTAAAAAGAGAGACATAATAAGATTCCAAGGATATTGTATAAATAAATTAAAATGGTCTCCAAAAAGAACCAGGAGAGTTAGATCTGCAATTTCATCTTTATCTAAATATATTGTAAATATTCTAGATGAAGAATACCCAGATTACAAGAATCTTATAGAAAAAATAGAAGCACCAGCGAATGAAGCAGTTAGAGAAAAAACTGTTATACCAGATGAATTAGTTCAGTTTCTATTAGATCATTTGATTAAAACAGAACAATATGAGAAAGCTGTGGCAATAGCTATTTGTGCATTTAGTGGTATGAGAAAATCCGAATTGCTACAAATGAAAATGTCCTTCTTTGATAAAGAACATCTTGAGTACGAAGGAAGTTTGTACAAAACAGATAAGATTCGTGGTAAAGGTCGAGGAAAGAAAGGCAAACAAATTAACAAATATATAATGGCTAAAGTAAGTTATTATATTGATTTATGGATTGCAAAAAGAAAAGAATTAGGAATAGATTTAGATGATGTGTTTGTTACACGAAGTGGTGGAAAATGGGCACCAAGAAAAACTATTGACCATTGGTGTGCAGAGTTTTCTAAAATTGTAAATCTAGATGTGTATTGGCATAGTTTTAGACATTATACCTGTACCCTATTGAATGAATATAATTTACCACCAGAAGTAATTAAAGAATTTTTTGCTTGGGATAGCTCGGAAATGATATCTATTTATAACGATCGCACAGCAGAAAGTGATTTTGGAAAATACTTCTCTGCTAGTGGTGCAATCAAACAAGATGAAACAAATTTTAAAGATATAAAATAAAAAGATAAAAGGAATAAAATGAATTAAATGAAATCCAAATGATATAACCAAAATTAAATAACAAAGGAGGTTGAATAATTGGATTTCAAGATAAAAATTGGAACACAGGTTGATGTCTCCGATATAAAGAAGCAAATTGAGAATGCTAAGTTTGATGTTAAATTTAAAATATCAGGTGATAGTTTAAACAATCTTAAGAATAATATTAGCAACACTCAAAAAAATGTAAGAGACCTGACAACTGATTTTAATGTTTTAGAAAAAACTATTTCTACTACTTTAATTAAAAATCAAGGTATGCTTTCCAAAGAATTAATCAATGATTATAAAGAATTAGAGAAAGCAATAGGTTCAGTTAGCAATAAAAACTCTTTAAATTTATCATATTTAAAAGAGCAAGAAAAATTATTAGACTCTACAGCCAAATCTCAAATTGCAAATTATAGAGAACAAGAAAAGGCTAAGGCAAAAGTTAATGCGGATGCTGTTAAAGTTCAGCAACAAGAAGAAAATTCAATTAAAATTAAACAACAACAAAAACTTTTAATTAATCAAATTAATTCATATTTGCAAACTAACACAAGACTCTCAGGAGAATCAGCACAGGCTTTTAAAAACATCATATCAGAAGCCGAAGTGAGCAAAGATTTAAAATCATTACAAAACCTTGGCAGAGAGTTTCGGATTTTAAAGAGTGACATCAGTATCGCTGGTCAGGGCGGAATGACTCTTTTTGATGATATTAAAACCAAGTTTAGTAAATTTACATCTTGGTTCGCTGTTAGTAATGTTGTAATGCAAAGTATAAGTGCGGTTAAAAATGCTTTTACAGAAATTATAGCATTAGATGATGCAATGGTAGAATTGAGAAAAGTTACCGAAGCTACCAATACAGAATTTGATGCATTTTACTATAAGTCAAACGATATTGCGAAAGCATTAGGGAACACTACTGCTGCTGTCATACAAACCGCTGCCTCATATTCACAATTGGGCTATTCTTTAAATGATGCAATAACATTAACCACTACATCATCAATTTTTAAAACTATATCACCAGAAATGAAAAGTGTCGAAGAAGCGACTGAGGGATTAATTTCTATACTTAAAGCTTTCAAAATCGAAGCTGATGATGCATTGGATGGTGTTGTTAGTAAAGTTAATATTGTTGGTAATAATTTTGCAGTTACCAATTCAGATATTGTTACTGCTTTAGAGGGTTCAGCAGCATCATTACAAGTAGCAAACAACTCCTTAGAAGAATCAATAGCACTGATTACCGCTGGTACCGAAATTACAAGAGATTCTTCTCGAATGGGAAATGCTTTAAGAACCATTTCAATGCGTATTCGTGGATTAGATGAAGAGACTGGTGAAGCAGTTGATTCTTTAAAGCAAATAGACAGCATAATCACAAACTTGACTGGTAAACAAATTAGTTTGTTTACGGATGATTCTAAAACCACGTATCGATCTACATATGAAATTTTAAAGGATATTTCTAAAGTATGGAATACAATATCAGATAAGAATCAAGCAGATTTACTTGAAACCTTGGCTGGTAAAAATAGAGCAAATGAATTAGCTGCTGTGTTAAGCAACTGGTCAACTGCTGAAGGTGTAATTGAAAAAACTGCCTCTTCTGCTGGCAGTGCTATGTCAGAGTTTGGAAAAGCAAGCGATTCAATTTCATTTAAACTGAATAGATTGTCAGAAACTATGACTGGATTCTGGCAGAATTTAATGAGTAGTGATGCTATAAAAGTTGGTGTAGATTCATTAACTGGACTGCTATCAATATTAGAAAAACTTTCTGGCTCTTTAGGCTCACTTGGTACAATTGGTACCGTTGCAGGAGCTATTTTTGGAGCAACTGGTAAGGGTTGGCGAAACGATAGTATAAAAATATATACTATAACAGTTAGCGACATTGTATGCCCTTATAGAGCTTAATCGTGAGATGAACGAGTTTATATAGTAATCGTTATATGAACAAGAAGCTCTTGGCAAAAGAGGATAAATTGGCATAAGTTATAATTCTTATGTCTCTTCAAATAAAACAGTTATTTTATCACAAAATTGTGATATTTTTTTATTTTGAAGAAAAGTCGGGGAAGGCTTGCAAGTTAACCTAGTGAAAATAACTGATTGTGAAGACAATCCTAGTGCAATGAGTATCCGCAGCCATTACTTGTTCCCTAATACACTTATAATTAAAGTTATTTAAGTGTATTAGGACAATAAGTAGGTTCAGAGAGTATAAACCTCAATGGATAGAGAGAACGACATCTCCCCTATTCATTAATGTGTACTCCAGACTGGCTACAGGTAGGACAATTTAATAACTGTTAGGGCAGTTTGTTAATTGACTGTAGTAAAAATTAAGAAAATTATGATTAATTTGAAAGGAATAAAAAGTGGAATTTAAATTAGAAACAGATAATCGCTCTGCGTATGCAGTATTAAAAGATATTGCAAAAGTATGGAATGATCTTTCTGATGTCGATAAAGAAAAAATATTAAAAGTATTGGCTGATAAATAGAAATTTAATTTTAATTTAATATTATATATATATTAGATAAGTAAGTATTATATGTTAGATGATAAATAATACATATGTATTAATATTTGACATATATGTATTAATATGTTATATTATATATGTAAAGAGAACCGTTAAAAAGTGGTTGCTCTGAAATGTTTGTTTTTTAAAATCTTTTAGAAAAACAGTAACATCACATTGCGTTCGTGGTTACTGTTTTTTTCTTTTTGAAATAGTTATATATGATATTACACCAAAGAAAACTGCTATCAATCAACAAGGATATTTTATATCTTTTACTTGAAAAAGCAACAACACTATGTTACAATATATTTGACATTAGAAGTTAAAACAAAGAAAAGAGATAGCGTGAACTATCTCTTTTCACATATTTCGGAAGTTTGACATTAGAAGTTAGGAGGCTACTCGAATATTTTTTCTATCAGTGCTAGTATTATTACTAGTACTATTAAATATTCCACTTTGGAATATCCTCCATTTACCTCACTAGCTTCTAAATGTCAAACCTCCAGCTACTGCTTTCAATTC
>Ga0153950_1000953_pt1 | contig 12963 bp, 9 predicted proteins | sample TSNJ034MetaG_FD_104737 | JGI IMG/M metagenome (GOLD analysis project Ga0153950, IMG submission 104737) | Attine ant fungus gardens microbial communities from New Jersey, USA - TSNJ034 MetaG | ecosystem: Host-associated > Fungi > Mycelium > Unclassified | place: USA: New Jersey, Wharton State... | reverse complement strand
TCTCAGAGACTGTGCCCGTCGCGCAGGACTAAACGAGAAGATGATACGCACTCATAGCGGCAGAAGCACAAGGGTTATGGATATTCTGGAATTTAACGCTCAAAATCCCGAAAAAGCAAAGTCCGATGTCCAAATACAAAACCTTTTCGGATGGGCAAGTATAGATTCTATCAAATCATATATGAACCACAACAGCGAAATTATGGCAAAAGCCGCTTACGACCGGCACAAGAATGGCGGTGATTGCAATGATTAAAGCCATAGAACGTTTTGGATCTTATATGACATGGGATATTGAAGGAATATTTATTAATTTGCGGTATAGAAGAAATATTTCCGAAAATGAAACCATTTTAAAAATCACCGAATACAAGCAAATTCTTCAAAATAAAACATACGAAAACGATAATGCTGGACTTTGTGAAATGTTCCGCTTCTTCGGCGGCGTTCCTTTTGTAAAAATCGGCATAATTTATGAGAATGATTTCTTATTGTGTTTTTCATATTACGCAAAAATATTTGCAAAAAAATGGGCTACTGGGGAACAACGCTTTGATTATCAGCATATTGGTTTTTATCGTGTGTTTCAAATGATGCTTGATCCAATCAATTATAATTTCAAACAAATACTTGACTGTATTCCTGACAGAGTAAGATTTTCCGAATTAGCGAATAAAGCTTTTGAGGAATATTGGACTCATATAATCGAACGGTTTATGAGTGAAAACAAGCCTCTCACTTATGTTGCCAATCGAATCGGGGATGTGAGAGTGTCAAGATACATGATGCTTATACCAGATAAAACTAAGGATTATGTTACCAAAGTGGCTCGCAATTTCACACAAAGACGTGAACTGATCAGCTTAAATAAAATTAGTTATTGCATTTTCGGTAACAACTACCGTCATGGATTTTATGGGAAAAGTAAAGAGCTTGGAATTTTGGCAAGTGAAATTGTTGATAATGAATATACAATTCAGTTCAAAAAATTTGTTGCTGAAAATTATGTTTCAATGGATATTCAACTTGATAGATGGATAATGTACCAAAATTACGGTTTATTGCTGGAATCTCTGGTTTTAGATTTTACAAAAATAAAACAAGTTTCTCTGAGGCATGAAGTAAAATATTTTATCAGAGATCGTTTTTCAGGGACAGTCAGGACAAGCGATAGGAGTTTCAATGTCCTTGTCCAAGCGATAAACCGAGTATGTGCTAATAATGGGTCTGTTAAGTATTTTGCGGATATTGATTTTGTTGATGTAAAGACATTGCAAATGTCGATGGAAGCCGAGGGGATTTCTCAATCAGGCATAGCGTTATCCTTTACTATATGCCGGACAATTATGGATTACCTTTGCGGCGGTGAACGGGACGAGATGATAAAAACACCTATACCCCATCACAATCCCTTCCGCAGCATTACCTTTTTAAACGCAAAAAGCTATGCTAAAAATACGCCATACATACCCGATCCGGTTTTAGTAGGACTTAAAAAGTATTCGGATGAGCTTAGTGAAACGCATGGTCTTGTATTCCGTATATTCAATGAAACAGGTATGCGAGCGAAAGAGGTTGTTTTTCTCCGGGATAATTGCTTGGAAAAAGCGCGGCATCATGATTGCACTGTGCTTAAATATATTCCTTATAAGACGTTGAAAGCAAGGCGTCGCGCCGGACTGAGTGACTATCATTCCGTGTATATTTCCAATGAATTGGCTGCGGAAATATCAATGCAAATCAAAAAATCTGAAGAACTGAGAGAAAAGCATAGCCAGCCTTATATATTTTTGCAAAAAAATTGTATGCGGCGTAGAGCTACTATGCTGTACATTAATGGTTTCATTGCCGAAATCAATAAACTAATAAAAAAACATAATATATGTGACGATTCCGGTGCATTGTGGAATTTTACAAGCCGTCAGTGCCGTAAAACTATTGCGGTAAATATGATCGAAAACGGTGCAAGAGTTGAAGAACTCGTCTATCAGCTTGGGCACCTTCATTTTGGTGCTGCGGTGAAATATTATGCCGAGGTCAGAAGTAAAAAACTGCTGGAGATGAATACCGAATTTTTCAGAAAGAAATTTGAGATTGACATCGGAAGCGAACAATTAAGCAAATTTACAGAAGAAGAACGGAAACTCTTGTATGTCGATATGTGCCTTGGGCATCGTCGTGTAGAGTTTGGATTCTGCATTAAAAAGCCTTGTGGCGCTTGCCTCCATGCGGACATTATGCGCCATTGCGTGACATGTCCGAACCTCAGTACCGGCAAGCAATATCTGTCTCATTGGCAAAGGCTCCTTGATTCTGAAAGAGGTGCGTTAGAAAAGATGTTTGATATGTATAACCGAGAAAATATTGTTAATTATTCTGAGTTTATTGAGTTTAAGCAACAAACCTCTCTCGTGTCCGCTTATCAGAATATTGTGGATAAACTCAGCGAGGACGGTGGCAGAGTATGAACAACAGAGCATTAGAAGTCAAATATGAAGAGTTTTACAATGAGCATGAAAAAAAGCGATACCTTGACTTTTTACCGTCATTGTCTGACAGCATACGTTTTGACGATGATAAGTGGGTGTGCGAGAAACGAATAAAGAGTGCTCACGAAACGCCATACGACGTCACAATATACTTTACCAAAATTCCTGATAAATACAAAATCATGCTAAAGTATTACGCCTTAATTATGCTTATTCACGGAAACAGAATAAGAACGGTAAATATGAATATCGGAAGCGTTAGTGTCTTTCTACTTTTTATGGATAATGATTCTCTTAATAATATTACTATCCTTACGGCTTCGCGTTTCAAGGAGTATATCGACAGAAAAGGTCTTGCCGTAAACACACGTGCTGGAATCTGGGGAGACACGGGAAGGTTTTTAACACGAATGAACGGATATGACGGCATAACTCTTAAAAATCCGTTTACAAATGGTGTTTACCAGTATGAAAAGTTATATGATTACAAATATATCCCCGATGAAATAACCGATAGGCTCGACGTTGTTTTCCGGGACGATAATATTTCATTGCAAATGCGGTGCATTTATTGGCTTTTGCGTATGATACCATCCCGGATTTCGGAGATACTCGGTATGAAAATCGACTGCGTAAAGCCATTCGATGGGAATTTCTGCATCATCATACCCATGTGGAAGCAAAACGGCGGTTATCAGGAAAGTATATCAAGAATTATTCATGTAAAGGATGAGGGAATGGGTGGATACCTTCTGGCAATGATTCGTGAACAACAGAAAACCGCATTACTTTATCAGGAATATCTTCCAGATAACAAGAAGGATGCGCTTTTTGCCTATCGTGATTGCTACAGGGGTCGTGCAACCAATGTATACAGAATCGCATCGAGCAAATATGTTTTAAATCATTTGAAAAAAATTTGCTGTGATTATTGTATCCATGATGAACAAGGCAAACCATACAACGTTACTTCTCATCAATTTCGTCACAATGGGATTACGGACAGGCTTCGTGCCGGTTTCACTATGGCGCAGATAGCTGAAATGACGGCACATCATGGAACGGCTATGATTTATGCGTCATACGCACATTTGAATCTGTTCCCGGAAACCTTAATAGAGCCAAATTTGTATACGACCGAAGAATCAAAAGATGATAAACAGTATGTTTTATTTGGCGGAAGGATATTGAATATGGATGCTATCAATGAATCCCGGTTATTAAGCAATCTGCGGGCGCACCGTGTTCCGGGCGGGATATGTTCCGATGTGACCCATTGCAAAAGTGGTATGTGGGATTGCCTTTCCTGTGAGCATTTTGTTCCTGAAAAGGAGCAACTTCCATATTTTGAGGAGCAGGTTATTGCTTGGAAAGATAAAGCTGAGCTATTTAAAAATGACTCTTATATGAGCATTTCTAAGCAATTTGAAAGAATCATCGCTAAAATCAAAAGAGAGGATGTGCAGTATAATGGGTAAAAATATACCTCCGGCTTTAGCCGAAAGACAGGAGCTTCAACGCCAAGAGACAATAAACAAGGTTTTACACGCAATACAGTATTTAATGGATAATGGCGCAGATGTCGGCATAACAGAGTTGGTTCATTTAACAGGACTGTCACGTTCCGTTTTTGCAAAGCCTCATGTTCAAAAAGTGCTTGACGAACATTATGAATCTTACTATGAAACCATGGAGGAAATGGCTGAGAAAACTAAGCGGATGGAAAGAACTGAAAGGAAAGCCGAAAAGAAAAAGAATAAAATCAAGAACTATAACGAGCGTGTTAAACGACTGACAGAGGAAAACACCTCGCTCAAAGAAGAATGCGAACTTTTGAGGGGGAGATTATTTTTGTTAATGCAGCGGTTACAGGTGTGATAAGATCCATGATAAACGATACGATTAAGTAAAGATCGTCTCCCTGCCTTCTTGATGAGGGGAAATTAAATGAAAGGTAATAAAATCAATGGTTTCAGCATTTGTACTAAACAAAATTTTGAAGCTTTTGGGAGGAGAAAGTTCCCGTCGTGAAAAACTATCCCATCATAATGTACGGTAGATCCAGTTTCTTGGTATTTATATTGCAGGATAGTTCAGCCGCATATTTTGTATTTTTCTTACAATCAAAAACCCATGTAAAATAACGGGATGTCCGGGTCACCGTATAGCCTGCTGCCTGTGTCAATTACAATGAAGTGATTACTTCACAATGTCAAACAGCCGCATTATGGTGATGATACTCTGCTCACGGGTGTAGTCGGTGGCTGGCGAGAAGGCGTTGTTGCCAATGCCGCCCATGATGCCGGTTGCCTGCATCTGACCTACCGCATCAAAAGACCATGAGGAAATACTGTCGTTATCGGCAAAGGCCGGGCCTTGCCCGGTCAAAGGTTTCCCGATAGCCGTTGCTAAGCGGGAAAGTATTGTCGCAGCCTGTTCGCGGGTCATGGAGCTGTCAGGTGAAAATTTATCATCACCTACTCCACTGACAACACCGAGGGCGGCCATTTTTTCCACATTTACATCGGTGGTATCACTAAATTGCACACGCTCGGTAATTTCCCTGACCGTTACTTTCTCATAGAGCGCCACGGCAAGAGCACAGAACTCGGCGCGAGTGATGGCGGTTGTATACTTCGATTGCAGAGCCTCGGGCACAATGCCTGCGGCAATAGCGGCGTTTACCTGCGGGGCCGCCCATGAGGAAGGGGTTTCGGAAGTCCCCGCAGTATTTGACAACACTATAACTTCTCGTCCAAGCTGTTCCCGTAGATTTGCGAGCCTGTTTAACGCAAAGGTCATTAAGGAGCCTGACGCGCCCATTCCGCCGCCTCCCATACCCTCGGGTCTGTCGCCCTGTTCAAAGCCATCAGGCATTTCGCCCCCCTGTTGTCTGTCTCCGGGCTCAAAACCTTCTGGCCTTTCTCCGGGGCCAATTCCTTCGGGGATTTCACCAGGCTGGCCCTGTTGTCTTTCGCCGGGGTTAAAACCTTCAGGCATTTCACCGGGTTCAAAGCCTTCCGGTCTGTCACCCATGTTACCGCCGCCGGTCGCCGATGAGAAGGAATCGCTGAACGTAAGCTGTTCCTCAAACTGCTCCATCGTGTAAAACTTCGTGGGATCCGCGTTCACATATGGGCGAATCAAGTCCCCGAGCTCAACGATCCTGTCTTCGATCCCCTCCATGTAATCCACAAGCTGGTTCACATATCCTAAGTATTTTTCATAATATTCAGGTACGGCCAGCAGATTGTTGATCAAGGGTGATTTTTCCATTGTCGTGCCGTAAACAGGTTCTTCTATACTCACCGAATACAAAGCCTCACCGCTACCGCCAAAGCCGCCGAAGGACATATTATAGTCCCATGGTATTACATAGAAAACGCCGTCGCTTCCGGCATATAATTTATAGTTTTGTTTCATGGAGCCGTTATAGCTGTCATAATTCCCCAAAACTCCGTTTGCCGCAATATATTTCAGTGCGCTGTCAACATCCAATACGCTTTCAATATCGCCCTTTTCGCCATAAGGCATATTGTTCAAAACAGAAATCAGATTTTTAAGCTTCGCGTTGTCATCGTCCGAGCCCTTATCAAGCTCATAGCTTGAGTAATCATCGTTTTCCTTATATACAAGGTCAGCGCCTTTATCGGTGTCATACAGAACGTAATCATCGTCCTCGCCGAACAGCCTTTCCAGAAAGCTGGTCTTTTCATTTTCAACGCCTGTGTAAAAACCGTATAATTCCCCGTTGATATATAAGTTCACAAAAACGGTGAGGGGCGCGGGCGCATCCAGCGCATACAGAGCCTCATAATGGAGGTATTCCCTTAAATATGACGGGTCGGTGTAGTTGTTGTTCATGGCCAGCATATCAAGCCCGAGATAGGTCTGCCCCTTGACAAATTTGTCAAACTTAAGCCTGAAGCTGTATCTGTCCGAGTCATCCATAGCGGCCACAGACGTCAGCGTGGAGTTTCCTTTTGTGCTGAAGCCGACATTTTCAATCGTAATGCCGTTAATCGTTACAGTTGTGCTTTTGTAGTCCTTATCCAGGGGGCTTTCCAGTATGCTCTTCCAATCCTCGTCGGTGATGGTGACGTAAACATCAATGATGTTGTCCCCTTTAAACAATGACTCATACTCCATTTTTGTTACAGACTCGGCCGCCGCAAATGCCGTGGTTAAGCCGCCTGCCGCTCCGCCGAGCGACATGGCAAATGATAAGACTACCGCTAACAATTTCTTCCATAACGTGTTTTTCATGTGTATGCCTCCTATTATAAGTGATTTTTATTTTAAATAGCCTGTATGACTGTTATTTCTGCTTATGTTTCCAATCGCTCCGTATTGTCATTACCGCCGGGATACCCCGTCAGAGCAAAGGCTAAAAGTGATAACCAGACCTCCGATGTGCGATTCGTTTCATTTTTAAACACCTTCTCGCTGTTATGGTCTGCCTTTCCTTTCGCCTTGACCACCCGGAGCGGCCTGACCGGCTCCGCCCTGACTGCCCGGAGCAGCCTGACCGCTTGGGGCACCTTGTCTGCCGCCCTGACCGCCCATACCGCCCGGGCCGCCTTGATTTCCGCCCATACCGCCGCTGGTACCAATCGTTGCGGTCGCGGTGCCGGCCAATGTGTCGTTCACGTATACGCTGTACGATTCACCGGTTTTTATATCCGGCGAGCTGACCAGCACGGAGGAATAGCTTTTTTGCGGGGTATAGCTTACCAATACGGTACCACTCGAGGATTTTACGGTTATGGTGGCGCCCGCCGCCTGTGATTGGACGCTCAATTTTATAGCGGGCTGCGCAGAGCTTGTGCTTACGTTTCCGGCTGCCACGGCGCTTGCGGCGACAAGGGTTCCTCCGTTCATGCTGAAGCCTTTTTCAGTGTCTATCGCTTCGTCGCTGGCGGAGGTCGGGCCATCCACATAGAGCGTGCCGCCCGTCATCACGGCGCTGCTGTTTGAGTCAATACCGTCGCCGTCGGCGTTGACATAGATATCGCCGCCGCTGATGGTTAAAAGACCGGAAGAACTGTTCACATTGATCCCGTCGTCGGTGGCGTAAACGCTTATTTTGCCGCCGTTTAGATTGATGAACGCGCCTTCAATACCCTCGTAGCTGTTCTTAATGTCGATGGTTCCGTTATTTATTGTCACGATACCGTCGGCGTGTATGCCGTCATCACCGCTTTGCGCTGTGAGGCTGCCGCCATTTATAATTATATCTCCGTTGCTGTGAACAGAATCGTCGTAGGAAGAAATAGTAAACGTTCCATTGTTAATAACGATTTCCCCATCGCTTTTTATACCCTTATAGCTCCCGTCGGTCGGATTGGAGCCGGAGACGACCCCGTCGTTGTTTCTGGCGTGGGAGCCTCTTTTCAGACTGCCGCCCGGCCAGCCGCCGCCGGTGGTGATATTAAATGTGCCGCCGTCTATCTGCAGCGTTGTTTGTGCTTGTATGCCGTCGTTGTATGCCGTAATGTTGAGCTCGCCGCCTTTGATGAGAATCCAGCCCTTGTTGTCATCGGTATCATTTGTGGACTTAAGCCCGTCTCCGGTGAGGGAGGTCAGATTCAACACGCTGTCCAGGACGGTCACCGAATCCTTGCCGCGCATGGCAACGTTAACGGCAGTCGCCGTGATATTACCCCCGGCTATGACAAGATCGTCTTTGGTGGCAATACCGTGATTGAAGTTACCTGTCACATCAAGAGTCCCCGTGCCGTTAATCGACAGGTCGCACTTGCTGAATATCGCCGCGTTTGGCTCTTCCTTATCGGTATCCGCGTAGGTGTAGGAAGCCGTGTCCGCAACTGTGTTTGTGCTGCCGTCCGCAAGTATGATGACCAGCTTGTCGGCCTGTGCGGCGTAGATTGCGGCATTTGTGTCGGCTGTGATGTCCGCGCCGTTCAAAACCAGCCGTACAAGGTCGTCCTTCGCGGCATTTACAAGTATCTGTCCTTTTGACAGCGTACCGCTCACCACATAGGTTCCGGCCTTGGTAATGGTCACAGTGCCGCCTGATACCGCCGCGCCGCTGCCGGACACCGTCGCGGTCGAACCTGTCAGCGTGATTTGCGTGGATGTGGGGGCATCCCAAGAGCTGTCCGTATCCTCGTCCTTCAGCTTTTCTGTGACGACGCTGACGCTGGTAAGTGATACAGTACCCGTATTTATTATATCGGCGATATCACTTGCAGCCGCGGCTTCGTTTATAACTGCGGAATTGCTTGCAGCCGTGGCTTCGTTTATAACTGTGGAATTATTCGCATCCGAACAACCGACCATCGAACCGGTCAGTAGCAATACCGCTAACGCCATCGAAAGAATTTTACGTTTCATGATAAAACCTCCTTACAATTCATCTCTTGGGGCCTGGGGGCGGCCGCACACAATGTTCAGGTTGCCGTTGCGGCACCGCAGTTCGTCCAGAAACTTTTTCGGTACGGCAGGTGTTTTGAGCTGCACATTATAGCTGAGCTCGTACAGGCTTCCCATATTTGTGGTTTTCACACGGTCGAGCTCCGCACTGTCGGTATACTGCGCGAACAGGTCGTCGAACAGCCCTTCATAATCCAGATTCTCGGGTATTGTGATTCGGAGTATCCGTATATCCTGCTTATCTTCGCCAAATTTGCTGCGGGTCAGCAGAAGGTTTACAAGGCCAATAATGAGGAAAAACAGAACCGCGTAGAACAGGTATCCCATACCGGTCGCGAGGCCTATAGCCATGGCAAAGAAGATCGTTCCGATATCCCTTGCGGTTCCCGCCACCGAGCGGAACCGGATGAGGCTGAACGCGCCCGCAACCGCGACGCCGGCGCCAAGGTTGCCGTTGACCAGCATGATTACAATCTGTACCATAGCGGGAAGCAGAGCCAGCGTTACCGTGAAGCCCTTGCTGTATTTTTTCTCCGCCATATACACGTACGCGACGCCAAGCCCCAGGATCAAGGAGGTCACGGTGCAGAGCAGAACAATGGGCAGAGTAAGGGCATTCTGTATAATACTGCCTGTCAATGTATCAAGCACTGGCGGCGACCTCCCTTCCAAAGTACAATCCGGAAAGATACCGGGAATAACAGGTACCGTATTTGGAAAACGACGTCGGGAAGATTTGAAGCTCGCTGAGCGCCCTCCCCAGCCAGGTTGGGAACGCTCCGGGCACCTTTATTTCCATGAGCGTCTCCCCCGGCTCCAAAACGCCTGTTCCCCATGTCCCCATGTCCAAACCGAGATCGGTCAGCCGTGCGCGGATATTGGAGTCAAATGTCACCCGCAGTTCCGGGTTCTCAATGCCGGTTAAGGCAACCCGGTCATAACAGATGAAGGCTTTTTCCTCCACCGGGTATGTCTTCATGAAATATCGAATCTCGTCCATAATCTGCGAATCATCCGTCTCACAGACGCCGGTTCTGAGGAACCGCTTCGCGTCAGCGTAGGGCAGGGTTACGCGGCGCTTATATACAACGCCGTCGTATTTCTTTTTCAGCTCCAGGAACACAGGATTTTCGTCGCCGGGAATACCATAGCAGCGCATACGGAGTTTTTCCTTGTAGACCGGCTTTTCGATGGAAGCCCGGGCAAGGTCGAACCGGCCGGTATCATAATACAGGTTGCATATGGTATACTGCCCGTATACGTCCGGTGTCATTTTCCCCTCAAGAAAAGTTTGAAGAACTTCGTATTGCGAATGAGTGAGCATATATTTTTTTTCATATCTTTCAAAAATTGTCTGGGTCATACTGATCCTCCTTTGCTCTTTATGCTTGTTAATGTGACTGCGTGTTGTTTGATCTGGCTCTATTGTAATCGCGGTTACTGAAATCACTCTGAAAAAATGGATTCAGACTAATTTAAGACATTTATGATAACTTTATATCATGAAAAGTGGTGTTTCAAAATGGGAAATCGAGCTTGCGTTGAAACACCGTGTCGGATTTGCTATACTGATTATAATGAAGATGGGGGCATTGCCGATGAATATACTGATTGTAGAAGATGAAATCCGCCTTGCGCAGGCGCTGGGGCAGATCATGAAAGAACAAAAATATACCGTGGATATAGTACACAACGGTTCCGACGGTTTCGATTACGCCATGAGCGGGCAATACGATGTCGTCGTTCTCGACGTCATGCTGCCGGGCCTTACCGGGTTTGAGGTGGTAAAAAAAATGCGCGGCGCTAAAAACGCCACGCCGGTCATCATGCTGACCGCGAAGGATGAAACGCTTGATAAGGTACATGGGCTTGACTGCGGAGCGGATGATTACATGACGAAGCCCTTCGTTCCGGAGGAACTGCTGGCCCGCGTCCGCGCCCTGTCCCGCCGGCAGGGGGAAGTGGTGATGGATGCGCTGGAATTTTCCGACCTCAAACTGAACCTTTCCACCAACACGCTGCACTGCGGGGCGAAGTCCGTGCATCTCGGCTTCAAGGAATTTGAGGTGCTCCGTATCCTCATGTCCAACCCGAAACTCATAACGCCGAAAGGGGATTTGATTGCAAAGGTATGGGGCATGGAATCGGACGCGGAAGACAACAATGTGGAAGCGTACATCTCGTTTTTACGCAAGAAATTCTTTTACCTGGGTTCCAAAGCGGGAATCGAAACCATCCGCAAGGTTGGTTATCGGATTGAGGAGCAAATAAAATGATAAAGTCACTGAGAAATAAATTTATACTCATCAATATGCTGCTGGTCTTTATTGTTTTGCTCGTTGTATTTTCCGCTCAATATGTTTCCCTGTACCGGCAATTGCAGGAGGAGAGCGTCCGTGCGTTGGAAATGTCCCTGAACCGAGGGGAGGGTCAAAAACCGCCCAAGCTCGAAATCGGGCAGCCGCGCCCGAAGGATTTTATGGGAGATACCCTCTTTGTCGTCCTTGCGGACCAAAATGGATGGACCGAGCTTTTATCTGCGGAAAATATCAGCATTTCTGATGAACAATTGAACCGCATTGCGGAGGAGGCGCTTTCCTCCGAAGGCGGGCAAGGCGTCCTGGGGGACTACAGCCTTCGGTATATGGTAAAAAACGAGGGCAGCTTTACGAAAATCGCCTTTATCGACATTGCCGGCGACATCACGACACTGAGGAATACGGTGATAACCTCAATCTGTTCCTGCGCGGCGGCGCTTGCCGCGTTTTTCTTTATCAGTCTGTATTTGTCGCGATGGGCGCTGCGCCCGGTGGAGCGGGCATGGGAGCAGCAGCGGCGGTTTGTCGCGGACGCTTCCCATGAATTGAAAACACCGCTCACCGTGATACTGGCGAACACGGGGATACTGAAGTCAAATCGCTCCAGCACAATTGAGCAGCAAATGAACTGGGTAGAAAATACCGGGGCCGAAGCGGCAAGGATGAAGAAACTTGTCGACAACCTGCTCTTTTTGGCTAAGACCGACGACGCAGAGCTGCCGGTCTTACACAGCAAAATAAATCTCAGCGATGTTTTTCTGAGCGTTGCGCTTTCGTTTGAATCTGTGGCGTTTGAGCGGGGCGTCTCATTGGAAACGTCCGCGATTGCGTCCGATATTCATATATTTGGGAATGAAGCGCAGCTAAAGCAGCTGATTGGAATACTGCTGGACAACGCCGTCAAGTATTCAAAGGAAAAGGGCGTTGTCACTTTGTCTCTGGAGACAAGGCAGTCGAAGGCCGCTCTTACTGTTCACAATCATGGCTCCCACATGGCAGCTGCCGATCTGGAACATATTTTTGACCGTTTCTACCGCGCCGACAAATCACGGTCTGCCGAAGGCTATGGTCTCGGCCTTGCCATTGCGAAAAGTATTGTGGACGCGCACGCGGGAAAAATATCCGCCCGAAGCGATAAGGTTCATGGTACCGCTTTTACTGTGTCCTTGCCTCTAAATGATAAATCATACATCCCATGATGAGGTAGTATTTAGATTGATAGGAAACTGGAATCGCCAAGTGAAATTTACCTGCAATAAGCATAATGCGAAATAATAGGATTTTCGCACTTTCCTAAGATGGGTAACACTGGTCGTTCTGTAAAATGAGAACAGTGTTCAGATTATGCTATAAAAATATGAATTTTAATCGTTTGACATTAAATTTTAAAAGTAAGGTTTATTAGCGAATGGGCTTTTTTTTCGTTTTATTTATAGAAAATAATTTTATGTGGATTACCTTTGGCAATTTAAAATAATTATGGATTTCATAAAACAAATATTAATGGGTATAGAAGCTATAAAAGTTTTTATTCTACATACTCTTATGACATTATCATCCTAAGGAGGACTGCATAAAACTTTGTCTTTGATGAAAATAATTTTTAATTCATAAGCCCCTAGATAATTAGCACGATTAAGCATTGCGTTTAATCGTGTTTTTTATATGCCAAAATCCTTGAAAATACGCTAATTTCAAGGATTTTTATCATTTCAAAGAAAGGATTTGATAATGATGTATATGAAATAAGTTAAGAAAAG
>Ga0153950_1000952_pt1 | contig 12966 bp, 10 predicted proteins | sample TSNJ034MetaG_FD_104737 | JGI IMG/M metagenome (GOLD analysis project Ga0153950, IMG submission 104737) | Attine ant fungus gardens microbial communities from New Jersey, USA - TSNJ034 MetaG | ecosystem: Host-associated > Fungi > Mycelium > Unclassified | place: USA: New Jersey, Wharton State... | reverse complement strand
TGGTTGACATTTTGTGCAGCTTTAGGGTATAATACATTTTGTTGCGGGTATGGCGGAATTGGCAGACGCGCCAGATTTAGGTTCTGGTGGGAGACCGTGCAGGTTCAAGTCCTGTTACCCGCATGTATGGAAGATGGCCGGAAGCTAGGGTTTATATAGCTTTCCGGCTGTTTTTATTTTTTGTTTCAGCAATTTTTTTGATGATAGATGACGATAGTTTCGATTAGTGGCAAGAATGGAGCTTTGACGGATTATGCGAAAGGGAAAAATATAAGATTCTTTGTTAATTGGGTGATTAGAACTTGAAGAAAGTAGGCAGAGTGGGTATAATAAGGACAGTATTGTAAGGTTGCAGAAGTAAATTGCCAAGTATATCATATAAAATTCTGATTTTAAGATTTTAATATGATCATAAAGTTTGTTATAATTAATTGAATGCTTGAAAGGCTAATGAACGAAGATGAAAAATATAGAGCTAACAACAATGTGTGCAATAGTAAAACAAGATAAGGTGCTGATGATAAATAGGAAAAAAAGTTGGAAGGGGTGGTCTTTTCCGGGTGGGCATTTAGAAGAGGGAGAAAGCATTTTAGATTGTGTGACCAGAGAAATTAAGGAAGAAACTGGTTTTTTCGCAAGAAAATTGAAATATAAGGGTAAGGCTCATTTCTATAATCCTGAAACAAAGAAAAGACATATAATTGAAAACTACTTATGTGATGACTATGAAGGGCAGTTGGTTGAATCATGTGATGAAGGTAATTTGGAATGGATACGAATAGAAGATATTCTTAAACTAGATTTAGCAGAAGGAATGCAATATAGGCTCCCTTTATTTTTTGAATCGGGTGTAAAAGAACTTTATGTTGAATGGGATAAAGAAAATGGCTATACACGGGTACTTTATCAGGAAGTGTGAGGTGTGACATGGGAAAAAGTTTTGAAAAGGAATTGGAAGTATTAGGATCAATATATGAGAAAGCATTAGGAAGTGATTGTACAATAATTTCTGATTTTATAAAAAAATATCAAAATGATTATTTTTTATTAATTGGCTCAGGGGGTTCTTATTCAGTTGCGGCAGCAGTAGAATTATTTTGTGTGAAAGCTGGACTTAAAGGAAAATGTCTTACACCACTGGAATTAGCTCAATATGAAACTCAAATTAAAGATTGTGCAGTTATGCTATTTACGGCAAGCGGAAAAAATGCAGATTCTAAAAATACCTACCAATACTTATCGGAACTAGAACCCAAAGGGCTTTTAACTGTTTGCATGCATACAGATTCACCAATTAGTAGACTACAGGTAGAAAATTCACATAATTTCTTTTTTGAATATAAAATGCCAGTGGAAAAAGATGGCTATTTAGCAGTTGAATCATTAGTTTCTTCTATAATTATAATGTCAAATGCCTTTTTTGAAGCAACTAAAAATGACTTTTTTCAGGTGAATAAAAAAACATATCAAAAATGCATACATAGTCAAGATCTAAATAATTTACAAAAAGCGGAAACTATTATTGTTTTAAATGGCGGCATGATTTCTCCAGCATTAGTGGATTTAGAGTCTAAGTTTGGAGAGGCTGCACTTGGTAATATACAAATATTAGATTATCGTAATTTTGCACATGGAAGACATCTTTGGCTATCCAAGCGAAAAGATACAACAGCGATAGTAGCATTTATAGATAATGAAAATAGCAAACTTGCAGAAAAGACACTGGGATTACTTCCGGAAGAAATACCTATTTTTAAGATATATATTAAAAAGGAAAATGTTGATGCCTTATTAGAGGCATATGATTACATATTTGACATTGTGAATGAGATAGGGAAAATTCAAGGGGTTGATCCGGGAAGACCAAAAGTTGAAGAGTTTGGGAGAAAATTATATCATATAAGTCATAAACTTGGAAATTCAAAATGGCTGAAAACAGTTAAAGGAGATCCCATAAAGAGAGGGGTCTATAGAAAACTGGGTGCATTTTCGAAAGAATATGATTTTTATTATACTAATGGATTTTTAGCTTATGAAAATTTGAGGAATAAAATATATAAAGGAATAATATTAGATTATGATGGGACTTTACACATAAAAAGTCTATCGGGTAACGTTGAACCAGAACTATATATGAAAATAAATGAATACTTGGGGAATGGAATCAAAATTGGTATTGCCACAGGTAGAGGAAAATCTGTTAGGAACGAACTGCAAAAGGTAATTGCACCTGAGAATTGGCAAGATGTTGTTATAGCTTATTATAATGGCGGTTGCATTGGTTTGCTATCAGATGATGAAATTCCAAATAAGAGGGGCAAAGATATTCCGAAAGAATTTTTTCAAATACAAGAGACTTTAAAATGTAAAGAGGGAGAAAGCTTGTATCTTGATGGTACAAAGGAAAGAAATCCGTATCAGTTGTCAATAATTAGTGATGACGCTATAAACTATATGAAAATAGTGCATGAAAAATTGGCAAAAATTGATGATATAAAGATTTTAACTTCAAGCCACTCCCTCGATATAATTCCTAAAGATAGTTGCAAAAATAATATATTACAACATTTTGAGATGCTCGGATATAAGGAAGAAGATTTTATTAGAATTGGTGATTCTGGTTATTTAGGTGGGAATGATTATGAGCTATTAAATTGCGAGAATGGGATAAGTGTTGATTTGGTATCATGTTCTCCAGGCGCATGCTGGAACTTTGCACCATTAGGAAAAAGAAATTTGGAAGCAACAATATATTTTTTTGAGCATATTGAGATACTAGAAAACGGACAAGGATTTCGGTGGTTGGGGGCTTAGAATGAAGAGTGAATTAGCAGAGTCTATATTAAGAAAAGTAATGGAGCATTGGGATACGAATCGATTAAGTGAAGAATTGCGAGATATTCAAATCATTTCACAGATTAAATATGATGACTATCAGCAATATACACATGGGATGCGGTATGTGGAAAGCCTTGCGTTATGGCTACGGCAATTTGAAACTCCAGAAGAGAGGGAGTTGGCATATTGCTTTGTTAAAAATAGGTTATTATATATTTCAGCAGAAGAAATGTTACAATTAGTTGAATTTGCATATCCGATGATAATGAAACCATATTTATTGAATAAAACGAGTAAAATGTGTAAAGAGAATGCTATCACAAGTAAAGAAGATAAAATAAAATTATATCATTATTTAAGAAGAACATCACTTTTTTTAGGGTTAAGTGATGGGGCTCATATTGATTTTTTTAGAAGGCAAAATCCAAGCTTGAGCAATGAACAAGTGTTTTTGCATTATGATTTTTCGAAAGATAAAGCAGATGATATGCTGAAGAAGCTAAAAGAGGACATGGAAGCCTTAGACTCTAAAGCAGATTATTGTAGTAATGCAAGTTTTAATACATTTTTTCTTATTGATGATTTTTCTGCAAGTGGAAGGAGTTATATACGTTTAACTGAAGAAGGATGGGATGGAAAGATATGTAAATTTTTCAAACGTCTTAATGAAGTGAAATATCAAACAGAAAACGTTGATGTTTATTTGCTTTTATATGTGTCAACGGAACAGGCATTACAGCATATTAGAGAACAGGTAGCAATATGTTTTTTAGATAAAAATGTAAATGTATACGTGGAGGCAATACAAAAAACAGAACCAATCGATATGGAAAAAGAGGTTGAATTAGAGGCATTATTCGCAGCAGATTTTAATCGAAAAATAGCTGAAGGGAAAAAGAGTTTTGTTGATAAACACTATGAAGTGGGTGGTGGAAAGAACCCTTATTGGGGATTTTCTGATTGTTCTTTGCCATTAATTATTTATCACAATACACCTAATAATTCTTTTCCCATACTTTGGTATTCTTGGGAGAATTCTGTTAACGCCTTATTTCCGCGGACCTCAAGGCATAAGGAGAACTGAGTATGGTATGGAAAAATCCTTTTTTGGTAAAAAACTGTGAACAACAGGAGAAAGATACGGAGTATCTTGCTTTATTTGATTCCTCTGTTTTACAAATGATTGAAGAACAAAACTTAGAGAAAGTAAGCTTTGTATCGAGTACGCCGGGAGCTGGAAAGACATCATTATTTCGTGCTTTTTCCCCAAGGGTATTGAACATGATTAGCAAAGATGAAAATAGTGATGGGAATAAACAAATACTACAGCATATGCAACGCCTAGGGGTGATTCAAAATAATAAGATTAATTTATTGAGTGCGACATTATCGTGTGCTCGAAGTTATAGTATTATTGAAGAAATGTTTGAGAATGGAAGACGGAAACAAGTACTTTTTGCACTTTTAAACTATAGACTTATTATTGTATTTTTAAAAAGCCTTTGTACTATCTTAGAGATTGAAATTGAAGACCTAAAAGATAAAGATGTTACATTTAAGGAAATACCAGTGGAAATGATGAGTGAAGGAAATGCTTTTAAAAATGCATATTTAGCTTATAAATGGGCCTGTAAAGGGGAGCGAGAACTATGTAAATATTTAGATAGTGGGAGGGAAGAGAAACTTGAATTATCATTTGTTCATACGACAATTTTGGCAGTGAAACTATTTGAGGGTCAAAATATATTAATAGATGGAGCCTCATACGTTGATCATAGTATTCTAATACTTGATGATTTTCATAAACTAACAGAACGACAGAAATTGGTTGTCTCGGAGGCTTTATATACATTAAAAGCTAAGGTTGGTATTTGGCTTGGTCAGCGGTTAGAGGGGCTTAGTAATCATCAGATTGTATCTATGGATGGTAGCCTGGGTAGAGATTATAATCCTAATATTGTAATAGATAATTATTGGGTGGATAAGTCAAAAAGGATTATGTTTTATAACATTCTTGAAAGTATTGCAGATAAAAGGGTTAAAGAGGCCGGAATTAATAATTTAAGAAGGTTTGTAGATTGCTTAGCAGATAAGGTAGAGACAAAACAATATAGAGAAACTTTAAATGAATATATTTTGGAAATAAAAACGGAAATAAAAGAGGAACAGGAACTTTCATTGAAGTATTCTGAAGTGATGAAATATATTGATGAAAACTTTAAAAAGGATCTTTTTATAAAATCTCTTTATTATGAATGCTTAAGAATTAAAAGGAATAGAGAAAACGTAGGACAATTGGAGTTCTATTTTGGCGAGCAGGTAGATATAGAAGAGATAATGGATTTTTATGCAAAAAACAAAGAGACTGCAGAGTTTTATGTTTGTAAAAAATGTAATATACCTTTTTATTATGGTTTAAGCAGATTGCAAAGTCTTTCATCTTATAATATAGAGCAGTTTTTATTTTTTTCATCTGAACAATTTGAAGGTTATAGGGCTAAATCATTAGGCAATGTAAGTAAGAGGAATGCGATAAGGCTTACAGCAGAAGAACAAGAGAAAAGCGTACGTAAAAGTGTAAAACAAATGTGGAAAGATATGGATTATCGCTATGTTGACATTAAGCGAATTAAGATATTTTTAAGTAATATTGCACTGTATGGTATTAAATCTAGGGATGCTGAGCGTGCTTCTTATGCTGGTGGGGCATATACTGGATTTGCAATTAAAAACAAAGAGCTAGAAGAGGGGTTAAATGATGAGAAGTATAGTATAGTAATAAAGACATTGGGAGAGTGTCTGGCATCAAAATATTTAGAAAGACGAGATCATAGTGATTTAGCAATTTTTTATTTAAATCGATGGCTGTGTGTTTACTTTGATTTACCATTAGCATATGGCGGTTGGAAGAAGTGTAATATGTATAAACTAAAAGAAATGTGTTTAAACGAGATACTTGAAGAGGAGGATATTCAGTTGACTCTGGATTTGTAATAATGAAAAAAAATAAATGGAAAGACTGTCTATTTTTGAGTGGCGAAGATAATATTGGAAAATTCTTTTCTCAAAAAGAAAAATCATTAATAATATTAGGAAAAGGATTCGATCCAAGAACATGTAAAGCACTTGAAGTTTTAAAGGAAAACAATGTGGCAATTGAGGCATGGCTTATAGATTATAATGATGAGTTAATAGTTGCAGATGTTGCCCAGAATGAATCAAGAAGTAAGAAGAATTTGGAATTTTTTCATGAGCTTTGTAATGATATAATGTGGGAAAGTTTTGATGTTCCAGCATATAAAAAGAATGATGGAAAAAGGACCTTGATTATTTCGGAAAGTGTACGTACGTATTTTATAGCGAGCAAGGTTGAAGCATTTGATAATATTATTGTTGATATTAGTGCAATGCCAAGAGCTGTAGGGTTTAGTATAATCAAAAGAATAATAGATATAAAAAAAGAATCTCAAAAAGTTTACATAATGGTATGTGAAAACAGTGATTGTGATGATAAAATTCATCCTGTTATAGTGGAGGGTTCTGCGGAATACCTTCAGGGATTTAATACATTTTCGCTGATAATGGAATCCGATGAAGATGAAACAATCTGGTTTCCAATTTTGGGAATGAATGAGCAAGAAGCTTTTAATATAATAGCAGATTATATTAAACCCGTAGAAATATGTCCTGTTGTACCTTTTCCTTCTATCAAGGTTAGAAGAAGTGAGGATATTTTGCGCAATTATGGCCAGGTTCTTTTTCGCGAACAGGACATAGAGAAAAGAAATGTCATATATGTTCCGGAAAATTTCCCCCTCATTGTATATAATAAATTATACAATACCGTGAAATATTATGAAAAGGCATTGAATAATGAACAAAATAGGAATATAAGATATGCATTTTCTTCCCAATCAAGCAAATTGATAGATATAGGGATACTTTTAACAATTCTGACGTTAGGTGAAGATGGAGCAAAAGCAGGAATTGTTATAGTGGAGAACCAGGGATATCTTTTAAATGAAGAATATGATAGGGCTAGTGAAAAATTATATTGCATGTGTCTGGACGATTATGAATTAGATTGGTGAAAAATAATGAATATTAAAGAAATAAAGATACTTGGAGCGGGTCTTTCTTGTATAGATATTATTAAGACAGATAAAGAATATATTATGTTAGGGGGGACTGCAGCTAATGTAGTATCAATTCTTTCATTGCTTGGCGTGCAAGCTTCTTTTCTGCAAGCCAAGTATATTGGAGAAGATGGTGTTTGGTTGAATAATGAAATGAAGAAACGGAAAGTCAAGGTAATAAATTTTAATCATTGTAAAATAGAGGCACCGAGATTCGTAGAATACCTTAAAAATGGTGAGCACTATTTCATTACACTATGTCCTGAGTGTGGTAAGAAATTAAATGTTTTAAAATTACCACAAATCAGCCATATTAAGAATACTTATGCACCAGATAATACGTTGAACTTATTTTACTATGATCGTGTTTCTGATGGTATCAAATGGTTGCTAGAAAATAATGATTGTGGTTGGAATTTTTATGAACCAAATTCTTTCAGAGTTTATGATACTTTTTTGAAAAATGTACGTACGGCAAATATAGTAAAATTATCCGACGAACGTATTTCTAATAAATATGCTGAAAAGTTGAAAGAAGATTTAGGCAATAGTGCTGTTCAATTAATGATTGTGTCATTAGGGCCAATAGGACTTAAATATACGCATAAACAGCAACTGGGCAATATGAGTGAATGGCAATATATTTATACTGATGAAATGGAAGACGTTGTTGATAGTGCAGGGGCGGGCGATTGGTTGACAGCAGTATTTCTATACTATTTTTTGCGAGTTTATCCTTATTTTGTGGATAAACTAGATAATAATATTTTGAAGGACTGTTTGGTTAAGGCTCAAAAGATGGCTGCACTAACATGTTTATTTATTGGGGCACAAGGGATATTAGAGGATGAGTTGGGAATAAAGCAGATAAATTGTTTTTTGGAAAATACAGTGGAGATTTTAAAACCAAGCCGGATATCAAGCACTGAATGTGATTATTGTAAACGTTAAATAAAAATGCCGATATCGGCATTTTTATTTGTCATTTACCTAAAAATCCACACTTCAGGACAATTGATACTTTGACAGTCTAACATATAGTGTAATTATATTATGGTTTTCCCGGTTGTCAAAAATCTCGCGTTTTTACTTGTGCGTGACAACGGTGGGGAGCATACCCATTATCATGCGAGAAAGTCCCATAATGTGGGGGTATTTTGGGCACATTTTATGTGTTTAGAGTGGGTTGCTCGTAACCCTGTCAATCGCCGCAGGATTATACGTAAATTCTATAGTGTAGTCAACGGCTATATAAACGCCTTCGGCGGCCTTGACTACACTATAGAATCCACGTAAATGCGTAATCAAGCGATTGATAGGATAGCTCTGACAATATTTTTGTCAACGAGTTAGAGCAGGCGATGACAGCCAACCAGAGCAGAATTTTGACACATCAGCGTAGCATTAACAACAAAGTGGCTTAATAATGTTTCAAGGTGCATCGTTGATTTTATCGCTGATAATTTTTTGTATGGGCACGCCCCCCCAAGGTTCCAATCTCAAATCTTTGGGTAAGAACTTCGCTAAAAAGGCAAGTGCTTCATCACGCTTCTTTCCCGCTTTTATGGGGTTTATTTCCGATAAAATCTGCTCAATGGTCTTCTGCTGTTTTGAAAGGTCAGCCGACTGCTTGAACAGCCATGTTGGGATATGTCCCCGTTAGGTGACGAGGGCGCTCTCACCACGCTTGAGGATTGAGGATTGGAAGCTGCTTTTTCATGTGAGCGTGAAATTCATCCTGCCATTTGGAAAGCTGTGCTCTGTTGCCAAGAATGTCCTTTGGAAGAAGAAATATGTCGTTGCGTTGTTCGTAAAAACGATGTATAATATCATCAATTATTTCCATCACATTGCAGATTTCTAATGAGGGATGATTTATGGAATTTGTATCAGCTAAAGACAAGGCAGAGGAATGGGGAATCTCTATTCGGCGTGTTCAAAAGTTTTGTGAGCAAGGCCGTATTGATGGAGTTCAACGTTTGGGCAAGATTTGGGTTATACCAAAAGAGGCTTCACGCCCTGTTGACCTACGATATTCTGATAGCAAAGTGGAGGACAATTCATTATGACTAAGTTATTTGTCGGCAAATTCAAAAATGGCGACCAGCTTGATAAAAACTATTATCGTGTTGATTTGAAATATTATGAGGAATCTAAAGAGCGCCATTTCAACGGAATGGCAGCTGGAGATTATGTGCTTCCTATAAAAGACGGTGCTATAGGTAAGCTGTTTAGATTTGAAGAATTTCGGAAAAACGAATCCGCCGTTGATGCTATATTTAGTGTTGTAAAAACGTATTCGCCGGAATTGTCGCTTATTGGGAACATAGTTAATTGTCGTTTCTTCCAGCCGGATATGAACTTGCTGAATAAGGCTATTAAATCTACAAAAGGTGTCGGGTTTATTCCTGTAACTTTGGAGCCAAGCAGCCCCGATGTACCTGAAATTGACTTTAATAAGTCCAAGCGCAGATTCTTTGTTTTCGTCCCCAACAACCTGAAAAGCCAATCATTCTTTAAGCCCTCTGACATTTGCATTGTTGTATCAGATGCAGAAAATCGCACAATAACTGATATTATCGAATTTAATGGACAAGCATTTGAACGAAGCCATGTGCTATGGAATCTTTATTTAGAAAAAACCAATCAAGGTGCGGAACAGTATTCATTACAGCAGCTGTTAGATTTTGCGACGGAGAAGAACGATAACGCACCTAAGAAGCATAAATACTTGACTGCATTACTGGACGAGCTTGCAGCAGATGGGATTTTCACAGCAGACAGCCCAGTAGCCCTCTATGATAATGTAATCGTTGGACGAAAGCAATCCGCCCCCTCCGGTAGCAAAAAGAAGCCGATTGAAAATAATGTCGCGACCGAAGACACTGGGGATTTCGATGAAGACGAGATTGAATATGAAGATTTGAGCAATTATGAGCAGTATGCGAAGCTAATGTCCTTCAATCCGAACGTAATTCTGCATGGTCCACCGGGAACGGGGAAAACATACGGTGCACTGAAAATGGTTGAGGCATTTGAAAAACAAAACGGACAGCCCGGCTCATTTAAGCAAGTAGTCGCCCAAGGACGCGTCCGCTTTATTACGTTTCATCAAGCGTTTTCCTATGAAGAATTTGTTGAGGGGATTCGCCCAGAGCTTGATGAAAAAGGTAATATGATTTATCCGGTCAAGCCGGGAGTTCTCAGAGAAATCGCGGATTCATGCAGGATTCAAGAGAGGAAAAAGGGCGCTTATACGGATGCTTTGGCAAACACCTCTACTTCAAATGAAGTTTGGAAGGTTTCTTTAGCGTCGAAAAAACTACGTCAGATTTATGCTGCTCTGCGAGATAAAAGTGTTATAGCTGTTGACTCTAACATTAATGAAGACATCAGCCTATGGGATGAGCAAAAAACTGCAGAATCGAACCTGCCTCCTGCATTAAGTGCAATTTATAACCGAATCAATATTGGTGATATTGTCATGGTATTTAATGACCCTCGCACAATTCGCCTGATTGGAATCGTAACAAGCGATTATTTTTTCTCTGAAGAAGACGAATTTGGTTTCCAGCACCGTCGAAAAGTACAATGGATCGGGAATTTTGAGCAAAACCCTAAAGATATATACGAATTAAACCAAGAAAAAATCATGGTGCAGGGTTCAATATACAAATTGAATGTTTCTATTTCTGATGCCATTTCACTTTTGGACACACAGGAAGATAATAGAGTTGCAGCGCAGCCCTATTACCTGATAATCGATGAAATCAATCGCGGCAACATTGCAAAGATATTCGGCGAACTAATTACTTTGATTGAAAAGGACAAGCGCGAGAGCCTTTCCTGTACTTTGCCCTATTCTCACAAACCATTTACCATGCCCAAGAATCTGTATCTTATCGGTACAATGAACACAAGCGACCGCAGTATTGCCCTACTTGATACGGCACTACGCCGCCGCTTTGCATTTGTTGAGATTAATCCCGATGCGTCAATTGTAGAAAGAGTGCACCCCACAATTGGAGGCAATGTTTCACCAGCAAAGCTTTTGCAAGAATTGAACAACCGGATAACCGAAAAGATTGATCGGGATCACCGCATTGGCCACAGCTATTTTTTGGGCGACGATCTTGTCGCAAAATATGATCTCTTCAATGTTTGGTATTATAAGGTTTTGCCACTACTGATGGAGTATTTTTATAATGATGTCAAGCAGGTTGGTGAAATTATTGGCAAAGAATTTTTCGATGCAAGGACAGGTGAAATCAATCAATTCAGCTTAAAGCCCAATGACTATGGTATTTCGGAGTTTGAAATCGCGCTGATGACAATTTACGAAGGAAGGGATTAAAATGTCACAGACCCTTTTTACAGTGTTTGAAGACAGGCAAAAGAAGATGGAGCTTACATCTGCACAGGCGGATGATATCCTCTCTTTTGGTAGTATAGTTGGCGAGAATCGGCTCTCGCTTTCCCGCAACGGATATCTTCATATGCGTCATTATGTAGGGTTTATATCGAAGGGGAAAACACGGTTGCAAATATTGCCAAAGATATATGAAAACTTGGGGTTGGATGAAGAATATGAGCAGCGCGAATCTATGCGCGTTATGCTTAATTTGCTGAGGGTATCTGAATTTAATAAGGTTCTTGGCCTGCCCGATCAGAGCAGTTTTGCAGAGCAAGCTGATATCATGGAAGTATTTATATTCATATTTGCAAACAAGGTCTTCCACACCTATTCTCGTCAAATGAACCGGGAGTATATCTCTATTTCCGAAAACAGCACCTATATAAAAGGGCGCATTGATTTTTCGGCCAATCTGCGAGAGAACCCGATTCGTAAAGATTTGCATATTGTCAATTTTCAGAGCTTTGAGCACGACAATTTAATAAACAACATAATAAAAACTGTGTGTATCAAATTGATTCGCTTAACTGCCAGCGCAGATAATAAAAAGCATTTGAAAAAGGCGCTGGTTTTACTTGATGATGCGCAAGAGATTTTATTATCAAAGGATATTTTTGATGCGGCAAAGTTCAATCGTTTGAATATGCCATTTAAGCCAGTGTTTGAGATGGCAAAGATGTTTTTCTATAATCTGACCCCGCAAAGCTATCAAGGCGATGATACTGTCTGCTCCTTTCTTATTCCTTTGAATAAATTATTTGAGTATTATCTTTACAAGCTATTCGATGCGTTCGGTGACGGAATGTCAGCCTCCTATCAAAATACACGCCTTTTTGCCAGAAGCCAGAGCAACGATTTTCATGTGACCTTGAGGCCGGATATCGTCCTACGGCAGGGAAAACACACGCTATTGATAGCCGATGCAAAATATAAGAATCCCAAATATCAGGATGGGATGTACACAAATATAAATCAGGCAGATATGTATCAAATCTTTGCCTATGCAAAAGTATATAACGTTAATTCTGTCGCTTTAATTTACCCGCAGTTTGAGCAATATGATACTCCGCCTATGATCGTGGAATTGGGGGGAGCAGAAAAAAAGGTTTATCTCACAGTCGGATGTGTGGACATTAAAAATGCTGATATTGCAAAGTCAAGCATATCACTGCGAGATATGCTTCGGACACAGGACGAAAGCAGATGCAATGTAATTTGAAAGACAAGATTTTAAGTAGGATTTTCGGACTTTTCGTTGCAAAGGCCAAAGTTTCGGTTGAGTTTTACAGCAGAGAATCTCTTGCGCTATTGTTGCCGAGAGATTGCAGACATTGCGAAACAGATTGAATATATCACAAGTGAAGATGCCTCCGATTGTCGGCCTGAAACAATCAGCCATCAACCGCTACGAAAACGACCAAGCCAGTTGGAGTTGAGGTCAAGGCGGGGAGAGCGGTAGGACGGACGGCGCAGCAGTTATTAAAAGATGGCAAAGTTGAAGCAGTTTATCTTTTGAAAGGTGATACTTATGGCGGGATTACTGAGCGGATGGTTACGGTTCCGATTTATCTGGTAAGC
>Ga0153950_1000950_pt1 | contig 12991 bp, 14 predicted proteins | sample TSNJ034MetaG_FD_104737 | JGI IMG/M metagenome (GOLD analysis project Ga0153950, IMG submission 104737) | Attine ant fungus gardens microbial communities from New Jersey, USA - TSNJ034 MetaG | ecosystem: Host-associated > Fungi > Mycelium > Unclassified | place: USA: New Jersey, Wharton State... | reverse complement strand
GCTCACAAACTTTATTTCCTTTTGTCCCATCCGGTCTTTTTTACGATACATCAAGCAACCCTCCCGATATGGTCTATTATACCATATCGGGAGGGTTGTTGTCCTTTTCGTCTACAGGCTGAATGGGGCAGCCACCAACACGGTGGCTGCCCCATTTTACGGTAAGGGGAGAAAATAAGCTGAATTGGGATTGTCAATATTTGTCGCTGTCGGGGGCAAGGGCGAATGCGTTGCTCATGGAGCCTTGGAGCGCGGCAGCGGCATTCTCTCGCACGGTTCTTTGGGATGGCGCCGGACTCTGGGCACTGTTTTTCAGCTTGAACTGGGATACAATGTTGTCCAGCACCAATGCCTGGGCGGACATCTCCTGGGATGAGGCGGCGGTTTCCTCCGCCGTGGCGGAATTGGCCTGTACAACAGTGGAAAGCTGCATGATGCCGGACGCAATCTCCGCCATGGAGGTGCTCTGCTGGCGGGAGGCGGTGTTCATCTTGGCGATGGAGTCCGCGTTTTTCCCCGAGATAGCGGCCACGGACTGAATGCTCCTGTTGACACTGGCCACAATGGAGTTACCGTCGCCAACGCTCTTGCCGCTCTGCTCGATCAGGGCGGCGGTTTCCTTTGCGGCCTCCGCAGATTTGGAGGCGAGGTTTCGCACCTCATCCGCAACAACGGCAAAGCCCTTACCGTGCTGTCCGGCGCGCGCCGCTTCCACGGCGGCGTTCAGGGCGAGAATATTGGTTTGGAACGCAATGTCGTCGATGACCTTAATCACCTTGGATATGCTCTGTGACTTTTCGTCGATTTCACGCATGGCCGCTAGCATCTGTTCCATCGCACTGTTGCAATCATTCATCAAACGGCCGGACTCGTTTACGTCGGCCAGGGTTTCGTTCGCAATTCGGGAGTTTTCATCCGCCATTGTCTGTACTTCGCTGACCGCGGCGGTAAATTCCTCAATGGTGGCGGCTTGCTCGCTTGATCCGGTGGCCAGATTCTGGGACGCCTGGGCGATCTGCTCGGAGCCGGAGGAAACTTGGGAGGAGGAAGAGCGAATATTGGACATGGCCTGGTTGTAGCTGTCCACCATTGTATTCAAAGCCTTATTCATCATGTCCTCTGCAGAGCGGACGTTGAAAGTGACGGTGAAATCGCCCTCCGACATGCGGATGATATTCTTCTGCTGATCTTGGATACCCTCCACCATCATGACAAGGGCGTCATTTACAGTGCCGATTTCATCTTTCTGGTCGATTTGCGGGTCAACGTTTAAATTTCCCACCATGAGCTTCCTTGCTTCGTTGGCCATACGGCCAAGGGGAGCGGCAATCAGCCTGGTGATGTAAAATGCGAAAAAGATAGCCGACCCTACTGCAACCACGACCAATATGATCAACAGAATTTCAAGTATGCGGGCGGTGCGGCTGTCTGACAAATTGGTGTTGCTTATCCTCTGGACTGCGGACGTTGAAACATCGTCGAGATTTTTGACCACAATGTCGATTGGGGTGGTCATCAATGTGAGGAGGCTCACCATTTCACTTTGATTGTTCGATATGACCGCCTGCTTGAAAGAATCGCGCAAGACCACATATTCACCGTAGGCTTTTTTTGCGGTGCTGGTCCGCTCCTTGTTTTCCTGCAGCGTGACTCCATCGGCCAGGGCGGACAAGAGTTGATCAAATTCCTGGTCCAGTTGTTGGAGGTCATTGAACTCCACCTCGTAATCCATGCCGAGCTGGTATTTTAAAGCGGCGCCGCGATATGCGGCCCTCTGTGCCTGTATGTTGCGCCTGGACAGCGAAGCGTTGTTCATGACCATGGCTTGGTTGTACATGGCACCCTCGTTTTTATTCAGCGCGATCAGGCCGAATATACCTGTATAGCCTGCGATTGCGGCCATTACCGCAACGATGATAAAAGCGACCATCAGCTTGCTTTTGATCTTCATGTTCTTCATTTTCAAACCTCTTTCATGTTGCCCAAACACATTAGACCTGTTCTGAAACCCCTGCGCAGTGTCTACAACAAGGGGAGAAAATAAGTGAAAAGTGGAACATCTGCTTTGCTGCATGCAATGGCAACTAAGGTCGTCAGGCATTCCTTTATTTGTCGCCATTGTGGTGGGTTCCAGAACAGGTCTATTAGACAAAGAAATTGCTTGGACTCCATCATATTATTTTGTCTCATATTATTTATCGGCCGGTTTGTCAAAAAACATAGATGGTTGCTGCAAAATATAATATCCAAATTATCAGCCAATTCATATGCAAATCGGTGGGAATTATTATTTACAGGATCGCTACACAATAAAAGCTATTTGTGGTATAATATACCTACAGAGAAAGCAGCGGTGACCCCGTGGAAAGGAGGGGGCCAGATGTTTGTATACACGGTTTATCCGGTGACGGGAACAGCGCGCAGCAAGCGCGTCCCGGCGATTCGCCCGGTGGACAGGGTAGCGGGCGTGAAGCCGGCCCGTGCCGTGCAGCGCACCTGGACGGCACAGTACGGGAACGCTGGGCAGTCCGGCCGCGCCTATGAGCTGCAGGCGGTGCCGGGGAACTACCCGCGGACATTGCGCGAAACGCGCGGCAACGCCGACAACGGCGCTGCGCAAGGGCAAAAGGCTGAATCCAAGGTCTCCGCTCCGGTTTACATCCAAAACATGCAGCGGCTCATATCGCTGCGCAAGTCCGGCGCCACCGTGGACCCGGACTACATCCACAAGTACATGGAGCGGCTGGGAAATATGAAAAAAAACACAAACGCATTCGAGCCCGTATAACGGATGGTATTACGCCATCATACCACTTTCCCGGAACGCGAAACAACCCGTGGGCCCTGCATAGGGACACACGGGTTGTTTCGCGGCTTGAGCCACCTGTTTAGAATCTTCGCATAAAGAATTAACTTGGGTAAGGGAGGCATTTTGATGGGCACAATACCCAGTGTGCGGCAAGCGCGTAAGCTGCTTAAAAAATACAACCAGGAGGAGTTCCACCTGCGGCACGGCGAGGTTGTTTCCGGTGTGATGGGCTATTTTGTCGCAAAGCACGACCCCGGCAATAAGGATTTTTGGAGAGTTGCAGGCATGCTGCACGACGTGGACTTTGAGCGCTATCCCGAGGAGCACTGCGTAAAAGGGATCAAGATTTTGCGGGAGGAGGGTGTGGACGAAAGCGTGATCCGCGCGGCACTCAGTCACGGCCACGGGATGACCAAGAGTCCCTATGAGCCCACCTGCTTGATGGAGAAGATTCTGTATGCGGTGGACGAGCTCACAGGCCTGATCGGCGCGGTGGCGATCATGCGGCCCAGCAGGAGCGTGTCCGACCTGGGGCTTTCCAGTGTGAAAAAGAAGTTCAAGGATAAAAAATTTGCGGCCGGCTGCTCGCGGGAGACCATCCGGGAGGGCGCGGAAAAGCTTGGCTGGGAATTGGACGAGCTCATCTCCGAAACCATACTGGCCATGCGCGGCCTGATGGGGCAGATGGAAATTTAGAACCTGTAAGAGAATAGGAGGCATGCCCATGACCTGCCCGAAATGCAAAAGCAATTGCGCCGCCATTCAGGTGATCCGCCGGAATGACGGCCACAGCCGGAGGACGCGCTGATGAAGCGTCCCGGCGGCTTCATCAGTCTGAATTCCCCGGTGATCCTGGGGATGAGCTTTCTGTGCTTCGCTTTCCTGCTCATCAACCTGTTCACCCAGGGGACCGTTACCTATCTGATGGGGGTATATTATACATCGTGGACCGACCCGGTCATGTATTTGCGCCTGTTCACCCATATTCTCTGCCACCAGGACCTGCCGCATTTCACCGGCAACTTTCTGCTGATCCTGGCCGTGGGGCCGCTGGTGGAGGAAAAGTACGGCAGTGGCCCGGTCGCGCTGATGATGCTGGTTACGGCGCTGATCACGGGGCTGATTAACGTGATCTTTTTTCGGAACATCCTGCTGGTGGGGGCAAGCGGCATTGTGTTCATGCTGATATTGCTGGCCTCCTTTACAAATATACAGGAAGGGAAACTGCCCCTGACTGTGCTGCTGGTAGGGCTTTTGTACATCGGCAACGAGGTTGTGAACGGGCTGATTTCCCAGGACGACATATCCCAGGTCACGCACATTGCGGGCGGCTTGTGCGGCGCGGGCTTCGGGCTGCTGATCCACGGCGGCACCATCCGAAAGCGTATATAATACGGATTTACCAAGACAAGGAGTGGGAACGATGGCGCTGATTATCAGCAATGCAATTTTACATATCATCAACAACAATGGTGCGGACTCCTGCTTTTCCAGCCAGGAGCTGGATATCGACAGCGAGACCTGCTTCGAGTTCATCGGTAAGCATGTGCGCCGTCTGCTGAACAACCCGGGCGCAAAGGATGCCACTTTCACCGCTGAATCCAGCGTCTACGCGCTTGTAAAAGCTTATCAGAAAGGCGAGATCCACTTCAAGGAGATGAGTCTGCATATCTGCGAGCGGTTGGAGCGCATTATGAAAGACAATCAGGACATTCCCCCGTCAGATATCCTGGTAGCAGCCTTTGACAACGGTGACAAGCGGTATCTGGCGGTTTTAAAGCTCGGCTATGGCGAGTGCTTCACCCACCAGGTCGTGGAGGGCGACGGCGGAGCGGAAAACCACATTGTCAAAAACACCGTGGTCCTGCCGTCCAGCGGTGCGAAGGTGGAGGAAGCCTGTCTGATCCCGTTTGATCCGATGGTTCTGCGCATCCTGGAAAAGCCGCATCTTGTGGACAGCCAGCAGGTGGATTACTTCTCCGAAATGTTTCTGGAGTGCGAGACTCAGATATCAAAGAAAATGACCGCCGACCTTATCCGGGAGATCACCGACGAGATCAATATGAAGTACTACAACGACGATGTGGAGATGGCGGCAAAATTGAAGTGCGCGCTCATTGACGAAGCGGAGCAGTCCCAGGAGGAGGAGACACTGAACCTGGAGAATGTGGCCAGAAAGGTGTTCCAGGAAAACGAGGAGGTGTGCTCCAAGTTCATTGCCATGACCAAGGACGTGGGACTTCCCCATGAGGTGAGGCTGGACAAATCCTTTGTGCAGCGGGAATTCAAAATGCAGAAGTTCAAGGCGGACAACGGCATTGAGCTCAAATTGCCCGCGGAGCTGTTCCAGGATCCCGAAACCATCCAGTTCACCCAAAACAGCGACGGCACGGTTTCGATCACCCTGAAGAACCTGCGCAGGTACGCATAAGGAATTTAAATATGTGAGGAGACAAGATATGTACGACGTTGTAGCTTTGGGTGAACTGCTGATCGATTTTACTCCCCAAGGGGAGTCCGACGCCGGGATGCGGTTGTTTGAGCAAAATCCGGGCGGCGCCCCTGCAAATGTGCTATGCGCCCTCTCCAACCTGGGGGCGAGCACCGCCTTTATCGGCAAGGTGGGCAAGGATATGCACGGGGATTTCCTGCGCGATACGCTGACCGGGAAAAAGGTGGATGTGAGCGGTCTGGTCCAGACTCCCGATGTTTTCACCACGTTGGCGTTTGTGGCTCTGTCGGACGCGGGCGAGCGAAGCTTCTCGTTCGCCCGCAAGCCCGGAGCGGATACCTGCCTTACACAGCGGGAGCTGCGGGAAGATATCATCCGCTCCACGCGTGTGTTTCACTTCGGCTCCTTGTCCCTGACCGACGATCCCTCTCGCTCCGCCACGCTGGCCGCCATCGATATGGCGAAAGAGGCGGGCGCGATCATCTCCTACGACCCAAACTACCGCGCGCCTCTGTGGCGGAGCCGGGATGAGGCTATTGCACAGATGCGCAGCGTGCTGGACAAGGTGGATGTGATCAAGATCAGCGACGAGGAAAGCGAACTGCTGGCTGAGAAATCCACGCCGGAGGAAGCGGCGAAAGCGCTGCTGGACAAGGGAATCGCCTGTGCGGTGGTCACCTTGGGCAAGGAGGGCGCGCTGGTGACCACGCGCGGCGCGTCGGTGCGCGTTCCCGCGCCCGACGGCAAGGTGGTGGACACCACCGGCGCCGGGGACTCGTTCTGGGGCGGCTTTTTGTACAAGCTGGTGAGCTCCGGAACGCACCCCAAGGAGCTTCAGAAAGAGCAGCAGCGAGACTTTGCGCTGTTCGCCAACTCGGTCGCGACATTGTGCATACAAAAGCGCGGCGCGATTCCCGCCATGCCCACCATGGAGGAGGCCATGGTCCTGTACAATCAGATCAAGGATAAATAGCGTATATAAAGGGCTGCGCCGGTTTCCGCCGGCGCAGCCCTTTTTCGTTTTAGATTCCATTGGGGTTCAAGTGGGTGAAGTTCCAGGAATCGGCGCACATCTCATCAATGCCCCGCACAGCCTCCCAGCCCAGCACCTCCTTGGCCTTGGTCACATCGGCGTAGCAATTGGCGATGTCGCCGGGGCGCCGGGGTGCGATTCTGTAGGGAATTTTTTTGCCGCAGGCCTTTTCAAAGGCCGCGACGATCTGCAGAACACTGTAGCCCTTGCCGGTGCCCAGGTTAATAGCGTCGGCCCCCTTGTAGTTGCGCACGTAATGCAGGGCGGAAAGGTGGCCTTTTGCCAGGTCAATCACGTGCAGATAGTCCCGCACGCCGGTGCCGTCGGGGGTGTCGTAGTCGTTGCCGTACACATTCAGCTCCGGCAGCCTCCCCGCTGCCACCTGCGCTACGTAAGGCAGCAGGTTGTTGGGGATGCCGTTGGGATTTTCGCCCAGCTGGCCGCTCTTGTGCGCGCCGATCGGATTAAAGTAGCGCAACAGCGAGATGCTCCAGTCATTGTCCGAAACCCAGACATCCCGCAGTATTTTCTCGATCATCAGCTTGGTGCTGCCATAGGGATTGGTGGTGGACAGGGGATAGTTCTCACGGAAAGGCACGTTCTCGTTGGTGCCATACACGGTGGCGGAGGAGGAGAATACCAAGCGCTTGCAGCCGACCGTAGCCATTGCCTTGCAGAGCAGCAGCATGCCGGTAATGTTGTTGTGGTAATAGTCGAGTGGAATGCGCACCGACTCACCCACGGCCTTAAGACCCGCGAAGTGGATGACTGAATCAATCCTCTGCTCGGTGAACACGCGGCGCAGGCTGGGTTCATACAAAAGGTCCACCGCATATACGGGAAAATCCTTGCCGGTCAGCTCCTTGATGCGGCGCACCACGTCCGGCTTGGAGTTGGAAAAGTTGTCGAGCAGCACGATCTTCTCGCCGGCCTCCAGCAGCTCCACACAGGTGTGGCTGCCAATGTACCCAGCTCCACCGGTAACCAGAATAGCCATATTTCATCTCCCTCTCTTGTATAATACCAATAAAACATATATCCAATTCCATTGTATCATATATTTTTCATTTGACAATATGAAACGGAAAAAAGGCCGCAGCCAACGGCCTTACAGCAACTCCACGCCGTTGATCAGCAGCTTGAATTTCAGGTCCAGATAATTGGCCGCGCGGCGGCACAGCAGCATGCGTGCAAGAAAAATCTCGAAGTAATCCATCACGGACGAGATAGAGTTGTCGATTTTCAGCGCCAGCGTCACATTACGCTGCTTGGTGCAAAGCTCCAGCGAGGACTCCTCCACGGCATAGTTGACGCGGTCGTGGATATCGAAAGAGCTCTTGTCCCGGTTGCGCACGCGGGTGCGGCGCACATCGCTTTTATCCGCCAGAATCAGGGCCGCGGCTACCTCGTTGATCGGCATTCCGGTGCTCTCGTCGTGGTTGCCGATGGCCGAGACAATCGTGGCCGTGTCGGCGGCGGTCATCCCCAGCTTGTCCAGCAGCCGGAACGCCATCACCGCGCCACTCTGGGCGTGATCCACGCGGTTTATCACATTGCCGATGTCGTGCATGTACCCGGCTATGCGCGCAAGCTCTACGGTGCGCTCGTCATATCCCAGCTTTCCCAGCAAATCCCCCGCGACTGTGGAGGTTTTTATCACGTGAGCAAAGGCGTGTTCGGTGTAGCCGAGCGCCCCCAGGCTCTCGTCCGCTTTTTGTATATAGGTCTTGATGTCCTCATCACCCTTGATCTGACGAAATGTAATCATGTTCTTCTCCTTGCGTGCGGTTTGTTGTCCGCATTCTATTTTAACACGCGCCGGGGCAATGGTAAAGGGACAGGATGGAGTTCCTGTCCCTTTTGCGATAGAATCCACACAGGCTCTTAGATAAGCAGATAGATCAGTGCCAGAATCAGCGTGGTGTCCGCCTTGGCGTTGATCAGGATGAAGAGCAGGCCGATGACCAGCAGGCGGTCGTCGTCCAGGCCGATGGCACCCAGGATATCCTGGATGAGGGTGGTGGTCCCCTCCGGGGGCGATGTCTCGGCCACCGGGGGTTCCGGCGGAGGTGGCGCTGCTGTCTCGGGGTGTTCCTCCGGCTCCGGTTGGGGCGGTGGCGGAGGAGGGGCCTGTTGCTGCTGCCTTGTTTGCGGGCGCCGCTTGGGGTGCTGGATGTTGGGGTTAGTGCTCCAATTACGGAAGTTGCGCCCGTTGTAGCCCTGGGGAGGAACATAGGAGACCTCGCCGCCTTGGTCCACGGTCATGCGTGCGCGGCTCTGCATCTCCTGCACGCGGGCCACAGCGTCATGCTGCATGCGCCTCATTTCGTTCTCACTGTAATTTTGTCTCGGCGCCATGTCTCTCACCTGCCTCCCGATAGATTTAGCCCACTAAGCAGTCCGCCGATGCCCTTGCCCGACGTAATGTCGCCAAGCATGTCGCCGACGCCGTTCAGTCCGAAATTGCCCAGCAGACTGTCGATGCCGCCGAACAGGCCGGACTCTTTGAGCAGCGGCAGGAACTGGATCAGCTGCATCACGCGTACCGCGTCATCCACTTTCTTGGAGCGGTCAGATTTCAGGTGGGACTTCAGCGCCATGAGCAGCCGCACGTTTTCCTGGTTCGCGCTCATGGTGGACATGGCCTGCTGGACTTTCATGATCATGCTCATGTCGATGCCGGGCATACCGCCAGAGCTGTCATTGCCGCCGCCCAGCATACTGGTCAAGGCGGAGACGCTGGAATTTGAAGGCGGTGCTTCCGCATTGCCGCCAAGGCCTCCAAGAAGCCCGGACAGGGCGGACAGGTCTGGGCCGCCGCCCTGTTGCCCGCCGCCCAGGAGCCCCGAGAGAGCGGAGAGGTCCAACCCGCCGCCACCTTGTTGGCTGCCGCTGTTCTGCTGACCGCCGCTCAAGAGCCCTGAGAGAGCGGAGAGGTCCAGCCCTCCGCCACCTTGTTGGCCGCCGCTGTTCTGCTGACCGCCGCCCAAGAGCCCTGAGAGAGCGGAGAGGTCCAAGCCGCCGCCACCCTGCTGGCCACTATTCTGTTGATTGCCGCCACCCAGCAGACCCGCCAGCGCCGAGAGATCTGGGCCGCCGCTGTTCTGTTGATTGCCGCCGCCCAGCCCGGTGAGCCCCGCAGGACCCGGGGTGCTGCCGACAGCCGGGGACGGCTTGCCGGTCAGGTTTCCCAAAATGCGCGAGAGCGCCTCCAGGTCCACATTCGGGACACTGGGGGACGCGCTTTGTTGCACCTGCCGCGCCGGCACGGGCGCCTGTTGTGGAACGGGCATTCCGCCGCTTTGCCGGCCCTGCCGGCTCTGACCGCTGCCGGAGCGCCCCTGTTGGTTATGTGTGCGTCCGCGTTGTTGGTTGTATATGCCGTTGTCACCCTGTTGCTCCGCCGGGGCGGAGTCCTGCTGTCCGAGCAGCCCCATGGCAGCGGCAGCCTGCTGGAGCTGCTGTACAGCGTTTGGATCGCTCAGTATCTGGGAGATCATAGCAGACATGTCCTCCAAGGTACAGCGCCCCCTTTCTGCGGGCTGTCAAGCCCGGATTTTACGGCAATGCCGGTGCGGTGGAGCTGCGGCGGCACACCGTATGTACAATTTTCACGGCGCGGCAAAAAGGCTCTTGGCTATCTTATTTCTGCCCCTTGCCCAGGTTCTCCAGCATTGAGCGGATATTGCCGTTGTTCAGCAGCATCTCAACCGCCTTGGGGTTGTTTAGCAGGGCGTTGACCTGGCTGCTGGTCTTGGGGTCCATGCTTTGGGTGAGTCCGTCCAGCTGGCCGGACTGCAGCTGCGCCATAAGCTCCTGAGGGCTCTTTCCCAGCTTTTGCGCTGCCATCTGCAGCAGGGCCTGTTGCTTCTCTTCAGATAGGTTGAAATTGTTCAAAATACTACACCGCCTATTTCATTTAGTATATTTTTATGATACAGTATATGTGTATATACCACATCAATCTGGTGGAATAAAGGAGGCTGTTCTTGTGCGCATAGTGGTTTTCTCGGACAGCCACAACGATTACTATGCCTTAAAGAACATTGTACTCACGCATAAATCGACGAATTGTTTTTTGCACCTTGGCGACGGGGAACGTGATGTGGATGATCTGAGAAACGCATTTCCCAACAAGGCGATATACCATGTGCGCGGCAATTGTGACTGGGCCTCTCAGTCGCCGGAAAACGGCATTTTAGAGTGCGGGGACAAGCGCATCCTGTATACGCACGGCCATTTGCACGCCGTAAAGTTTGGCCTTGAGGCACTCAAGCTGTATGCCTTGAAGATTGGCGCGGACATTGCGCTGTACGGCCACACGCACCAGGCCTACACCGAGTACGACAATGGGTTGTACGTGATGAATCCCGGCAGCGTCACATCACCGCGCGGGGGTGCGCCATCCTATGGAATTCTGGATATTACCGGCGCGGGCGTGGTGTTGAATGTTGTCAAGCTGTAAAGGGGGACAAGTTGTGCGGGAGCTGGCCGGACTCGAAACGCTGCGCCTTGGGCGCGGCCTTGTTCTTTTGGAGGAGGTGGACTCCACCAACAGCTACCTGAAGGACAACGCAGAGCACCTGCCCCACGGGGCGGTGGTGCTCGCTGAGCGTCAAGTGCGGGGCAAGGGGCGTCTGGGGCGTTCTTGGAGCCATCAAGCCGGTCAGTCACTGGCCTTTTCGCTGCTGCTCAAGGAGGGTGTCCGCGCGGAGTATCTGCCGGGCCTGCCGTTCCTGGCGGGGCTGGGCGTCTGCCGGGGGCTTGGGGCCCTGAGCGGTGCGGATTTTGCCATCAAGTGGAGCAACGACATTCTGCACGGGGAGAAAAAAATCTGCGGCGTTCTGTGCGAAAGCCGTATGGCATACGGGCAAAAAAATCCCTTTGCCGTGATCGGCATGGGGGTGAATTTGACCCAGAGCCAGGAGGAGCTCGACAGACTCGATTTAGTATATGCGCAGTCTCTGATTCTTGTTACCGGGATAAAATACACCGCCGCCCAGACGGCGGCGGCGATACTGAATGAGCTGGAGCCTTTGTGGGACCGCTTTCGGGAACATGGCTTCCCCGCGATCCGGGAGGAGTACCGCTCTGTTTGTGTCACATTGGGCCGCCAGGTGCGTATTATGCGCGGCGGCGGCGAGACAGAAGCCCTTGCGCGGGACATCGCGCGGGACGGCAGCCTGATCTGCACGCTGCCGGGCGGGGAAACGGTGCATGTAAACGCCGGAGAGGCTTCGGTGCGAGGGCTGTACGGATACGTTTGAAAGCACAGTGGACCTGTTCTGAAACCCCTACGCAGTGTCTGGGCGGAAAAAAAACCGCCCAGACACTTGCGGTGGGTTCCAGAACAGGTCTAATAAAGACGCAGTCAGAGCAGGTGCATGAGCAGGCTCGCAGCGAGATAGCCGATCATACCGCAGACCGGGAAAGTAAATAGCCACGCGATGAACATGCCGCGCACCACCCCCAGGTCCAGCCTGCCGCCTCCGGCCGCGAGCCCCGCCCCCATAATCGCGGTGGTTTTGGTGTGGGTGGTGCTCATCGGAACGCCGAACAGGCTGGCCAGCAGCAGGCACAGCGCCCCGCTGATGTCGGCGCAGGCCCCCTGGTACTTCTGGAGCGAAACCATTTTGCCCCCCACGCTTGCAATGATGCGCCTGCCGCCTGCGAGTGTGCCCAGGGCCATCACACCCGCGCAAAGCAGCATGGCCGGGATATAATTGTGCAGCGCGATCGGAGACGGGGCCGTGTTCCCTCGGGACAGGCAGTTGGCCAGGATCAGCACGGCGATGAATTTTTGTCCGTCATGCGCGCCGTGCATAAAGGCCATGCCCGCGCCGGACAAAATCTGCACTGTGTTCAGCGCGCGGTCCCCCGCCTTGCGCAGCGCCCCGCCCAGCGCCTTGGTGACCAGCCAGCCCAGGCCGAACCCCGCGACCAATGACAGCCCCAGGCCCCAAAGCACCTTGCCCCAGACGGACAGGTTCACGGCGCTCAGGCGCCCTTGGGCCATGGCCGCGCCGGTGAGCGCGGCGATCAGGGCGTGACTTTCGCTGGTGGGGATGCCAAAGAACCATGCTGTCACCGCGAAGAGGATGATGGCGGCCATGGCCGCGCACAAAACGGCCACCGCCTGGTTCGGGCGGGCGGGATCCAGCCGCACGATGCCGGTGACGGTGTCCGCTACCGAAGTGCTGACGAGCCCCATCAGCAGAATACCCAACAGGTCGCACACCGCCGCCATGCGCACAGCCTTGCCGTAGCGCAGCGCCCCGGTGGAGACGATGCAGGTAATTGCGTTGGGGGCGTCTGTCCAGCCGTTTACAAACACCACCCCAAGCACCAGCGCGTGGACCAGCCAATACATATTGTCCACCTCCATGTCCCATCTATACGCGCGGCGCCGGCTGTTTAGAAGAACAGGCAAATTCCGATCTGATGGAATACTTTATGCAACATCCTTTCTGGGACCGCCCTGTCCCCCGCTCCGGCTGGATTGCGGGTTATGACAAGAATTACATATACGGACAAAAACCCTTAAAATCATTTGATTTTAAGGGTTTTAACTGGCGCTTTAGCGCAAATAAACCCCCGGTTCTACCGGGGGAATAAGAAGCTTTAGCATGAGAAATCCTCCTGTAGTAAAATAGTAAATGGTTTGGCAACCGCATTACTATCAGAAAACTAACAGGAG
>Ga0153950_1000947_pt1 | contig 13009 bp, 14 predicted proteins | sample TSNJ034MetaG_FD_104737 | JGI IMG/M metagenome (GOLD analysis project Ga0153950, IMG submission 104737) | Attine ant fungus gardens microbial communities from New Jersey, USA - TSNJ034 MetaG | ecosystem: Host-associated > Fungi > Mycelium > Unclassified | place: USA: New Jersey, Wharton State... | reverse complement strand
TTGGAAGCATAGAGGAGGTCGTTTTTTCACATTTTTTCTTGCTTTCTACTTCTTTTTCAGTCCATTCCAGAAAAAAGGAGCTCATGCCACCGCTTGAGCTCCTTTTCGTCTACAGGCTGAAAGCTTGTCCAAATGGACAAGCTTTTTCCTTTTCAGCCGGATACGGGCTTACAGGCGCACCTTGTGAAATATCTTTTTTCCCTTTTTTAAAATCACGGTACCGCTGGCAATCTCGGATTTTGAGACGGCCTCGGCAATGTCCGCCACCTGTGTGAGCACGCCGCTTCCGCGATCAATGCTGGTCCCGTTTTGCTGGATCAGCCGCCGCGCCTCCCCCTTGGAGGGGCAGAGCCCTGTCTTCACCAGCAGATCGAGGATGGCGATGGAATCGCCGCTGTCAAAATCGGCATCGGCAAGCACGGTGGTGGGCATGTTTTCATCGGCGCCGCCCGACACAAAAAGGGCTTTCGCCGCCGCCAGCGCCTTGCCGGCCTCGGTATCGCCGTGGACGCACTTGGTCAGCTCGTAGGCCAGGATTTCCTTCGCCTTGTTGAGCTCGCTTCCCTGCCACGTTTCCATGGCCTCGATCTCCTCTATCGGCACAAAGGTGAGCAGCTTTAAACAATTGATTACATCGTCGTCCCCCACATTGCGCCAGTATTGGAAGAACTCGTAGGGAGGGGTTTTGTCCGGATCCAGCCACAGGGCACCCTTTTGGGTCTTGCCCATTTTCGCGCCTTCCTTGGTAGCCAGCAGTGTAAAGGTTATACCATATACATCTTTCTTTTCCACGCGCCGCACCAAGTCCACGCCGCTGATGATGTTGGACCACTGGTCGTTGCCGCCGAGCTGCATGGTGCAGCCATACCGTCGATTGAGCTCCAGAAAATCGTAGCTCTGCATGATCATATAGTTGAACTCAATGAACGAGAGCCCACGCTCCATGCGTGATTTGAAGCATTCGTAGCTGAGCATCTTGTTCACAGAGAAGTGCACGCCCACATCTCGCAAAAGCTCGATGTAGTTGAGGTTCAGCAGCCAGTCGCCGTTGCGGGTCACAATTGACTTTTCCGGGGAAATATCCACGACCCTGCCCATCTGCTCCAAAAAGCGGTCGGCGTTGTGGTTGATATCCTCCACCGAAAGCATCTGCCGCATGTCGGTGCGCCCGCTGGGGTCGCCCACCATGGTGGTGCCGGTGCCAAGCAGCAAAATCGGCATATGACCGTGCTGCTGCATGCGCTTGATGATCATAAGCTGCAAAAAATGCCCCACATGCAGCGAATCGGCCGTGGCGTCAAAACCGATATAGAATGTCACTTTCTCCTCTTCAAGCGCTTTTTCAATCTCCTCCGGGTGGGTCATTTGGGCGATCAGACCGCGCCGGTTCAGTTCTTCAAACAATGTCATCTCTTTCTTCCTTTCCGCTTAGAACCTGTTTTGAATCCAGGCATGCCCTGCTGCGCTCGCGCAGCTCCCTGGCGCTTTGCAGCGTTGCCTCGGTGAGCAGGTCCCCGCCGGTAATGCGCGCTAACTCCCGCACCGCACCCGCCTCGTCCAGCGCGGCAATTTGTGTAAAGGTTCTGCCCTTTTCAACCTCTTTGCTGATCAAAAGGTGGTTGTCGGCAAAGGCGGCGACCTGCGCCAGATGAGTCACACAGATCACCTGGCGGTCCCTTGCCACCTGCGCCAGCTTGCGCCCGATCTTTTGCGCTGCGCGCCCGCTTACGCCGCTGTCCACCTCATCGAAGATCAGGGTTGCCACATCATCCCTTTCGGCCAAGACATTCTTGATCGCCAGCATGATGCGCGAAAGCTCCCCGCCCGACGCGATCTTGGACAAGGGCTTTGGCTGTTCACCCACATTGGTAACGATGAAGAGCTCCAGGTCGTCGGCGCCGCGGGGGGAAAGCTCCTTTTCCCGGCGCTGGGCGCTGAGCCTGACCGAGGGCATGTCCAAAAACTTGAGCTCCTCCTCCACCTGGCGCACAAACCTGGCCGCCGCCCTTTCGCGCTTTTGGCTCAGCACCGCCGCAAGAGAGACAGCCTGTTGTCTGCAGGTGCTCAGCTCCCGGGCCAGCCGCAGGGCGCGCTCCTCTGACGTAGTGATGGCCTCCAGCTCGCGGGAGGCTTCAGCAAGATAGGTGAGGATCTCCGAAATATCCGCGCCATATTTGTGCTTGAGTCTGTAAATCGTATCCAGGCGAGCTTCGATGCTGTCCAGCTCCCTGGGATCGAACTCGAATTCGTCCAGCGCGCTGCGGATATCCTGTGCATATTCGGCCAACTCGTATCCGATTTCCTCCACGCGGCTCGCCATAGGCGCCAGGGCTTCAATAAATTCGGCGGCTTTGATTGTATTGGCGGTGAGCAGGTCTATGAGGCCATTGATGCCCTCCGCCTCCCCGTTGCCGCTCAGCGCATCGTAGGACGCCGAAAGAGACTCCAGGATTTTTTCGCTGTTCTTGATCATCTTGCGCCGGGTGTGCAGCACTTCCTCCTCGCCGGGGTCCTCCAGCGACGCCGCCTCGATTTCCTCGATCTGGAAGCGCAGCATGTCGATGCGTTGCGCTTTCCGGGCGTCGTCCATCTCAAGGCCGCTCAACTCCTGCTCCAGCGCGCGCATTTGAGTGTATACCGTCTTGTACTTTTCCAAATCCTTTTCGGTTTGACCGAACGCATCGATCATGTGCAGATGCTGCTCCCCCGCCAAAAGCTGCATGCTGTCGCGCTGGCCGTGAATGTTGATCAGCAGCGAGGACACGGACTTCAGGATCGACACGGTGGCGGGCATGCCGTTTATTCTACAGCTGGTTTTGCCGCCGGCCTGGATTTCGCGGGAAATCAGCACCGACCCCTCGTCGTCGCTGTATCCCAGCTCCTCAAGGGCCTTGCCGGCGCGCGGCGAAATATCCTCAAACAGAGCCGACACTTGGGCGGCGTCTTCGCCGGAGCGGATGATCTCCTTGCTGGTGCGTTCCCCCAGCACGGCGTCGATGGCGGAAATCATGATGGTTTTACCGGCTCCGGTTTCGCCGGTAAACACATTCAGCCCCTCGGAAAACGCGACCGCAGCCTTGCTGATCACCGCGATATTCTGGATGTGAAGCTGCTTCAGCATGCCGATGCTCTCCTATTTTATCAGCTTGTGGAGCTGTTCGGCCAACTCCACCGCGTTCTGCTTATTGCAGGTGACGCAAAAGATCGTGTCATCCCCGGCGATTGTCCCCACCACGCCGTTCCACTCGATCGAGTCCAGAGCGGCGCAGGCCGCATTGGCCATGCCGACATAGCAACGGATCACCACAATGTTTTCAGCGCAATCAATGGAGTTGACAGACTCGGAAAAAACCGCGTGGAACTTGAATGACATGTCCACCGTGTCTTTCGAGACGTTGGTGGAGTACTTGTACCCGGACGCGCCCTGCACCTTGATCAAACGCAGCTCCTTGATATCCCGCGATACGGTGGCCTGTGTGACCTTAAAGCCGTTTTCATTGAGCCGCCTCAGCAGCTCTTCCTGGGTGTCAATTTCAAAATTGGATATCAGCTCCAGTATTTTTGCGTGCCGCTTACTCTTCATCTGCTCGCTCGCCTCCCAAATCGTGCTTTTCGCTGTATATCAAATTAACTTTTCCCGCAGACTCCTGTAGAAATCGCGAAGACCCAGATTGATAAACTTCGCCTTTGCATCGGCTTTTTTGACCGTAACAAACTGCCCCGGGATGATTTTTCCCGCCTGCATATTGTCTGCCAGAATCTCAACTTGTGTCATCCCCTCGAGCCGCACTGTATAAATGCCGTCCGGCGGCAGCACCAAGGAGCGATTATAAGGTGTAAACGGGCAGATGGCGGTCATCAGAATCACCGAAAGGCTTGGGTCCACCACCGAACCGCCGGCCGACATCGAATAGGCCGTGGACCCGGTAGGGGTCGCAAAAATCACGCCGTCTCCGCGATAGCGCACCAAGTGCCGGTCGCCGTTGTAGATGTCGAGCTCGGTCATGTGATAGGCATCCCTTGTGATCACAATGTCATTGACCGCGTAAAATGAGCGCGGTCCATCGGGGGATTGGATCAAAAGCTCCAGCAGCATGCGCTCCTCGATGCTGTAGCCGCCCTCCATCAGCAGGTTCAGACTGTCCATCTCATAGCCGTCGAACTGGGTCAGAAAGCCCACCCTGCCCGTATTGATTCCCAGCACCGGCTTGTTCACATGAACAGCGTGCTTCGCCGACTCCAGCATGGTGCCGTCCCCGCCGATGGATAGAATCACATCGCACTGTTCCAGCAATTCGTCAAGCGCGCCGAGCACCAGCTCTTTTCGCGTAGTGATCTGATTGCCGCTGTTTTGGTCGAGCATGGGCACCGCGCCGAGCAAGGCCAGCTTTTTAATCGCCTGGGTGGTGCAGGAAACACTGTTTGGCTTATGGAAATTAGGCATCAACAAAACCTTCATGCACTACCCCCTCTCAACTCTTCATGGGATCGCGCCACCACTTGGCGGGCTTTCTCCAGGCCCGGCCCGGATGGATTTTCACTTTTTTTCAAATGCATCAGATACTCGATGTTTCCCTCGGGGCCCTTTATCGGCGAATAGTCGATATCCAGCACTGAAAACCCATTGTCAACCGCGGTTTTCACGGCTTTTTCCACAACCTCGCGGTGCACGGCCGGCTCCCGGACAACCCCTTTTTTGCCTACTTTCTCCCGGCCCGCTTCAAACTGGGGCTTGACCAGGCACACGGCTTCCCCGCCGGGCCGCAAAAACGAGGCTCCCACCGGCAGGACCAGAGCAAGGGAAATAAACGAGACATCCACACTGAAAAAGTCCAGCGGCTCCGGTATCTGCCGTTCGGTGACGTGGCGGATGTTGGTGCGCTCCAGTACAATCACCCGCGGGTCGTTGCGCAGGCTCCACGCAAGCTGACCGTATCCAACATCGATCGCATACACTTTTTCGGCTCCGCTTTGCAGCATGCAATCGGTAAAACCGCCTGTGGACGCCCCAATGTCCGCACAAACAGCGCCCCGCAGTGAGACCGTGAAAACCGCCAATGCTTTTTCCAGCTTTAACCCGCCTCTGCTGACATAGCGCGGCTCTTCGCCCCGCAGCTCCAGCTTGCAGCCCTCCGGGACCTCCATACCGGGCTTGTCGGCTTTCTGATTGTCCACATACACCTGCCCCGCCATGATAAAGCCCTTGGCCTTGTCACGACCGGTGCAGAGTCCCTTGTCCACCAATAAGCTGTCCAATCTTTTCTTCGCCACTCAGGAGCCGTTCCTTTCAGACAGGTTTTCCAGAATGCATTGCAGTATGCCGTTGCAGTCAAGTCCCAATGCGGCCATTTGCTGTGTTACACCGGCCTGTGGTACAAAGCCGTCGATCGCCCTGTGCACATATTCGCCGCTGAACCCGAATTTTACAAGTTCGCACAGAAAATGCTCCCCGATGCCGCCGACCCGCATGCCCTCTTCCACAAAAAGCGCTCTTCGGTACCCGGCCGCAATTTGGACGGACCCCGGATCGATCGGCCACACCTGGGCGAGCGTCAGGACCGATGCGGACACGCCGCTTTTCCGAAGCTTTTCCGCCGCCCGGAACACCTCGGCACAAAGCCTGCCGTAGGATATGATCAGCAGGTCCTTGTCCCCGGACAGGTGGTGGTGCGTATAGCCGCCGTTGCTGTCGGCGAACTCTTCGGGTATGTAGGGCTGTTCGCCGCGTGGATACCGCACCACACATACGCCGTCATCCTTGCTCACGGCCTTGTCAAGGCACCGGCGCAGGGAAGCGTAGGTGGCAGGGCTGTAGATGCGCACGCCCGGGATCGGAGTGAGAAACGCACAGTCAAAAAGCCCTTGATGGGTTTCTCCGTCTTCACCCACAAGCCCCGCGCGGTCCACCGCCAGCACAACATGGCGCGGCTCGATTGAGCAGTCGTGGATGATCTGATCGTATGCGCGCTGCAAAAAGGAGGAATACACCGCAAACACCGGCACCATTCCCTTAGCCGACAACGCCGCGCAAAAGGTCACGGCGTGCTGCTCGGCGATGCCTACGTCAAAGAAGCGCCCTTTAGACTTGACCGCTTTCGCAAAGTAGTTCAGCCCGGTCGCGTACTTCATGGCGGCTGTGACAGCACAGATGCGGCTGTCCCGCTCGGCCAGCGCGGCGAGGTGCTTGCCGAACACGGCCGAATAGCTGTTGGCGGACGGATAGGGCGGGGCCCCTTCCCTCAAATCAAAGGGGGCGACGCCGTGATAGGCCCCGGGGTTCTTTTCCGCGGGGGGATATCCTTTCCCCTTGCTGGTTTCCACGTGGATGAAAACAGGCTTACGCAGGGACTTTGCCCTGCTGAGCACATCCTGCAGCATCTTTAGGTCGTGGCCATCCACCGGGCCCATGTGCACATACCCCATCTCCTCAAAAAAGCTGGTGTTGTACACGGCGTTTTTCAGCTGGGCCTTTGAGCTTTCGGCGGCCTCCAGCAGCTGTCCGCCAACCACGGGGATGGCGCCGATGGCGGACTTGGTCACATCCTTGAGGTGGAAGTAGCCTTTTTTCGACCGCAGTCTGGACAAATACCGGGACAGGGGCCCCACATTCTTGGAGATGGACATGTGGTTGTCGTTCAGAATCACAATCAGGCTGCAGTTGCCTCTGGCGGCGTTGTTGAGGCCCTCCAGCGTCATTCCCCCGGTGAAAGCGCCGTCCCCGATCACCGCGACCACATGCCCCTCCTCGCCCTTTGCACGCTTGGCTTTTGCAAGACCGTCCGCAACCGACAAGGAGGTGGACGAGTGCCCGGAGATAAAACTGTCGTGAACGCTTTCGGTCGTTTTTGTAAAGCCGCTGATACCGCCCTTCTTCCGTAAGCGGTCCATTCCGGCCATGCGGCCGGTCAAGATCTTGTGGGTGTAGCTCTGATGTCCTACATCCCATACAAACTGATCCATGGGGCTGTGAAAAACCCGGTGCATGGCCACGGTGAGCTCCACGGCTCCCAGATTCGAGGCGAGATGGCCTCCGGTTTTGGAAACCGTGCGCACCAGAAAGGCGCGGATTTCACCGCATAGCCGCTCAAGCTGTACCGGCCCCAGGCGCTGCAGATCCTCGGGAGATTTTATTTTTTCAAGCAAGCTGAATTTCACCAATTGTACAGACTCCTTATGCATAAAAATGAGCTGTTGTGCCAGTAGTCCGGTCAGAGTACTAGGTCACCGGCATGAAGATCGCGACCAGAATACCCAGCAGGCAGCCGCCAAAAACCTCCATCGGTGTGTGACCGAGAAATTCTTTCAGCTCCTTGTCGATCAACAGCCCCTTTTCGCTCTGCACATCCTCGGCGCTTTCTTCTGCGGCGGCTTCCTCCGGGGAGACATTCTTTTTTTGAAAAAAGGAAATCTCCGGCAAAGAGAAGATCAGCTTGTTCAGTACCTTTGCCTGCTCGCCCGCCGCGCGGCGAACCCCCATTGCATCGTACATCACCACCGCGGCAAAGGCAATGGCAAGACCAAACAGCGGCGAAGAGAACCCAACCTTCCGCGCCATGGCAATCGCAATTGAGGAGGTGAGCGCCGAATGTGAGCTGGGCATACCGCCCGCGCCCACCAGCCGCTCCAGCACCAGCTTTTTGGTGAGCAGCAGAGTAAAAAGGGTTTTCAACAGCTGCGCGGACACCCACGCAACCATGCCTACATTGATGATATAATTACTGGTTAATGTGCGAAATACTTCCATTGACTCACCGTTCCCAAGTTCATTCAGTCAGTGCCGGCGGATGGCCAGGTAATCCGCGAGTTCCGTAAAAAAGGCGGTGTCGGCGTCGATCCTCTGCAATGCCGCCTTTGCCTCGCTGTTCAAGGCGGCCACCCGGCTGATTGCCGCATCCACGCCGTGCAGACACACGTAGGTGTTTTTCTGGTTTTGCCGGTCGCTTCCAACCGGCTTACCCAACTCCCGGGAGTCGCCGCTTACATCCAAAATATCGTCGATGATCTGAAAGGCCAGCCCGATTTTTTCGGCGTATTCCACCGCGGCGGCGGTTGTCTCCTCGTCCGCTCCAGCAAGAATACAGCCCATGCTGGCCGACACGGAAATAAGCGCGCCGGTTTTTCTCGCGTACATCCGCTCCATAAGCTGCGGCGCCGCCACCTTGCCCTCCTGGCTGAGGTCAATTGCCTGGCCGCCGATCATGCCATTGCACCCCGCCGCCGCCGCCAGACAGCGCATGGCCTCCAGTACCCTTCCACACGGGAAAGCGCCGCTGTTTTCGGCTTTGGCCATGGTTTCAAATGCAAGGATCATCAGTGCATCCCCGGCAAGAAGCGCCGTTGCCTCACCAAAGGCGATGTGGCAGGAGGGCTTGCCGCGGCGCAGGTCGTCATCGTCCATGCAGGGCAGGTCGTCGTGGATCAGGGAGCTTGCGTGCATCATTTCCAGCGCGCCCGCATAGGGCAGCGCCGGCCCGGGACTTTCGGCAAACAGGTTATAAAACGCCAGCACCAAAGCACCCCGGATGCGCTTGCCTCCGCCAAGCAGGCTGTAGGCCATCGCTTTTGCAACCTGGTCCTCCGGGGATGGGCAAACGGGTAGATAGCCGGGCAGAGCGTCCTCAATCAGCTGCGCATAATGGGCCAGCTGCTGCTTAATTGCTTCCATCTTCCACCTCTGCGGCGTTATTTTCCGGGAACAGCGTTTCGATTTTGAGCTTTGCACCTGCCAGCTTGGTGTCGCAGAAAGCGAGCAGCTCGGCGCCTTCGTTGAACAGCTTGAGCGATTCATCCAGCGGCAGGTCGGCGCGCTCCAGCATGGCAACGATTTCGTCCAGCCGCAGTGCGGCCTGCTCGAAGGTCATGTTTTTCTTCACCGGTGCTTCTCCTCTCGGATGATTTCGACTACTGCTGTTGCGGCGCCGTCCCAGAATCGTACCGACACGCTGTCCCCCGGGCTCAGCGCGCGCACCGCGCGCACCGGGGTTTTGCCTTTGTAGGTAAGGCAGTACCCCCGCTCAAGGATGCGCAGTGGGCTGAGGCTGTCCAGCAGAACCGCTCTTGAACCGATGTCCGTCGTTTTTGTCTGAATAAATATACGCTTCCTATTATACAACGCTTTGACGAAAAAATCCAATCTTTCTTGCATTTTTTCAACTCCGGCCGCCGGGTTTTGCAGTACGGGCCTGCTTTGTATGCGCCGCAGCCAGACAGACCTGTCGCCAATCAAAGCCTCGGCCTGTTGACGCAGCCTGTCACGCTGTTTGCTCAGCCTGTCACGCAGCTCCGCGCGCGAGGGCACCGCGAGTTCCGCCGCCGCCGAGGGGGTGGGCGCCCGCAAATCGGCTACAAAATCACAGATGGTGTAGTCAGTTTCGTGACCAACCGCCGAAATAATCGGTGTATTGCACGTATAAATAGCATGCGCCAGCGCTTCGTCGTTAAAGCACCACAGGTCCTCGCTGCTGCCTCCCCCCCGCCCTACAATGATCAGGTCGCAGCCCGCTGTTTTGTCAAGAAGCTCCAACGCGGCGATCAATGTTGCGGGGGCTGCCCCGCCCTGCACCTGGGCTGGCGCCACGACCGCCGCGCAGCAGGGATACCTGCGTTCCAACACGCTCAGCATATCCTCCAAGGCGGCGCCTGTCTGGGAGGTCACAATTCCCACGCGCGTGGGATAAGGCGGCAATGGCTTCTTGCGCGCCGGATCAAACAACCCCTGGGCCGCCAGCCTCGCCTTGCGCTGTTCAAACGCGCCGGCCAGCGCGCCGGCGCCCTCGGGCTGTATATCGTTTACATAGAGCTGGTACACGCCGTCCCGCTCATAGACCCCTACCCTGCCGCGCGCCAGCACCGCCATGCCGTTCTCGGGGATAACGCGCACATACTGGGCGTCGCCCTTGAACATCACTGCCTTGATGGAGCCGGTTCCGTCCTTGAGCGTAAAATAAAAGTGGCCGGAGCGGTAGTGGTTGGTAAAGTTGGATATCTCCCCCCGCACATAAAGGTCGGAGAGCTTGCCGTCCTCCTCCAGCACCGCCTTGACATAGCGGTTGAGCTGACCGACTGTCACTGTCAGCATGTGTAGTCTCCCTCCTTTGCCAGGGCGCAGAGCACCGCGGTTCCCGCCGCGTTGTCGCTGCTAAAAGCGGGATCGGCGAACACCGCCGGGTAAGCCGCCCGCACCGCCGCGCGGATCAGGCGGTTGGACATCACACCACCCGCGTACACCAGCGGCAATCCCGGATGCGTCTCCAGCACGCGCCGGGTCATCTCCAGAATCACCTTGGTCAGGTAATCCAGGCAGTACCGCGCGATATCCCGCGCTTCCTCCCCTTTTTCAAGCAGGGCGGCGCACTGGTTTTCCAGACCGGACAAGCTGGGGTTTGCGCCCTGAAAGCTCACCTTTGGGGAATACCGCATCTCGGACGCAAGCGCAAGCTCCTCCAGTCCGGGTCCGGCCGGGAACGGAAGCCCCAGCATGCCGCCCACGCGGTCAACCGCCTGCCCCGCGTTTAGATCCAAGGTGCCGGCGACCGCGGCGATCTCCAGGATATGCGCTTCACTGGGTCTTACCAGCAGGCACTCGGTGGTTCCGCCCGAATAATGAAACGCCAAAAACGGCTTTTCCCGCAGCGCCAGCCGGTTCGCTGAATAAAGGGCCGCCGCCACATGGCCCGCCTGGTGGGAGAAGCGGTAAAGGGGGGTGTTCACCGCCGCGGCCGCCGCTTGTCCTGCCAGTAAGCCAACCAGAAAGCATGGCATATAGGAGCCCCGCACATCGCGCGGCGCATAAGAGGCCGCCACGCCCGCAACCGGCTCGTCCGCCTGGGCGAGAAGCTCCCGCAGCAGGTCCCCCAACTGTTTTACATGCTGGAAAACGGCGTCGCTTTGCTTCAGACCAAGCTTTCCCTGGTCCACCGGCAGCAGCTTTTTCGCCTGAAGCACCGCGCCGGTTCCGCTGTTATAAAGCGCTGTGGAGGTGGTGTAGTTGCTTGTGTCGATCCCCAGATAGCAAGGCATCACTCCACCTCTGCCGGAAGCTCTTCCTCCAATATGATGGCGGCTTGGACGGCGGCTTCCTCCGATTCCTGAATCAGGCTGTCGGTAATTTTTTCGGATATCTGCTCCTTGATATCTTTCTCCCCGGCGGATTTTTCGCTGACCTTTTCGGATACGCGGTCGCGCTCGTACTGGCCGAGAATACCGTTCAGATAGGCGGCGTCCTCCTCGGTGGCAAATTTTTTCACCAGCTCCACCGCCTCATTGATGGTGGCGCCCACCGGGATATCGGGAATCATGGACAGCTCGCAGAAAGACATGCGCAACGCGGCAAGTGTTACGCGGGGGATGCGGTTAAGCTTCCACTTCTGGGAATACCCCTCGATGACTTTGTCGAGCTCTGCGCAGTTGCAGATTGTTTTGTCGGCGAGCTGATAGGCAAAGTCATCCACCTGCGCCCCCCGTGCGGTCTCCGCCTGCAAAATGATGTCGGCGAGCGTCTCCTCCTCGCGGAACCCCCACTCAAACACCAGCATAAAGGCTGTTTCTCTGGATTCTCTTCTCTTAAATTTCATGTCCCTGCTCCTCGAATGGCTCAATATACAACAAAAAAACCCTCTTCCGCAACAAAAACAAAAGAGGGCCCTGCTTCACGTGTCTTTTGTTTTCAAGCTGCTACGCATCCTGCTTGTCGCCGGGGAAAATGATTCCCGAAACCAGCACGTTCACCTTGCCCACCGCCATGCCGGTCATGGTTTGTATGTTGTCCTTGATGGTGCTTTGCACACTGGTGCAGGTCTCTGCGATCTTGACCCCGAACTCTAAATTGATCGAGATATCGATATCCACAAAGTCATCGCTGAGAACTACGTCAATTGGCTTTTTGCCAAACTGACGGAACAGCTGTCTGCCTGTGGAGGGCTGGGTGATTATAGCCACACCGTTAATTTCCTGCGCGGCAACACTGGCGATCGTGGCGATGACATCCTCGGATATTTTCAGGCTGCCCACCGGTTGCCGGTTCTTTTTTTCACTCACAGGTATGCCTCCTCTGACACGGATTCTCATTTGGGGAATGATATACAATATTTATAAAAAAGCCCTGCTATGGCAAATCATGACGTTTTCCGGATTATTATTCCGCTTGCTATAGTATACCACAACAGGCCGCCATATACAATTGCAAATGCGGGAAAAATCTTATATAAAAATCGGCTTTGCCGGTTTTAAAAAATACTTTCAGGATTTTTTGTTAATCAGCTATAACAAGCACCAGACGCGTAACCGGCGCGTCAAATCGCGGTGGGAGCCCACGCCGCAAGCAGCGCTGTGTTGCGCGCAATGGCAAACAGCAACGCCGCGACGATCACGACAACGGCAAGGATGTTGCCGTGATTGTCGCGGCGACCATGCTTCATATGCAGACCATAGCGCAGATACAGATAAATCGACCGCGCACAAACCACCAGCAAAAATGGCAGGCACAGCACGAAAATAGCGTTGTACCGGAAAGCCTGACAGGGCTGCAGCCGCGCCAGGGCGATTGTTGCGCGCATCGCGCCGCAGCCGGGGCAATAAAGCCCCGTTACGCTGTGGATTATGCAAGGGATTCCAATGCCGTGCACCTCGTACAGCCACGCCCACACAGTCCAGACGCAGCCGAGCGCGAGCACCACCAAAAGCAGCTTTCTTATACGTGTAAGCATCGGTTGTCCATAATGACCGCAGGCTGCAATGGTCGGGATCGCGCGGCTATCCGAGTTTCTTTGGTTCATGCTCTCTACCTTTCAACAATAATGGTTGGATATGATAGCAAACGGTTATTTCTTCCCTTTGCTGTATTATACCCGTTTTTGCCCTCGGTGTCCAATGGCCATACCATAAAGAAATAAATCCCCAAAAGCATAGTGTTGCTAATTAGACTTCACACCTCTTTATTACTGGGAACACAGTCTCGAAAGCGTAGCAATTTGGGATTTTCAAAAGCCATTTTTATCATCAGCTCGACTTT
>Ga0153950_1000944_pt1 | contig 13019 bp, 13 predicted proteins | sample TSNJ034MetaG_FD_104737 | JGI IMG/M metagenome (GOLD analysis project Ga0153950, IMG submission 104737) | Attine ant fungus gardens microbial communities from New Jersey, USA - TSNJ034 MetaG | ecosystem: Host-associated > Fungi > Mycelium > Unclassified | place: USA: New Jersey, Wharton State... | reverse complement strand
GGTCACCTGCATGTCGGGGAATTCCGTCCGCAACCCGGCCAGCATGGTCAACCCGTCGCCGTCCGGCATGCAGATATCGGTAAACAGGATATCCGGCGCGCAGGTCCACACCTTCTCGGTGGCCTGCGCCACATCTTCCGCCGTGGCCACCACCCGGCAAGAATACTTTTCCCATAGAACGACCCGTGACAGTCCTTCCACAATAATGGATTCATCGTCCACAATCAATACTTTGTACATGGAACAGGCCTCCTAATTGTGTCGGTCTGTTTTTATTGTAACGGTTTTTATCCGGTTTGTCAGCCTGTATTTTGTCCGGAGTATCACCCTTTGATGGCGCCCGCGGTCAGGCCCTTGATAATGTTTTTTTGCAGCAGCATATAAACGACCAGCACCGGAACCACCACCAACACCACCGAAGCCGCCATCAGGCCGTAGTTGACGCCCGCGTCCGAACTGATCTCCTGCAGCAGGCGGGTGACAGTCCACTGTGTGGGGAAACGCAGGTAATAAAACTGGGTAAACAGATCGTTGTACGACCACAGGAACGTAAAGATGGCTACCGTGGCGAAGGATGGCCGCGCCAGCGGCATGACGATGCGAAAGTAGATCTGGAAGATGTTGCAGCCCTCCAGATATGCCGATTCCTCCATATCCACAGGGAGTCCGCGAATAAATCCCATCAGCACAATGATGGCAAAGGACATGTTGCCCGCGACCTGGGGCAGTGAGACCGCCAGCAGCGAGCGCGCCAGGCTGGAGGTGCCGGCGATTCCCCATCTCACCTGCATCTCAAAAACCGGCAGGACGGTGGAGAAGGCGGGAAACATCATGCTGGCGATGACCAGCGCCTGGAACACCTTACGGCCGCGAAAGGCGTACCGCCCTAGCCCGTAGGCCGCAAGCCCGGCCAGCAGCATGACAATTATGGTGACAGAACCGGAAATGACGATGCTGTTGCGGTAAGCGCCGAAGATATTGAAACGGCTGAGAGCGTTGGTGAAGTTGCCGATGGTGAATTTATCCCCCAGCGGCATCGAAAAGGATTCCGAGCGGATAAGCCTGCGGTCCTTAAAGGAGTTCATAATCACCCAGAAAAACGGGTAGATGGTGCCGAGCGCCCAGATACTGAGCGCGATGTAGATGAGTAATTTTCCTAATGAAACACGCTGTTTCACGACGCACCCTCCTTTCTTAATAATCCTTTTCCCTGATGGCCTTGTTCGCGACCAGTGAGAGGATAACGCCGAACGCCACGATGACGATCGCAATGGTGGAGCTGTAGTCGACGTCCTGCGTTCGCATGGAGTGGTACTGCATATAGGTGCTGGTCAGCCAGGATTTGTCCATCGGCATGCCGTAGGGCAACATGGTAAAGGGCAAATCAAACACCTTGAGCGAGCCGGTAATGGCTAAGGTGACACAGGTGCCGATTACGTTGTGCAGCAGCGGCAGCGAGATGTAGCGAACCCTTTGCAGGCCGGTGCAGCCATCGATTTGGGCGGCCTCGTAGATTTCGGTGTCGATGTTATTGAGCCCGGTGATGAGGATCACGAAGTAATACCCCACGTATTGCCAGATGACCGGAAAGAGCATGGTGAATATAAAGTGGTTCTCATCCTTCCAGTCAATCAGCCCGGTCCTGCCCAGCTTCAGCAGCAGGTTGTTGATCATGCCGCCATCGTACAGGAAAATGATGTTGAACAGCAGGCCCAGCGCCGTGGCGGAAATCACGATGGGAAAGAAATAAACGGTGCGGAAAAACTTTGCCCCAATAGTGATGTTATCCACCATCAGCGCGAACATCAACGCAAGCCCTACCTGGAAGACCAGCGTGGCAATCATGATGATGATCGTATTCTTGATGGCGACGCCCATAAGGGGGTCCTGAAACAGCCGGACATAGTTTAAGTACCAGGGGTCGTTCACGCCGTCGGCCGCGGCGCCGAGTTGGGTAATATTCATGGTGCTGTTGATGATATTGCGTACAAAGGGGTAATAAAGGTACAGAGTCATAAACAGGAATGCCGGGACCAAAAAGAAAATCAGCGGCTTTTTGTTTTTATATACCATCGAGCTCATAGGTTTGCCTCCCTTTGGTTGCTGTTGTCAAAGCCTCTGTCCATGATACCAGGTGGGATGCGCATACCGTTCATGGACATAAAACAGGCTCTTGTATTTAAGAAAAAAGCCGAAGAGTGACTCCCCGGCTCTTCTTTTATCCAATCTCTCTGGCCATGGGCCGGTTGTTTTTTACGAAGCTGTGTGATGTATTTCAAGCGTCTTGGTTACGACATCCTCTGCGGTCATGCTGCCGGTGCAGACATTCTTAATGTTTTCCATCATATAGGCGCGTGCGTCCGGGGTGAGCATGTCGCCGAGGAAGAAGGCCGCGCCGGTGGAGCCGTTGGCCATTTCCATACCGGACTCCTGCAGGGGCTCCAGGTCGCCCATGGGGATCACGCCATCCTTCAGGGCTGTCATGCGGAACTGATTAAAGGTACTGATAACTTCACGGCTGGTCATGTGGTTGATGAAATCGACGGCAGCAGCCTGCTTCTCGGGGTCGTCCCAAGCCTTGCGGGTGATCATGTAACCCATCGAGATGCCAGCGACCATGTCGGTGGTCTTGCGTGTACCGCCGTTGCTGGGAACATACACGGTGACCCACTCGTCAGGGTCCAGCGCGTCGCTGAGAATGCCGGCTACTTTCCAGGAGCCGTCAGCCGCGAAGGCCGCCTTGTTGTCATACCCGAGCTGCCAGATTTCGGGATCGGTGGCGGTCATGGTGTTGGCGGGGAAGTATCCGCGCTCGTAGAGGTCTTTGATATCGTTAAGGCCGTTCACCCAGTTCTGCGCCAGCGGGTCGTCCATGCCGGAGGGGATGGTGGAATGGGTGGCGACGGAGCCGTAATTGAAGATGCTGAACTCGAACCAGTAATGGGGAACCTCATACAGCGAGCAGGCAATGGGAGTGAAGCCGGCTTCCTTGATCTTCTCGCAGTCGGCGAGGAACTGGCTCCAGGTATAGTCAGCGCCGGGCACATCTACGCCGGCCTCGGCGAGTACCTTCTTGTTGGCGAACATAGCCTCCCAGTTGCCGTACACCGGCACGCCGTACATCTTGTTGTCGGGGCTGACGGGTATGGAGGCGTCGTTCATGTTGCCCGCGTAGTCGGGATACGTGGTGCGGATCTCGTCAATTGGCACGATTTTGTCGGCGATAGGCTGGATGTCCGGTCCGGTGAAGTAGAACAGCACATCCGGTTCCGCCCCGGTCTGGAAGTCGGTGAGTACGCGGGACTTCCATTCCTCATTCGCATTGGCGGAGGAGTCCATCACGGTGTTCCCGGTGTTGTCCTCCCATTCTCTGAAGGCGGCTTCATAAGGGACGCGGCCAGCGTCGTCGCCGCCATAGGAGGTCACTACCACCAGGTCGACCGGTTTGGCGTTTTCCGTGGGAACCGAGGTCTCAGGTAAGGTGGAGTTGTCCAGGGCACTTGAGTCGGTCTGCACCGCATTGGAAGCGCCCGATGTATCGGAGCAACCGGCGAATATCGCCGCCGTGAGTAAAACTGCCAACAATATGGATACAACTTTTTTCATTGATTATTTCCTCCTGTTCATATAGTCATCCTGTCGATTACGAGAACCTCTCTAATTTGCGCCACTGGATTTCGTTGATTCGCACAGAAGATTTCCCTTGACAAGACTAATTGTAGAGGAAAATATCCAAAAATAAAATAACTCTGTTTGCGTTTTGTTGCATCTTATTGTATGGTTTTGCCCTCTTCATACAACGGTATACAAAAAGCCGAGGTCGTGGAGTTCCCATCGCTGGTTATGGATAAGCCATACTCTTCCCCGTAGATCATCTGCAAGCGCATGTTTACGTTGCGGATGCCCAGATGAAGGGATCCCTCACCCTTGGCGGCGCACCCGGGGGAGAGAAGCCGGTCCACCTGTTCCCTGTCCCGAGGCGACATCGGTGTGTTGTTCTCCACCTCCATGCGCGCGCGACCGTCCTTCCTCTTCGCGCGGATCACAATCGCGCCGGTCTGCTGCGGTGTCATGCCGTGCTCCACCGCATTCTCAATGATCGGCTGCATGATCAGGCAAGGTACCCGTTCATGCAGCAGGCTTTCGTCGATTTCCTTCCGGATCTCCAGGCGCTTGCCGAACCGCTCGGAAAGGATGTAGAGGTAGGCATCCACATACATCAGCTCCTGGGACAGCGGCACCAGCGGGGCGCTCCTGCGGCCCATAGCCGCGCCAAGCATAGTGGAGAGGGCTTCGATCATCCGCGAGGCCCTGGTGCTCTGCCCCATGCGGATCTCCCAATTGATAATCTCCAGCGTATTGCCCAGAAAATGGGGGTTGATCTGCGATTGCAGCGCTATGATGTGCGCGTCCCGCAGCGCCAGCTCCTCGTTATAGATGTGCTCGAACTGCTCCTTGAGCTGCACCGACATGCTGTTGATCGATCTGGTGAGGTAGTCGAATTCATTGTTTCCCACCCGCTCGTTGACGACATAGCCGAGGTTTCCCTCCCGGATCGCGCGGGAGGCCGTCTCTAGCCGCCGGATGGGCAGGATAATGTTCCGGTAAAGAAAGAAGGCCGTAAAAAGGAGCAGCGGGATCAAAAAAGCCACCAGCACCGCGATGAGCCCCCGCAGGTCGTACAGGTGCTGCGCGAAAAACTGCCGGTCAATTTCGATCGCGTACAGCATATGTGCCCCGTCGATGCTCTCGCGGCCGTACAAAATGATGGAATCGCCGAATTCCGCCGCCGCCCGCTCGCCGCGGCCCAACGAGGTATAGGGCGGCAGCTCGAAGCCTGCAAGCTCACCGCCTGGCTCCGGGTGGCGGAAGTCCACCTTCGTATCGTTTAGCCAGATGACGATGCCGGTGCTCCCTGATATATTCCCAAAGCCCTCAAACAGTTTTTCTTCATCTAGCAGCATAACGATCACCGCGTAGGGGTTGTACTGCTTGTCCACCAGATTGCGCACCATATAAAGGCTGCCGCCCTCGCTGTAAAAGAGGATGCGTGTGTCCAGTGTTTGGGAGAGGTGCTCAATCTCCCCATGCGCCATTTCCTGGTACTGCGTGAACTGGGCCTGAGCCCCCGCCACGGTGGGGTTGTGGATCACGTAAACGTGTTCCGGCTCCTCGGTCAGGAACAGCATGGTGGAGATAATGCTGTCGTTGTAGCGGTACTGCCTGGAAAGATAATAGGTGACGCGGTGGTAGAGCACCATCTCGTCACTGTTCCCCTGGTAGTGCCGGTAAGCCTGGCGGATATCGACGTCAATGCTGGCCTGGCGGGAGGCCGCCACCAGAGATTCCAACTCCCGGTGCGAGTTGTATGCCGCGCTGGCGGCCGCCCGTTGGATGGTGTCGTCCACCTGCTGCCTCACACGGATGGTCGTGTAGTGGGAAAGGGCGGCGATGATCAAAAGAATCGGTACCAGCCAGCAACCCATCACCAGACCGGTCAGCCCCCAGTTGAGTGAAAAACCTTCCCGCATCTCTTTTGGTTTGCCCACGCTAACCCCTCCCTTGTTGTTATTCTATTATAACATAAAAGGATAGTTGTACCGCAAGCCTGTGCGTTTTTACTTGGCAACCGCTAGATAACCGCCTACAGGGCGGATATTACAATCCCATTACCACGCGCACATCCACGGTGCCGGCCGGCCGGGGCGGCGGGATTCCCGCCGATCACCCGCACACCGCCAGCTCAGACCCCGGGCGACGCCCTTCTCCACGCCAGCGGCTACAAGGAAGTAAGTTCGGAGACAGGAACCAGCGCACAGAATGAATTGGTGGCATTGTGCAGTGAATTGAATATAGCATTAAGATTTTTATACGCAACTTTGTTTTCATCTTTGCCGCCTCCTTTCAGCATTTTACTTTACCGTTTTAATCCGCAGAGCATTTCGATGACTGTGGGGTCTTGATGAGAAAAAAAGCAGCTTTTTCCGGTGTCCAGAGTAGCGATAGTCCGCATATCTTCCTCGCCCAAATGAAAATCAAACACGTTGAAGTTTTCCTTTATGCGCTCCTTATGAACAGATTTCGGAATACAAACAACGCCCCGCTGTATGAGCCACCGAAGAACAACCTGAGCGATGGACTTGTTGTATTTCTCACCGATGACTTTCAGCGTCTCATTCTCAAATAGTCCGTTCCGTCCTTCGGCAAAAGGCCCCCACGACTGAATCTGCACATCCTTCTTTTCCATAATCTGTTGGTCAAAGGTACGCTGGCAGAACGGGTTGACCTCAACCTGATTGACAGCAGGGGTAATCTCATTATTCATAACCAAATCCACAAGGCGGTCGGGCATGAAGTTCGCCACTCCGATAGCGCGGATAGCGCCATCTTTATAGAGCTCCTCCATCGCCCGCCAGGAGCCGTAATAATCCCCCACGGGCTGGTGAATCAGATACAGGTCGAGATAGTTCAGCCCCAATTTTTTAAGCGACGTTTCAAACGCCCTCTTTGTTTTGTCGTAACCGGCGTCGGCCAGCCACAGTTTCGTAGTGATAAATAATTCATTGCGCGGGACGCCGCATTTCTTAACCGCCTGCCCCACGGCTTCCTCGTTATGATAGGACATAGCCGTGTCGATCAGGCGGTATCCTGTATATATCGCATCCAATACAGCCTGCTCACACTCCGCCGCATCGGTTATCTGATATACACCGAATCCCAAGACAGGCATTTTTATTTCATTATTCAAGGTTACAAATTCCATCGCAAAGCGCCTCCATATAATTTATTTCTTGTTTTCATCAGAACCGCACTTTTCTTGCCTCGCCGCCAAATGTGTAGAAGGTGGCGGTGGCATCTTTCAAATAGTACACAACAGTATTACCGTCGTTCACGGCATACATCTTGCGCAACGACGGGTATGCGGCCAGCAGGCTCTCCTGCGCCTCAGCGCAGTTATCCTCCACTAATGTGCAGGCAACGCGAATCCATGCCTCGCCGTCAAAAGCAGAAATCTCAACTTTTGGATTTTCGGCGATCTGCTTCGCTACATCTTTCTTCTTGCCGGTTTGGATATAAAGTTTGCCCTCGAATAGGTTGATGGTTCCGAAAGGGCGCACTCTCGACTGGCCGCCGTCAATGGTGGCAAGGTAATATGTCTCCGTTTTCTTCAGAAAATCATGGACTGTTTGCATTGTTAAAGCCTCCTAAAGTTAACTGCTTATACGTTTTTACCCGCGTCATACGCCGCTTGCATGGCTTCATTGCCTTGGATGTCACCAAGCTGCCATGCGCCCGCGCCGTAAATGACGCCTTTGATAACCGCACCGGACAGACAATCGCTAAAGCCCTGCAGCCCATCTATCGTTCGATTCATTTTACTTCTATCCGCCGCTGCTGTAGCGATAAAATAGATATCCTTACCGATTATTGCCTTGTATTTTGGAAGAGTGCGGTCAATCAATGTTTTCATCTGACCGTTCATCGTGTAATAATATACCGGGGTTGCCATAACAATAACGTCTGCGTCTACCAGTATTTTTTCATGTTAATCATCCTCTCCTTAATTTCATTGGTTTTTATTGATATGATTTTCCCAAAATGCCACGGCATCATCTATCCACCCTTCGGCGCTTGTGCCGATTCCTACAGCATATAGTTAAGGACTTGTGTGGTATCCGCGTTGATATTGCTATGGTATGGAAGGAGCGAATTTATCCCATCCAGCCGCATTTTATCATCCGGCATTCTGTATTCGCTTGGAAACAAAAACCGGCCGAAGCCTTCAAACGCCGGATGGTTGATAATATCAATCACTTTATCGTCTGCGCTCACATTGTAAAATCTTTTCATGGCGCTTAAACTGCTTCCGGCATCTGATGTCACTGCCCCAATGTTAGATATCTCAGTATTCTCGGTGCATCCTAACAGCGATAAGGAAAATGCTACGGGCAGGAAGATGGAATATACACGCCTCATCAAATGCACATCCTCCATTCCTTATTCAATATTTTCATTATAAAAAAATCGAGGCTTCGGCAGAAGTCTCGATTCGTTCAGCAGCTTATACCTAAAGGTTATAGCTGTAGTTTTGTTCTACAGTTTCAAAACGGTACGCACCGCATTCAAAAAATTTTGCACTGTTCTTGACGGGGAAGGGGAGTAAAGCAGGCCAAATGGTATCGTGTAGTCCCACTCGACAGGCAGAATCTTGAGCAATGGGTGTACATCACTCCAATAGTCAATAGTTATTAAAACATGATTGTTGTTTTCACATTGATTGAATACGCTTACATTATAAAAATCAAAATCCATGATGTTGACTTGTTGGTGGCACTGTAGAATATCATCTCGCAGCACATCCACATAGTAGTTCCATCCTCTGTGAATCAGCATCAGGTTTTCACCGTATAAATCCTGAATCGTTAATGTATCTTTTGACGCCAATCTATGATGAACAGATACCGCGCAGCAGACGGGCGTTTTTGAGAGTTCCAGCGTCTCGCATCCGCGCGACTGCAAAAAATTTTGGTCGAATACGCCGGCGACAATATCAATATTCTGACCTAGGTTCTTCAAAATTTCTCTAGCATTTTCCGGTGTGTTTTCAAATGTAACTAACTGAAATTTGATGTCCGGACACTGCTCATAAAGTCTTGGCCACAAATCAACAAGGAATTGTCCGGGCGTCATCGGGGAAGTACCGATACGGATAATTTGATTTGTGTCAAGCATCGCGTTCTTTGCTCTTGCGATGGAATCCTTAGAATATTGAATAAGGTATTTTGCGTCTTTATAAAAGGCTCTCCCGGATTCCGTCAAAGCAATTCCGCGATGCGTCCGCACAAAAAGCTGTAGCCCTAAATCGGATTCCAAAATGTTAATTTGTTTGATAATAGCCGTAGGCGTAATAAACATTTCCTCGGCGGCTTTTGAAAAACTTCCCGCGTCAGCTACTCTTATAAATGTTTCAAGTTGCGGGTTATACATAAACGGCTCACTACCTTCCATCATTACCTATTCAACTCAGAGTAAAGCCTAGAACCCACCTACAGGCATGGCCAAAAGGATTCTTATTTGCAAAATTTACTTCCCAGCTTTGTATGTACTTTTTTCGAAGTAGGAGGATTTACTCACTTCTTGAAAAGCTAAGAATAAATAATAGCTTAGCAGGTTCCACGTAGGATTAAGTCATCACCATTTATTGATTATATCAGAATTAATTATACCGGACAATCAGAAGGAGAATCCTGAACATCAATAATCAGGGCTGGTAGAGCATATTGGTCATACAATATACAGCGAATGGCTGTTAAAAGAACTGCTATTTAGGAGCAATCTACATACGTGTCCGGCTTCTTATCCGTAATTCCAATCAATAAAAATGGATTTTCTTGCTGTTTGTGATATAATTGTATTATTTATAACAGCGGTTCCTATAAGAATATCACAGTTAACCGTTTAGTCGATCTTGGCACTGTCAAGTCCCATGCCTCGCGTATTCTGTAAAAATATGGCGCGTCAAAATATGGTTATTCTTGTGGAGGAGCTTAAACCATTAAAAATATTTGATTTGTTCAAGGAGATAAAATGATGAATAAAAATATTTCTAAAATTGATGAAAATTTTATAGTATCAGCATCACTTGGCGTAGACGATGTAATGTTTTATGATATCCGAAATGAGCCGTTTAAAGTTTATGGGCTCTATAACTATGTGCAAGAGTTAGAATTTAAGCGCATGCCGGATAAGATTGCAAGAGCTACAAGCGAAGGAGTTGGCATTTTGAATCGCAACACGGCAGGTGGAAGGGTTCGGTTTAAAACAAGCTCACCCTATATTGCTATAAAAGTTAAAATGCCCTCTGTTACATTTAAGCCTCATATGACGCTTGCCGGGAGCTCAGGATTTGATTTATATATTAATAAAAAAGGCATGAGTACATTTTACAAAACATTTATGCCGCCCGTTGATATGAAAAACGGTTATGAGTCTATCATATATTTTAACGATAATACTGAAAAAGATTTAACTGTAAATTTCCCTCTGTATAATGACGTTACTGAATTATATATAGGTTTGCAACAAGCTTCTAGTGTAACAAATGGCGCTGAATATAATCATCAAACTCCAGTAGTGTTTTACGGATCGTCAATAACCCAAGGCGGTTGTGCCTCAAGGCCGGGCAATTGCTATCCTGCTATCATATCCAGAAAGATTGATTGTGACTATATCAATTTAGGTTTTTCGGGAAATGCAAAAGGTGAAGATATAATGGCTGATTATGTGGCAAGCTTAAATATGAGTGTGTTTGTATACGACTATGACCATAATGCGCCTGACATTGAATATTTAGTCAACACACATGAAAGGATGTTCAAAAGAATCCGGACTGCTCAACCCGAGTTGCCGATCATTATCGTGTCCAGACCTGATTTTTACATTGATATACCATGCGATATCCAAAGGCGTGACGTTATTTATTCTACATACATTAATGCTATAAATGCCGGAGATAAAAATGTATATTATATTGATGGTCAAAATCTTTTCAAGGATGAAAACAGAGACAGTTGTACAGTAGATGGTTGTCATCCGAACGACCTTGGTTTTATGAGAATGGCAGAAGTAATAGGCTATATAATCTCAACTATCATTCTAAAATAGTTATTTAACAACTAGTAGAATGGATTACAGAATATTTAGGTAAGACATCTGAGACGTGGATGTGGGGTAAACGGTGTCAAAGCAACGGGGTGGAAATAATGATAGGCGCGTATTTTAGTGGAACAGGAAATACCAAACACTGCGTTGAGCAGTTTGTAGCGCAGTGCGATAACAACAGTACGGCTGTTTCCATTGAAACGCCCGGTTTGAATGAAGCGCTTGCAGGGCATAACATGATTATTTATGCCTACATGCAGTCAATCGGAATGGTAAACGACCACACAACGGATTGCTTTGTGTTTCAGCAAATAAGTCAAAAGTAACGGCATATATAGAGGAGGTTGCCGGGGAGGGAGGAACCCAATGGACAGAACCATCCTGCATTGTGACCTCAACGGATTTTATGCGTCGGTTGAGTGCCTCTTTTTGGCGATGGCAGAAAAGTAGCCAATACCCTCCGGCAGACATAAGGAATGACAACCGGTTGCATATTGAAACGGAGGATGAGTTATGAAATCAGTAAAAAAATTCAGTTTTGTATGTGTCTTTGTTTTCATACTTTTAATTATAACAACGCAGACAGTGTATGCCAATTCAGCGGAGCCTCCCGGCCTGATTGTGATTGTCGATTCTCCCCCCGACGACCTGACGGTTTCCTTAAAATTTGAAGATGGCAGCGTGGTTGAGCTTGACAAAACCAAAACCGCGTGGGAAGCTCAGTACCGGTTTATCTATGGGATGATTACAAGATCGGTAACTTCGCTTGAAAGCGCTACGCTGATAGCTGCCTGGGATGATACGGGCTTTGAATGCGCATTGCCAGGGTCTATGCTAAACCGCTACAATAACATTCTCACCCTCGATATCCGCAGTCAAACGGTTTCAAACGGTCAAACCTTTGCCCGTTCCGCCGCATTGGTATCTATGCGCGTTGTTCTCACACTCATCATAGAAGGAATCATATTTCTTGCTTTTCAATACCGCCAAAAACGAAGCTGGCTTGCCTTTCTCATTGTCAATCTGATTACGCAGGGGATACTCAATGTTGCGTTAAACCAGTCTTTTACAAACTCATACCTCATATTGGCTTTAGTCTTTTATGAGATATTGGTTTTCATTGCGGAAGCCGTTGCGCTTACCGCTATTATTAAGGAACATAAGAAGGGCAGAACACTGGGATATGTGCTGGCCGCGAACCTGTGCAGCCTGGTTCTTGGCGGCTTCCTGATTTCCTATTTGCCTGTTTAATTTGATGATCAATTGCGTACCGGTATTTTCAGTTTCCTCCCGCGTGTTGGTAACGGTTAGTTCAGTGGTTTCGCCGGACTTCACTTGGAAGCCGGTTATATCTGTTTCCAGACCAAAAGAATATATAAACCCGTTTGCGGGTGACAAGAATACCAAGGCATAAAATAAGGCTGCCCCTTTAGGGGCGGCCTTATTTTATGCGATTGGCAAACTTTCCAATGAGCCTTTAGGCTCAGCCAGTATCTTACCTTATAGGGTTTGTTCATGCCACCCGTCGTCATGGGTGGTCATGACTTAATAAATAAAGGAATATACAATGAGAAATTCACCTGCAATATAGGTGAGCATAATCCAAAAATCCTGTTGCTTAAAACGGCGATCGAATATAGAATAGGCTAACAAGTAATCAGAGATCATAATCAGTATGGCCCCAATAGTCATCATTAGGGCAGTCCAGGCTAAGGTGCCGGATAGATAGGTTGCGGAAAAAGCGCCCATAGTAGACAAAACCAGGAAATAAATGGAGCCGGGGATAATCGTTTTCCCCATTTTTTTTCGCAGAGAGAGAAATGCTAAAATACCCAGCGCGTAATAAGTTCCAAAGATTATGGGGATTAGCCAGGCTGCAGGCCAGCGCATAGATGTCCTGACCATCTCCACAGTGTAAGTGGTCCAACTGAGCAAAAACGCGGATGCTCCGGCAATAAACCAGCCGGTGCCCTTGATCATGAGCAATACATCCCCCAAAAAAGACAGAAAGATAGCGATGCAGACAAGGGGAGCCGGGTTGGAGACACTGACAAGGTACAGAACAAGCAATGCGGGAAGCAAAAGGGGTTTTGTCAATATTCTGGCACGTTCCTGGTAAGAAATACAGGCAAACAAATGTGCCGCGGCCACCAGGTAGCACAAAACTAAAATTGGGGCATTCATATGTGATTCTCCTTTCTGTCAGGTGCCTGTTGTTTTTCTATCCTTATATACTTATTATAACATAAGCTGATTCTTTCCTCAATTCTTTCGCGCTTAAATATAAATTATATCACTGTGCCGGAGGTTCTAAAAAAGCTTTAGCGTTCCATGTGTAAACAAAACTCTTTTTGATG
>Ga0153950_1000941_pt1 | contig 13030 bp, 18 predicted proteins | sample TSNJ034MetaG_FD_104737 | JGI IMG/M metagenome (GOLD analysis project Ga0153950, IMG submission 104737) | Attine ant fungus gardens microbial communities from New Jersey, USA - TSNJ034 MetaG | ecosystem: Host-associated > Fungi > Mycelium > Unclassified | place: USA: New Jersey, Wharton State... | reverse complement strand
TGAGCTTTCGCGTTTGGGAGAGATGAAACGGGGGCAGTACCTGAAGAGAGTTGAATTATCAAAGCTGCTAGCAGAGCCCCAGTTTGGAAGCTGATTGTACCACCCGCAGTTATGGCCTGGAGACGCTGTGAGTTGTGTGAGGGAAGCCTGTGCACTGTCCGTGGACCCCAGGTTTAATGCATCGAAAAAAATACAGATCACCTTCTTTTCTTTATTACTGTAAGTCAGCAAGCCTGTGACAGATGGACGGTGTTTTACTCACCAAAAACAAAGCCTTCCACCCCTCCAACATCCTCTGTCTTCAATAGTGGATGAGACCTTTGCTTCTCCTTCAAAAGAAAAGTGGTCCTTCCAGTTAGTTGATACGTTCGCCTAGAAAGGGAAGTTGCAAGGTAATGGAATTCAGAGATGCCGACCATGATATGACTATTTTTCCTTTAGAACGTGATGGCCGAAAGGCGATCGGAATTCACCATGCGTTGCTGTCTGTAGAGATCAGGTGCTTGATTTCATCGTCAAATACACACCCTTGATTATTCCTCTGGCTCTCTTCCTCTCTCTTGTACCCATCTCAACAGCGTGGCGCGGACAACAAAGAGACACATTTCTATTTATGTATATTTATATATCTGTCCAATTCCCTGTTTTATTTCTATCTCCCCCTTCAATCTAGCCCAGGATTTTAACGCCACTGGGTTGTAAGAGTCTAACATCCAGAGATAGTACACGTCACCTGCCCCATTTCTTATCTGTAGAATTTCTTCTCTTCCTCTCGCTCGCAATTTCAAATTTGAACTGAGCTTTACCACAGAAAAATTGTATCTTTACAAGCGAAGGATGTTGGAAAATAGCTTCCCCAGGTTCTCTTTGTCTTCACCATGATCCCAGAGACCAGTGGGAATTTGTTTTCTTCAACAATAGATTCTGCATTCCAAATTTTATCTTGGCTCGGTTGGGAAATGATTAGATGCCGATGGTTGGTATCAATACCATTGAACTGCAGTGAAAAATTACGACCTGAAAGAACTGGCCTCACATTGAATCTCCGCCCCTTACTCGCTTCACATCCTCTTGAAGAATTTTTTTGGAATGGAAAAGGGAAAATATCTATGATTTCATTTGTTACATGTCAGTAGCTCACGACGGACGGAATGTCGCGCATTGGTCGACCTAGTGTCTGTCTCTTGGAAAATAAAATAAAGAGACAATAAACAAGCAACAGTAAGTTCCGAGATGAAAGAAATCTCTTGTAGACAAAAAAAGCATGGGTTTCATGAACCAAGATTCTGATCTTTCCACATTGACAGGGTTATTAAAAGGAAGGATCTGACTATAAAAGGCAACTAGTTAATAATGCAAAAAGTATTTGCCGAAGATAGTGTGCCTGCCGAGCTTTCATCAGTAACAATGTTATTTGTTTATTTGTCTGATGATGACGTGTTTGTCCATTCTTGGCGTATCCTCGGCATACATGAAAAGTCATAAGGCATCATTTTTTCCTCTGAATATTAAATCGGACGCCCTTCCTGCTTTACTTTGCGAAAAATATATGTGATTTGAATTTGGTGACCTCGATAAAAAAAGCTTTTGATCCGACATCATACCATTTTAGACTAATTTCTGATGGACCTTCCGCTTGGTCTCGACTAGCAGAGTACACGTGTGCTTCTTATTTGTAAGCATATTGGAAATATGGGACTAGAGAATGAAGGGTATTACAATTTGATGTGCTTCCAGATCATTACACCATAGTATCAAGAGGAATTAATTGTCTGTGAAACATCGCTGTTGCTAGGAGGGTGTACCAAATTCAGAGTAGGATGTACACATATTGAGAGATATTTCCATTCATGGGGTCCCAGAGTATCCAACCGGTAGCTGCATTCTCTTGCGAAATAATGTAAAGTTGACATTAACAAGATGCAAAATCATTATGATTCTGAAAGGTCCATCCTTGAGGAACGGCCTCTCCCATCTGAACCTGTACCTCCCACAGCTCTGAGAATTCCAAACTGATCCAAGCTTCCGGTCCATCCAGTCCAGCTTCGTGAAACAAATCAGACATCTGACCATGAAAAACTTCATCTTGAGCATGTAGTGCTTCCAGTAAACCACGGCCCACAGTCTGTGACCAGATGTTGGATTAGGTCGGAGAATGATTAAGTTATAAGTATGAAGGACGTTTGAGGTGGTGTAAAGAAACGAAGCTACTGCATTTGCCGGTCCAGAATGGGCGAATGGTTTGGCAATGCTTCACCGATGGCTACGGCGCCGTGTGTTGATACGACCGGAGACGATAAAATACTAGGCGTTATAATAGACGATGCATTTCATCTGGAACTTCAATTCTGGGAAGGTTCGACGTGAGTTGCTGAATGAAAATCACGTTGAGAACCTACCAGAAGTAGATATGGTTGGCGATGATTCCATAGCCGTTTGAAACGCCGTATGGCGCAGATGGCGTCCTTTCTGACCTAGTTGAGGGTCCGGAAGATGTCTCAGTATCAAAGGGAGCACGGTTGGATGTAAATGATAGGACAGGCGCTGACCAACAGCCTGTTGGAATCCTGAGTAGTTTCTTAAGGCACTAAAACAAGGAGTATGTTTACAGGACGTGGTTGAGGCCCGCAGCGTTGATGGCGACAAAGTCGGCCTCGATGATCCACTGAGGGTCTATAAATAACCGCTGCTAGTTGTTCAGTGAGCTGAGAGGGGAGCGCACAGAATTCCAGCGGCCTCTTGGCAGCGTCCAGGTCCATGAGCTGGCCGAGGATGAATTGATCAACAATGTTGTCGTTGCCAATGGCCCCAAATGTGCGGGGCGTGATTCACAGCTGTTTGGGCGGGGCATATCAGCTGGGGCATAGCAGATTAGCTGGGGCATGGCAGGACAGAGGGAGACGGACTTTGAGTATGAGCCTTGAAAACAGGTGTCAGAGTTAAACGAGGGGAAGATACACTTGGTTTTTAGTGGCCGTCAGGTCTGACGACAGCGACGACGCAGGCGGTGACTGTGGCTGGTTATGGGCCTCGAGTGCACAGTCTGAGACGACGGCGAGGGCGGTGAGGTGGACCAGGATGGTGGGTGACTGGACCATGAGGCATTTATAGAATATATAATGAATATATAATGGTAAATACCATCTTATACCATCTTTTGCTTTTTCCTCCCATGCCTTCGGATCCCCCCCTCGTCCTCACCCAAGACCACGACCCAGATGTCGTCTTCAGAGGTCCATGGATGGCTCACACTCCAGCCGCCTGCAATGACCTCTTGTCGAATTTCCGTCATCTCTCTCACATTTACAATGACCTGCTTTCTCGACATCGTGCCCTCTCGGATGCCCACCAGGCTCTCAAGGATGAGCACACCGCCCTTCGTGGCTCCTATGCCAGTCTATCTACCAAGCACCAAGAACATGTTCATGACGCCATTACCTCTCGTATCCAGTCCTGGCGCTACGTTGTCCGCGTAGAAGAGCTCGAAAACGAACTGTACCTTCTCAAGCAAGGCGACAAATGCTCAATGTACGTACGCTGCATTCCTTCTGTTTCCTGTCCTTATTTTTCGCTTAGGGCACACAAACGCAAGTATATTGGTCTCGGAGATGATTTAGCAGGGTCAGAATCATTGGCTTTTCGTTCCTCACATTCACATAGCCTGACAAATGATACCATGAATGCACTCGCCAGATTTAAAACAGAGATTCCTCATGACTCCTCCGGTTTCCCATCGCCAAAGCGATACAGGGAGTGTGGTTCCGTATCTAATTATGAACGTGCTTCTGCAAATGTCGGTGTTCACCAGGGTCTCATGGTTTCTCCCACTGGAAACTCGGTCCACCGCCAAGAGGACGCGACACTCGAAACAGATCCTCGGCCTTCAACTCGGTTCAGTCCTCCTCAAACGCTTCCAAAGACTCAATCGTCCCAGCGCAGATGGTCTGATATCTTTGATCCCCACGCCACTGCAGCCGCCATTGCAGCTGCGTTCTCAGTTTCAGCTGTTGTCCAACCTAATCATTCTTCTACCCCTTCCCCTACCGCGTAAGAAACCCCCTGGGTTGTTGTATGACACTTTCATCTCTCGAACACAAGCGGCTGTTGGGTCGACAACCTCCACATTTTCGTCTTTAATTCACCAATGTCTTTCTGGTAACTGCACACAGAGTCAAGCCCACCTTCATCTCACAATATTTCGCAATCCGCATGCATGTGCCTTGCCCCAATTCTTTTAATCCAAGAATCTTACTAACAATGTTTCTGCGTTAAGAGTTATATAACGATGACGTACAATTCACACCTAGCTCCATGTTTTCTGCTATCAGAACATCCACTCAATATTGGAATTTGTTTCAACTGCGATAATTAGCATGTAACTTGTAGCTGACGTATCAACAGTTCCCTTGCTGTATTGTATTTTATCCTTTTCTTTCGCCATGCTGTTCTGCTTTACAGTTACTAGTTCGTTTATTTGGTTTGATTTTGTTAAATTTAAGCCGTTTAATCTTAAACTATGTCTACCTTTGCATTTTTTCTACACATAAATGTGACATAGATGTAATGAAGACTCTTCAATCATTGGATTAAGTAATAAACCATGGTCGGAGAGCCGATCGTCACGATCGTCACTGACGTCATCTCTCTACGGAGTTATCATTATTTTTTTAGCTAGTTGGAGTTAACTAGAGCCCCGAATACATTTTCTAACTTACAAAATCATCCCCCTCCGTTGATTCTGTGGTGTATACAGCACATAGACCATCGTCACCTGCAGTTACAATGACGGATCCATTCAGGCCAAGCGACGCTCCTAGAACAGGTCCCCGATGACCAGTATAGGTTTGCAGTGGTTTCCCAGTCCTAGCGTCCCATGTTTTTAAGGTCCCATCAGCGGATGCCGAAACCAACAAGTGGGTATGGGGAGGTGGATGTGAGAGCAACGCCGTGATAGCACCTTGATGTTCTACTGTGGCTCTCAACCTCATCGTGCTTAGATCCCATATACAGATCTTTCCGTCTGTAGCTCCTGTGACGACTATACCGGGCCCTTCATTGTTACCACCCAGACCGGTGAGATCGACAAAGACGACAGCCTCGATGCTCTCGCCTTCTGTGTGACCACCGAGGGTCGAAACTATTTCGCCTTTGGAGAGAGAGATAACGCAAACGCCACCTGCTGCACCGCCAACAACGGCAAGTGTTGAGGAAGGGTTAACAGCAAGGGAAGTGATACCATCGAGGTTAAATCGACCATCGTCTGGGGTTAGTTTGAAGACTGGAGTTGAAGAACGGGGATCCCAGAATATAAGGATGTTGTTGGCATCAGCTGAAATGATACGCTTGCCTATGGGCAGAAATTGAGATAGGATATATTGAGGAGAATAAATAACCATACCATCTGGTGTAAATTCGCCACAATTGACAGGGCCGCTATGTCCAGCGAAAACTTGCATTGTTTTCCCAGAAGGCACTGCGTCAAAATGAGCGTTCGCTCAGATCAAGAATGGAAAGTGACCCACGTTGCCATAGCCAGAGTGTTGAGTCGTTGGACCCTGCCAGAAGGATACTGCCTTTAGGATGCCACCGGAGGAACTGAACGATACATGGGTCAGACCTTGTGGATCCGACCAGAAGGACCACGCACCATAACTTCATCAGGACCTTGTAACTCTGTGAGAAATTCCCAGATACGGTAATCATCCCTTCCCTTTGTTTTTCCTACTCGCCGCCAAATCCGAACTTTGCCATCCATTCCTCCTGTAGCAATCATCTCCCCGTCGTGACTCCAAGCAGTCGATGTGACACTATCGGTGTGTCCAGTCAACTTGACCACAATTTCGCCGTCGGTAATGTCCCAGATGTATCCCATATCATCTTCGCCTCCAGATGCAGCTAGTGGTTCTGTGGGATGACAAGATATAGCAAATACGGAGGATTTGTGGCCTTTGAAGTGTTGAACAGAGTTGTCTTCTACTGAATCCATAATTGCAGACGAGGTACCACCGATATTTGGGAGATCACCCATTTCATCGTCTTCATCCATCGGTTCGTCGCCATCGTGTCCTTCTAGGGGGTATTCCTCAAGAACATCATCTTCGGTGATGAATTCCGTCTCTCCTTCTTCTTGGTTATGCTCAGGAGTTTCGATGTCATGGGTTTGGTCTTGGTTGTTCGAAGTCATGGGAGGATATTCTATTTATCAATTTGTTTTGTCAAGTAACTCATAGAGAGAAATTTCCATATCGGGCAGAGTCATATCCTTCCACGTGGCCAGGCGAGCTTCGTTGGTGTTGGCGTGTTGGTTGCTGAGAAAGCTGAGTGGTTTGTCGAACCGAAAATCAAGAATAAAAAATTCCATGAATAGGGGGGATGGATGACCAAGCATAAGTCATCAACCTCCACGTCAGACTTTGGCTTTTAGTGCAAAAGTCAGTTTATCAACTACTAATGAGGCTCTCTTCTGTGGTCGTCTCGTCGTTTTTGATAGCTATTGCTTCTGCCTCTAATGTTGTTGAACTAACACCTGACAACTTTGACGACGTGATTGGTCAAGGAAAACCTGCTTTAGTTGAATTGTACGTCTAACTTACGAGGAATATTGGTTGTCATTGCGCTTATTGGCATTTCAATTTCTAGCTTCGCTCCGTGGTGGTGCGTCACATGCATTTAAGAATCTAATACACGTCTGACGCTCTGCAATCTGCTCAGTGGACACTGCAAAGTGCGCAATAATATGATACGAACACATGTTTCGCTAGACTCATGAGACATCGTTTCCAGAACTTGGCACCTACATATGAACAGCTTGCAGATGCATTCTCGCATGCAAAGGATAAGGTTGTAATTGCAAAAGTCGATGCTGACGGTGTCGGCAAGCCCTTGGGCAACAAATACGACGTCAAAGGATTCCCTAGTTCGTTCATTTGAAACAAATTTTCTGCGGTCACCGTATGAATGATTATTCAAAACAGCTCTGCAGTGGTTCGATGCTGCTGGTACACATGAAAAATACGAGAGCGGTAGAGATCTGGATAGTCTTGCGGCTTTGTGCGTTTTTTTTGCCTTGATATATATGTTCTGTGTGATCTCTTACCCTTCTTTTTTTCCAGTGTGACACAGAAATCGGGCGTCAAGTCTAACATCAAACCACCTCCACCTCCAGAGACAACTATTCTCGATGTGTATAATTTCGATGAGGTTGTCATGGTACGTTACTGTTTCTGCAAAAAGTACTTTGTTGTAGGTTCAATTTCTGGCATAGGATCCATCTAAAAACGTTTTGGTTTCTTTCACTGTAAGTATCCTTCTGGCGCTGGAAATAATTTACTTCATTCTTATGACTTTTCAGGCCCCTTGGTGCGGTCACTGCAAAAACCTCAAACCCACTTATGAAAAAGGTAAGTGTATGTGAAATTTGGTCACGAGCATCATTGTTATCAAGCCCATAAAGTTGCCCATGCATTCAAGCCGGAGAATAGTGTAAGCGTGCCATCTGTTTCTTGCTCACAGTTGAAGCATTAAACACAAAAAGCAGTGTGTCGTGGCAAACATCGACGCTGACGATGCAAAGAACAAGGACATCGCTAAGAAATATGACGTTAGCAGTTTCCCTACCATCAAGTTCTTTTCTACGGACAACAAGGACGGTATCCCGTATGAAGGCGGCAGGTCCGAAGCTGATTTTATCAATTACCTGAATGAGAAGTGTGGCACTCAAAGGAAAATAGATGGGGGTTTGAATGACCGAGTAAGTATAAACATCAATCCTCTTTTTTTCGTTGCTGATTTCTACGGTTTTTCCAAGGCTGGGCGTCTTTCATCCATAGATAGCCTTGCCCAAAAATTCATGAGCGCGAGCCATGCCTCTCAACAGGCCATCATTAACGAAGCCCGCACCTTGACAAAGAACTTCCCAGCTGCCGAGCAATACCTGAAGTTCATGGAAAAGGTTGTCAATAAAGGTCACGATTACATCGAGAAGGAGCACAAACGGTCAGCAAACCCTGCCTTATAACGGTTTTTCTTCTTCGCTGACTCGTGCTACCTCTGTAACATTCTTTGGATTTGGATTGATCCTGTTCTAATCGTTGGTTGCAATAGCCTTAGCTCAATTTTGGAGAAGAAAACATTGATGCCTGTCAAACTCGATGAACTCCAGATCAAGGCTAACGTTCTCCGTGCGTTCTTCGATGAACCCAAGGCAGAAGAAGAAGTCAAGGTCGCGAGAGAAGAAGCGGAGCTTTAAGCTTCGCTTGGTCGGTTCCCAAGATTTATAGATTGAGTCGTCCATATTTAATGAATTTCACTCTGTAGCTGACACGTAAGTACGTGGAGCTTTGGGGAATATGTTCGATCAAATCGCTGGTCAAGGATGGTGTACGCCATCTTTTCGTGACCATATCGCAAAATTAAATAGATTGGACGACACTCATGTTGTCGTTATCATTTCCATTGATTTCACCTATGAGAAACTCAATGACGAAGCTGGATCCAGAGAAGACCCTAAGCAGGACTACAAGTTCTTCCTGATTGATAGTTTGAGGACATGCATACCTCCTAGTTTAGTCTGTAAATCACCCAGAAACCGGCAAGATCTTTTGTCCCTTGAGGATTCAAATCCGGAGTTATCCTAAGCGTGATATGGTAAGACCTAAACTATTCCATTCACGGAGTTTGCAGTGGCTTTCACTCAAGTCATCAATCTTCTCAGACTCTGACTAGTGTTTATCAGGAAAGCTCCCTGACTAACGTGCTACTCGTTGTTCATAGCTCTGACCCAGGTGATGATCACAGATATAGCCTACGAATTATACGGGGTAGTTGGGCTTCTCTGTAAACAAAACCCGTGACGCAATGAAGCTCATCAAGAAGGAAACAGGGGGCGCGTGATGCATTTGAGTTATAACTTTGGTGTGGGGATCCTTGATCTATAAGTGCTTCTTGTTCTCTTCTCTTTAAGCCAAATCATCTATACGCTTGGGGCATTCCTTTCACTAATCTTTATAAGAATCGAGTCCAATTTGGTAAGTCAATTAAGTACTCAGTCCGAGGTGTGAATTTATAATAGATAAACATGTTTTCTGCCCACCCCAGAGCATGCCACCTTTCACTGACGATGATGTTATCGAACCATTTATCCCACCGCTTTTCGTGGAGGAATCAGAACCAAGTCCTGAAGGACTGGTGGCCCCGACGGGAGCTTCATATTCCTTCGTTCCTCCCCCATTCATGCTACGGCCTTACGAGCATGATCAGCCAGTAATCCCTGACGAGGCTGATTACGAGTCGTTTGATGATGAACCAAGCCCATGTTATATCCTTAAAATGTATCGATTTCGGCCCCGACGTGGGGATTGGAAACACATTTCGTCTAGGGGGTCGTCAAATGCCGATGATGATTCTATGGTCAAGCCCCTCCCATCATCGATGCGCATCATTACATGGAACGTTGACATTATGGAAAACGTATGGCAAGACCGGATTAATAAGATTCTGCGCCACTTACAGGAGACTATTGATAGCCATGATAAACAAGGAGGGAGCGAAAGACACAGAGGGGATGCAGTTGTCGTTTTGTTCCAGGAGATAACACCAATGATGTTCAGCTTGATACGTACCGACGAATGGGTCCGGCGCACGTTCGCGATAGTCCCTCTAAGCGAGGACAAATGGCCGAGGCAAGCTTGTTGCGGTAACGTAACGCTGGTGTCCAGAGATTTAAAAGTAGTGAAAGCACAGATCGTTCATTTTCGTACGACAGATGCGCAACGGACAGGTCTTCTGGTGTACGTGCAGTTGTCGGCAACTGGAAAAATTGAAGACAAACGAACCATTTGTATTGCCAATGCGCATCTCGAGTCCTTCCCGAGCGGTGAACGTAAAAGAGCCAGACAGTTGGAGGCATTGGCGCAGCTGCTGAAGCTTGATGACGATATCGAGGGAGGATTAGTCGCAGGAGACATGAATCCAGTCGGAAAAATGGACTGTGTCTTAGCATGCAACCTAGGCTTGGATGATGCCTGGCAACGGGGGGACTCTGATCCGGAAGGGTTCACATGGGGATACCAAAGCTCAGACGAAGATAAGAAATATCCACCGGCCAGACTAGATAAAATACTCTACGTCCCGAAACGAAGATACAGGGTCGACGAACCTCAACGCATCGGCATGGGTTTGAAGGTTGTGGTCACGGAGCAGGAACAATATTGGGTTTCTGGCCACTACGGTCTCCTAACAAGCCTCCATATGATTGGATAGCAGCTTGAAGATCACAGACTTAGTATATGAGTAATTTGTGACTGCGCAATACAAAAAAGCCGCGGAAGTGACCGGCTAATCACGTTTTGTTTGTCCAGATAAACAATCCAAAGTCGGCAAATATATAGTGAAGCACGTTTTTTTCTTCCCATATTTTCCACGCTCCCCACTTTCCTCTTCCCGGAATCCACGACCACCATGAAGGCTGTTCTCCTCCCACTCGTTTTTGCTGCTGGTGCTTTTGCTCAAGGGCAACTGACCATTAATACCCCGTGAGTGTTCCCTATTTTACGCGGTTAACCGATTTACACGTCTGCAGCTCCAATGTCGTAGAGTGCCAACCTATCTTACTTACTTGGTCTGGAGGACAAGGTTTGTTATTGTCAGATGTATGTTTATTCACCTACTCATTGATCCCTGTAGCTCCGTACTTTGTGGTTCGTTTTTTTTTTAATCCTAACTGAATCCGCAGTTCTTGATCAAAATTTCTGTGCACTATTGGCAACGACAGAGGTGCGATCTTTTTCATACTATTATATGTGCGTACACTGAATACATAACAGCGTCACTCCCGGTAACGACCCCAATGGTCAGGCTCTCGTGGACTTCGGCCAACAGAATGGAACGTCCGTGAGTTGGCTCGTGAACCAGCAAGCCAGTAAGCTCCAAAATTCGTTGCAGGCTCTTTTGCTCACATTATCTAGATACCCCTCTCGGGCTCACTCTACGCGACAGCACTGGCCAGGTAGCGCAGAGTGCACCCTTCACTGTCAACCCAGGGTGTTCGTGCAATTATAATCTCCCGGTTGATCGAAATTTCTCACGCACATGATAGCCTCATCTAGCTGTCTCACCCAAACTCTTTCCTTCTCTGGTAACACTGGTACTGCCCCTGCTGCGACCAGTCCTACAACTGCTCCAGCTGTTACAAGTGCTTCTACTCCCGCCGGCGCTGTTTCCACTGGTTCCACGACTGCTGCTGCTACTGGGGTCACATCAGGGTTAGCATGAATCGTTTCGAGGGGATGAGCCACTAATGCTTTGTCTAGCACTTCTCGGGCTGCATCTGGTACCTCTGCTGCATCTGCTGCTGCATCATCCGCTGCCACTAGTTCCAGTGCTGCCTCAGCTAACTTCGCCGGTGTTAGTACTGCTGGTGTTATCGGTGCCATTTTCGCCGCTTTCTTTGCTTAAACAGCTTACGGTGATGAAAAAATCGTAGTCAGCTGAGTTGTTTCTACCTAGAAGCATCTCAAGTTGACGGATATCATCAGCTGCAGGAGTACTATGGAGGCCTATGACATTTTTACAATTTAATTATCTGAACTTTTGCTTCTGATTTACTTGGATGGTGTGATTTTTTAATCTTGTTGTACGTTTTTGATCCCATGATCTTGATTTCAAGACTGGAAGTCAGTGGAGTTTGTGTTACTATACCCTGAACTGTTCGCACTATCCAGCATTGGGAGTGAAATCACATTCTTAAGTTTGACTTAAGTTTGATGTGTGTGGGTCACAGCAAGGCGGGGTCTGAGACAGTGTGGTTGTCTTGTTTTCAGGTGAAATGCAATTTAAAACAGTCTAGCAAGAATAATTCCAAACATCGGAACAGTGTCGCATCCAGTCAAACACATGGGGTGTAGCAGTTAACTTTACAGCCAAGCCTCGTGGCTGACGACAGTGGCTTGATCCTCAGAGTCTAGACACTCATTCCCCCTTTTAACTCTCGTTCAAGATAGCCTATCATTCAGAATGTCTACCTGGTTCGTCGATGGCATTAAAATGATCAGAAATGATGATATCATCGTCGGGTGAGACTATCGACTTCCTATACATGGCTTTACTAAGGTCTCGGTCTAATATATGTAGGTTTGTTGGTCCAGTAGGAGCTGGAAAGAGTCACGTAAGAAGGTAAAACGATTAGCTGAGAGAGGCTCAACAAGATATAGTTTATAGATCTCCTGACGGGCCAACCCAATCACCGTACAGGACATACTTTGGATGCTACTACTGCCCAGGTGAATGCTGTCCGTGTCAAACATCCGAAATATGGAGACCGAATCGTTCTGGTGGACACTCCTGGCTTTGACGACACTGTCAGGTCACCCACCCAAGTCCTGCGTATGATTCATCGTTGGTTTCAAAAAACGTGAGGCGAACAAGAGAGTTAAACGCCACAGATGGCGCTGAAGGTTATCGTCAGGTATAATAAGAAAGGCATTAAGCTCCATGGAGTTGTTTGTCTACACCGAATTTCAGATAATCGTTTGACGGAACCCTTCAAGAGCCTTTGCATATTCAGGGAATTATGTGGAGATTCTGCATTGACACAAATTGTCCTCGTCTCCACCATGTGGAGCGAGCTCGCGCTTGAGGACGGGATATCAAGAGAAAAGGAGCTGGAGGAGCTTTATTGGAAACCTTTGATTGAGCGAGGCTCAAAGCTCGATCGCCTCAGTAACAATGATCCAGAGAATGCTTGGCGCATCATCGAACAGCTGATACAACGAAATGACTCGCGGGCAATCGCGCAACTGCAAGATGAATTATTGAATCTTGGGTCAAGGCTCCAGGACACGCATGGGGGGAAAATATTGCAAAATTTACTTCAACAAGCTCTTGCGGAACAGAAGAGATGTCTGAAAGAAATAATGTCTCAAAATCAGCGGCCAATGGACCCAGGAGTATTCAAAAAATTGGCTAGGGAATACGCCCGGTGTGAAGATCAAACGAGGAAGGCATTTGAAGAGATACGAAGATCGAAATTTGA
>Ga0153950_1000919_pt1 | contig 13216 bp, 12 predicted proteins | sample TSNJ034MetaG_FD_104737 | JGI IMG/M metagenome (GOLD analysis project Ga0153950, IMG submission 104737) | Attine ant fungus gardens microbial communities from New Jersey, USA - TSNJ034 MetaG | ecosystem: Host-associated > Fungi > Mycelium > Unclassified | place: USA: New Jersey, Wharton State... | reverse complement strand
ATGATAATATCGTCTTTATACAACACCGCCGATTGCATAATTTTAGCTTTCTCTAATGTTGAAGTATAATCATCTTCTAAGAATTCATAAGCTCTACTAACACTACAATCTAACCTCTTTAATATTGATGCTACTTGAAATGTTCTAGATCCAACACGATTTTTGAAATTATTGGTATCTACCAAAATACCTGCATATAAGATTGTCGATTCTAATTGTTCCATCTTCATTGGTATTGGCAAATATTCAAATAATTCACAAATTAATTCAACAGTTGAACTTGCTGAAGGCTCTAAATAAGTCATAATTGGTGAATCAACAAATTCTTCCCCTCTTCTATGATGATCAATCACAACAATTTCTTTTGCCTTTAAGATACGTTCATCAACTGCTAAAGAAGGTTTATGATTATCGACTGTAATAACAAGTGGATGTAATCGTAATAAGTCAACCGCTACAGAAGGAGAAATAATCTTTTTTTGATATTCGCTTATTTCTAATAATTCTTTGACTGCTCGATTCGTTTTTTCTTCTATAGATTCTTTATTAATAATAATGTTATTTGCAACACCAAATAAATCACAAATCTTACTAATCGCAATACTAGCACCTAAGCAATCAAAGTCAGATTCTCTATGTCCCATGATTAAGATATGATTACTTTTCTTAATAACACCCATTAGTGATTGTGCTACAACTCTAGCTCTAACCCGACTATAGTTACCATATTTCTCAGTACTTCCACCAAAGAATCTTAACTCTTCTCCTTCAGTTTTAATTACAACTTGATCTCCACCTCTAGAAATAGCTAAATTTAATGCAGAGTACGCCATTTCATCTAGCTCATGTAGGTTTAAGGCTTTTCTACCTAAGCCTATACTCAGTGATAGTACAACGCCTAGTTGTTTTGCTTGTTCTCTAATTCTAGTTAAGATTTTAAATTTATTATTACATAAGGCTTGGTATACATCTTCATTTAATAATAGGAAAAAACTATCCGATGTATATCGGCGAATCACGACCCCATATTCACTACCCCATTCAAAAATAGAGGTACGGATTGTTGATTGGATAACTGCTGCTTTTTGTTCATCAACTTCATTAATCGTTTCATCATAATTATCAATACTGATATAACCAGAGATGGTTTTCTCACCATAATAAGCATCTTTTAATTCTTCGAAGATAGTCACATCTTTAATATACAACGTTCTTGTTTTAAGATTATTATAAAGTTCATATATTTTATCATCAATAGCTATTCTTAAAATCTGTTCTTCATTAACAAAAGAATCTCTTACTTCTGGAATGAATTCAAGTAAAGGAATTCCAATTAAATCATAACCTAATTCAATAAACAAATCGCTTACCCAAGTAATATATTCTTGATCATCGTACATAATTAAACCAACATCGCCAAATAAGAAGGCATGTTTGGCATCACTACCCAAAACCTCACTAACTTTTACATTTTCTTCTTTTATTTTTGAAAATAAAATATATAATGCAAAGATAAGAACACTATTCTTAAGTAAGGTATAACAAAACAAAGCCAATACAAAATTTGATTGTATTATTAAACTAGCTATAAAAAATCCAACAGTTTCACAAACTAATAAAAATATGATCTGGTTTCTAAATTTCAAAAAATTTCTACTCATAATCCACCTCACTTAATTACTGTTTATTATACAATAAATTCTTCCTTTTTTCACTAAATATATCAAGAAGTCCAAATGGAACCAATAGATAATTGACCTTAGGCATTAACAATAGCAGTAAAATAAAAATAAAATAGATATTTTTACCCTTCACTATTAAATATACCCCCAAAAATGATACTCCTTGTAACATTAAAGATAAAATCGTTAGAATACGCACATAAGAACATAAATAATAGAATGTATCCACCATTGATACATTCATGATCAATGAAGCAACAACAAAACTGATACAGGCAATGATACCATACCATTTTGGTAATTGCATGTGAACAATGTGAAACTTCTTTACAAATGGTATTTTTAAACGATTTAATACAATACTTAGTAACGACATAAAAATATATCCTTCAATTATTCCTAAAACAACAACAAGTAAAGGTAACACCGTTTTTAGCATCACTTCATAAGATTGTGTTATTTCAATAAACCTAATATTTTCGGTTACAAAACGATACATACTTTCAAATTCAGTAATAAGATCATACCCAAATAGTTTCGCAAATAATGTATATAATAAAATATTAGATACAATTGTCATACTAATTATCATTAAAAACATAATACCGCTACTCACTTTTTTCTCAATCCCATAGGTTGCAATAATAGAAATTAAACTTCCACAAATAAGATAAAAAATAGTTTCTGGTAATCCTAGAAATAATCCTAATACAATACTACAAAAAGTTAAGATTAATAAATCTTTACTCTGATACGTATAACCATACCAAATAAATGGTAATGGTATTAAGAAATAAAGAAACAAATTAAACATACCGGCTGTATAACTATCAATTACAATAAATACACCTAGTATCGCTAGCATAAATGCTCCTTCTACTATTCGTCTTGTTTGTTTTCGATTCATGTTTACACCTTCTTCATTATCTATAGTATACTATAAACGAAAACAGAATGAAATTCATAGAAATTTTTATTTTACTAGTATTTCATTCTGCTATTTATTTATATTATATTTGTCATTCTTTTAAAATCGTTATTTGATGACTTGCCATCCCTTGTTTAAAGTTTTCCGTAGGTGTAGCAGAAATAAAAACAGCTCCTTCTAAATTTTCATCCATTGATAGTAAAGTAAATCTAACTACAATTTTGTATCCATACATTGTATCTTGTGTTTTCTTTCCATATTTTTTACAGATTGGGTTTACCACTAACCCATCAGGAATTTTGAAATCAGCAAAATCTATCCATTTTTCTGATACCAATCAATGTTTCTAATTTCTTCTTTACTATATTCTTTTTTTATTACATTAATATTTCCAAACTTTTAGATTTTTTTACTATTCTTTACCTTCTTTTTTAATCTTTATTTTTGGAATTCTGCTTCTAAATAATTGTCATTGACATACCCATGTTCCATGTTATAATCAAAATATTTCAATGCTATAGGATATTTCTTATTTAAAAATATTTCTAACAGCATTGTTAATTCTTCTGTTTTGCTGTAATGCAAGTAATCATCTTCCTCATTTTTAAAACGAAATGTATTTTCATTTTTAGAAAAGTGTGTATTTGTATCATTATGAATAGCAAATTGATAAAAATAAACTGGTTCAGTATAGTATTTTATTCTACCTACAATACTAATATAACATCCACTATAAAATTTAAATTCTAATACAATAAACATATTATTGTGTTCTTTTTTTTCAGCGACAATCCTTAAACTATTCTTATCAATAATATGAAATCCATATTTCTCAAATATCTTTTTGGCAACATTGATACATTCTTGAATATCTGCTTTATTGTTTTCTTTTTTAAATCTTCTACTTTTGTCTTTAAATCTATTTTCTTTTTCTGTTATAATATCTTCCTCATTAATACTTATTTCAACAGAGTGACCATGTGCATTGTCCAACAAATTTCCATCATAATTATCATTATAATCATCAACTGTCTTTTCTTTGTATTCAAACTTATTCTCATTGAACTTGAAATTAGGAAGCCTACTTTTCAATTTAAACGCAATATTATCTTTATCATCAATACTATAAGTTAATATTAATTCATCATAGTGTGTACCATCAATTATTATTGGATACTCTTTTTGGTAATAAGCTCCATATAAATACACAAACTTTTTATCCTTTAATGATAAATTTATTTCGTTTTCAGATAACAAAAATATAAAATTTTCATTTTTCTTTAAGAGTATCTTATATAAATTTAAAAATTGATTGTAGGTTAAATTTTTTGAATTTGCATAGCTAATTCCTCTTGTATTATACATAATGTTGTTAAATTGTTCTATATTATCAGCATATAATATATTTTCATCTGAAACACCTAAATTTTTTATGTATTTTTTTAAGAATTTATTTCTTGCCATTTTTGATGTAATCACTGAAATATATAAATCCTCAAAATATTCATGATAAATGGATTCAGTTATTATAGCCTCTATAGCCTCTATTTTTAATGTTGCCATATAATATCTCATGTGTATTCTTCCTCCATTAAAATATCTGTTATTCGTAATTCAATATCATATCTAAATAAACTAAAATTTTGATATTAATAAATGTAAGCAAGATATCTCCTTATTATCTAAAATTACTTCCATATGGAAAGAGCTCTATATAATAATCCAAAACTGGTAATACCTCATTCACTTCTAAATAATAATCCATTATTTCTGTATGATACATCTTAAAGAATACATCCATTATTACTCCTATTTCTTCCATTGGAGTGAATCTTAATTTTTTTGTCTCTTCTCTATATCCTACTCGAACTTCTAAATCTGTAAAAAAATGAGTTTCTTGTCTACTAGAGGTAGTGTCGTAACATATATAGAATACATCTGAAAATGCTTTTAAAGCAATATAAATTCGAATACAATCTTGTTGTATGAACTCTATCCAACTCTCAATAAATAAATTGTTTTTTACTCTCTTTTCCGCAATAATCGATGAATACCTTTTTTTTGTAATTATAAATCCTTCTTCCTTAAATCTATTCTCCATCAATTTTATACAGTCTTTTATTATATATTTTGGTACTACTTTTAGTATTTTTTCTGGTTTTTCGCCATATAGTTTTTCTTTTTCTTCTTTCACTGCTTCACAAAATTTTTTTTCGATTACACCACTTAAAGAATGCACCATATTTTCTCTTGCATGTATGTTTTCTTACGATTATTTTCTCTTAAGCAAGTGATAAACGATCCCTTTTCGTGAGGTATTTCAGAAATGCCTTCAACAACTCTATACCCTATATCTTCCTCATTTTGATATGTAACAATGATTTCATAATAAGCTACATGCTCAATAATTACTGGATAGTCTGAACGATTATATGTTCCATCATAAATATCAACAAACTTCCCTGGTTTAGATTCTAACGGACGATTTTCTTCTGTAAACAACATCACAAACTTTTCTTTTCTTTTATGCAGTGTTTCATAAAGCGAAATAAATTCTTCATAATTTAATGTAGAAAGATTTATATAATTAATACTGTTTTTATCATCCAAGGTTTGTATAAAATTTTCTATAATTTGACTTTCCTTAATTGCATCATCTGGTTTCTTTAATTTCTTTTTTAACTTTTTACCAAATAATTTTCTAGTTATTTTTGATGAAATAATAGAAATATGCATTTTTTTTAAACTTTTTTGATATATTTCTTTTGTTATCATATCCTTCATTTCTTCTATTTTATATGTGTTTATATGATATTTCATAATTTTTTTCTCCTTAGTAGTTATCTTGTAGGTGCACCTCTACTAAAACTAAATATATCACTAATAGGTTTTCTATTCTTATTAATCATGGTCCCAGATAATTCTGCTATTTTATCTTTCACATTCCAAGATTGGGCAAGTGGTATTACTGAAGCAAATTTAATAGTTCCACTAGCTGTAGCTACAGATGCTGCTAATTCTTAATTATATAACAAATATACTCCTTTAACAACTATCTGTTATATTATTGGTTTTTCAATTAGCTCATTGCTTTATTATGGTGTAATAAGCACTAATTGTGTTGAATAATGTCGAATAAATAAATAGAAATGCTTTGAACTATATAAAGTTAATAGATATCATAATTTTCGATATCAGATTGCCTGTTTTTGCAAATTATTATAATAAGTATTTTAAACCCTTTCATTTTAGAGTATGATGATTAAAATGAAAGGAGAATCCATGAATAAATATTTAATTGTCAGTGATACAACAAGTGCATTAGATGCCAAACTAGCAGAACAATATGATATTGAATTAGTTTCTTTAAGTGTTATAATTGATAAACAAGAATATAAAGATCAAATCAATATAACAACCAATCAATTATATGATCAGTTAAGAGAAGGAAAAATTCCAACAACAAGTCAACCGAATCAAGCATATGTACAAGAATTAATGCAGCAATGGAAAAAAGAAAATTATGATGCTATATTTATTATCACTTGCTCTAGTGATTTAAGTGGTACATATAATGGGTTTAATTTAGCAAAAGATACAGTTGGGATGGATAATCTCTATATAATTGATAGTAGACAAGTTGGTTCCCCTATAATGGATATGGCAATTCATGCGAAAGAACTAGCAAATAATGGAGCTAGCATAGATGAAATTATTAATGCTATCAAGTATAAAACAGATAATTCATTTTCGTTCTTATATCCAGCTAATTTTACACAACTAAAAAAAGGTGGACGATTATCACCTGCGGCAGCCAATATAGCATCAATGTTAAAAATTCAAGCGTTACTCTATTTAAAAGAGGACGGTTCATGTGTTGAAATGTTTTCATTATCTCGTTCTGAGAGTAAGATCATTCAAACGATTGTTAACAAATTTAAAGAACTACATGTACTAGCTAATACACATAAGATTTATCTTGCTCATGCCGATAATCTAAAAAGAGCAGAAAAAATTAAAGCTAGATTAAATGAAGAATTTCAAGGTATTGAATTTATTATTTCTGCTTTGCCTGCTGTGCTTACATGTCATGGAGGCTTAGGCTGCGTTTCAATTCATTCAATTATAAAGTAACTAGAAAAGCTGATAGATCTTACTATCGGCTTTTTTAATTACTCAAATAAATGTTTTAACATCTTATAATCACATCAGATATATAGAGCCCAAAAAATAACGAAGAAATTAGAAAAAGAAGGAATCAAATAACAGTAGTAACTACATGAAAACAATATCACCCCGTATTCTGTCATGAGTTTTATTGCCACAGACAAAGCAGAGTATCCATTCATTACTACCATAGCTGACCTTATTCATAGGCAAGTATCTCATAGACTGGTAATTTTATCGCTTTTTTAACTGCTAAAAAACTAACTAAAGTATTAATAATGATTGTCAACGCAAGCCAAAGTAACAACCCATTAGTTGAAAATACATTTGGCAATGCTTTATTAAGGAATATTTCTCCAAACTGCTTACCAATAGCAGTTGATAATGGTATTGCCATCAATACTGCTGCAGAAAAGCCCAAAAGACCAGTTAATAAATTTTCTACATAAACAACAAGGAAAACTGAACGAGCGTTTGTGCCAAAGGAACGCATGATTCCCAATTCTTTCATTCGTTCTGTTACACTCATTCCTGCAAGAGAAATCAAACTTATAATACCTACTAATATAACAATCACAGAAGCACCGATTAAAAATGAAGCTACTGTATATAGATGTTTTTCATATATTACTTCAGCCCCTTTGATTGTGAGACTGCTTATAACATCAATTCCATTCTCACGGAAAACTTCTTCCGTTTTACGATATGTTGTATCAAGGTCTGTTAAAGGTTTATGACGAATAGTGATTTCTTTCATCAATTCGGAATTATCATAGATAATGTTTGTTCTTTCGCCTTCCGCTTCATCAATTAATGAAGCATGAGAAACAACGGTGCTAATAAAGCTTTCAACTCCATCAATCTCCTGCAAAATATCTTCAATGATGCTATCACTATAATTTTCAAAGAATACAAACTGCGTATCCATCTCATACATGTCAAGTGTTTGCGAAAAACTTTCTTCCAAAGATACACGTACATTGATAGAAGCCATTAAAATAGCTCCGCCTATCGCAAGTGTAAATACTGCAAATAGCAATCTTGTCGGCTTGCGAAATGTATTTCTTAAACCCATAGAAACACCTGCATTTCGTATTGATGCCTTGCTGAATAACTTCTCTATCTTTCTTCTTCCAAATTGCTTTATATTGATTCTATTATCATGTAATCCTTCATTAATAGAAATACGGCTTCCTTTTCGAATCGGAAATGTCGCCGCAAGCATTGGAATCAAAACAGCAATTACAAATTGAAGTACATAAACCCATATCGGTACGCTATAATTCCTAACTGTAAATACAAGAATAGTAGCAGTGAACTTACACAGTGAAGCTGACATAACTTTTGCTGATGGTATTGCCAAAAGAGCAGCAATGATTCCAAGAATCATTACAAACAGATAATACATTTGACTGATTTGGCGTGTAGTTGCACCCATAGACTTCATAATAGCAATTTGCCTAACCTGTCCTTTTAAAATGGAAGTCACAATGCTGAACACCAGTATTGAACTAAGTAGGAGTGATAATGTACCAAAAATTCGAAATAAAAGTAGGATGGCATTCATCTGAGCTGCATTTGGATGAACATTCGGAGTTGGCACAGAGACGTAATTTACTTTGTAGCCAAGAGATTCTATTTCATTACGGATATATTCCGAAACTTTTGTAATGTGTGCTTTATCCGCTTTGTTGGCAGAAACAGTTACAAGAATTTCACAACTTTTCTGTTCTGCACCAAAAGCATCCATTGTATCTTCACAGATGTATCCCAATACTTCTTCATGCATCCATGCAGGATTTGTTCCATCTGCCTGAACACTTCCAACAATATTTAATTCCTGTGTTGAAATTCCCGGCATTTTTACATTCATACTATCTCCAATGGTAAGGTCAACCACAGAAAGGGACGAGTATTCCAACAAAATCTCGCCTTTTTTCGGAACATTTTCCCCATCTAACGAGTAGAAAGTGCTAATATCCACATGTTCCCAGTCACTGACAACATAAATTTTAGCTTGATACCATGCATCTGTTTCTGTTCCAACACGAACAATTATAGTCTTTCTCAACTCAATTTGTTGAATATCATCACTTGTTTGTATGGTGTTCATTAATATATCATCTGGATTGTCTACAGCAATGACAAAAGAGGCTGGATTGGTCTCTTCATAACTTGCTGTCATTTCTCTATCTGTAATGCAATAAGAGTCAAATATAATTCCTAAACCAAACACCCCAAGTGCTATTGCAAGAATAACCATGACTGTTTTTGAAAGATTATCGAACAAATCTTCAATGACCTTTTTATACTGTGTTCGCATAGCTACACCTCCATCAATTATGCATTTCAATAATCCAAGGAACAAGGATATTTGCAAAAACATAAATCATAACTAAAACTGCAATGATAATGATAACTGTAATAATAACGGCCTTGATTTTTTTGTTTCTTCTTTTATTCATAATTTTACATCCTCCTATGCGACATTTTTTCTGTCACTAATAATTTTTCCATCGTTTATTGTGATAATTCTATCAGTGCAATGAGCAAGTTCATTGTTGTGTGTTACCATAATAACAGTCGTACCTTCTTCAGAAAGTTCTCGAAACAAGCAGATAATACTCTCTGCCGTAACAGAATCTAAGTTTCCTGTAGGTTCATCAGCAATGATGAATGCTGGGTGGTTAGCCAATGCCCGTGCAATTGCTGCACGTTGTTGCTGTCCGCCTGATAATTCAGAAGGTAGTTTATTTGCACATTCCGCAATTCCCACTTTTTTAAGTAGCTCCATTGCAATGTTTTTTCTCTTGGAAGCTATATATTTATGGTTGAAATCCATTGGAAGCACAATATTTTCCAATACTGTCAGCGTAGGAATTAGCTGAAAGAATTGAAATACAATGCCAATATTTTCACCTCGCCACTTTGTTAGTTTTGACTCACTATATGTGTGTAGTTTCTCATCGCCAAAAAGGATCTCTCCTTCAGTTGGACGATCAATACAGGACAACATATTCAACATTGTCGATTTTCCGCTCCCTGATTTCCCAATAATTGAGACAAATTCACCCTTCTGAAAACAGATTGTCGCTTTTTCAAGTGCTTTCACACCTTGCATTCCATCATAAATCTTTGTGATTTGATATAATGAAATTGTTTTATCCATTTGACACTCCCCCATGTTTCATAAAATCATTGTGTAACTTTCCACACAATCTACAATTTAAGCATATAAAAGAATGAAAGCAAAAACAATAATTAATCAATCCAAAATGACCAACTTTGAACATTTGTCCCGATTTGTACATTTTGTATCATTTACTCTTAGATATGTAGAAAAACTATGATATAATATAAGTATAGTTTTAGGTCTATCACTTTATTTACTTACGGAGGATATTCGGTATGGGAAGACAAACACGAAAAACAAAACAAGCTATCTTTGATGCTTTTGCTGAGTTGCTAAATCAGAAAAAATATTCGAAGATTACTGTTCAAGAACTTGCTGAACTTGCCGACGTTGGACGCAGCACAATTTATTCGCATTTCGAAACAAAAGAAGACCTTTTAACTGCTATGTGTATCGACATATTTGAAGAAATGCTATCCGCTGAACATGTCATATCTGATTCCCCTGAAAATATATTGGTGATGTTACTTACACATATCCAAGAAAATAAAAAAGTAATTGCAGGAATATTTGCAAGTGAGGGAATGGATGTATTCGTTGAATACTGTAAGCACTACTTTTTTGGTGTGGTAGAAACTTCGTTGCTTGAGGCATATGACGAAGAAGCTTCTGGCATTCCAAAAGATTTTCTAGAAAATCATTTAATTGGCACATTTATGGAAATGCTACGATGGTGGGCAAAAAATAATATGAAACAGACCCCACAGGAATTAGCACATTATTTTATGAAAATTACAAATTCAGTAATAAACAGTGGTGCGTCTTATTTGAATAACACTTAAAAAATCCCTCCAAACTTAAAACAGGCTTAAAGAGATTTGACATAAGGATATGGCGAAATACCCACCAAAAGCATAGTTTTTTTATTTGGTTACTGTACTATAAAAAGAAAGAGCCGATGATTTGTGATTGCTCACAAGTTCATCGGCTGTTCGTCTTGGCGTATGGCTTAATAATTGGCATATTCATTTCTGTTATTGGTCAAACTTTCTATCATATAAAAGTGCAGCATTAAGAACCACTAATACTGAGCCTGCATTATGCACCAATGCTCCCGTAATCGGATTAAGAAACCCTAATACCGAGAGTATAACCGCCACGGCGTTGATGCACATTGAAGCCACAATGTTTCCTTTAATCGTTTTTAAAGTAGAACAGGACAATCGTTTCAAATAAGGGATTTTTGAAATATCGTCACTCATTAAGGCAATGTCAGCGGCTTCGACTGCAATATCGCTTCCCATACTGCCCATTGCCACACCTACATTTGCGGTTTTTAGAGCAGGAGCATCATTTACCCCATCACCAATCATGCATACATTATTTCCCTCTTTTTGCAGGAATGTGATATTCTCTACTTTCTGTTCAGGGAGAAGTTCTGCACGAACTTCCGTGATACCGACCTGATCCGCAAAATAGCTCGCTGTCTTTTTATTATCGCCAGTCAACAAAACGGTCTTTGTATCCATAGCAGAAAGTCTTTCCACCATCTCTTTTGCAGTAGGACGAAGCACATCAGATAAGGCAACCACACCCATACATATCCCGCTTACAGCCACTAAAATAGAAGCCTTCCCTTGTGAACGCAAGCGTTCCAGCTCGGAATAAATAATATCACTGATAAGAACCTCATTGCTCAAAAGATATTTTTCACTACCACAAAGCAGTTTTTCTCCCGATACCTCAGAATAGATACCTTTACCTGCAATCATCTGGAAGTTTTCACTTTCGACGATACCGATATTTTTCTTTTTTGCATAAGTAACGATAGCTTTTCCAAGTGGATGTTCGCTTTTTGCTTCAGCAGAAGCAGTCAAAGCAAGCAGGTTATCTTCATTCAAAGCATCATCGAAAGAAATAATATCGCTTACTTCTAACTTTCCATATGTCAACGTTCCCGTTTTATCAAAGGCTATGGTATCCACCTTGCCCATCTTTTCAAGAGCTTCGCCTGACTTAATGATAACACCATGTTTGGTAGCCTGACCGATAGCTGCCATAATCGAGGTAGGTGTAGCAAGTGCTAATGCACAAGGACAGAATACAACCAATACAGTAACACCACGATTAAGAGCAACCATGATATCATACCCTAATGTCCAAGTTACGAAAAATGCACCTATAGCAATCAAAAGTGCAATTGGTACGAGCCATACTGCCCATTTATCTACAATACGCTGCATTGGAGCCTTTTTGTTTTCAGCTTCCTTTACCATATTTATCAACTTCTGCAAAGAAGAGTCCTTGCCAACGCTTGTAGCCTCCATATCAATTGAGCCAAAACGGTTCATTGTTCCGCAAAACACTTCTTCGCCTATGGTTTTATCGACAGGCAAAGACTCACCTGTCATAACAGATTGGTCAACAGAAGTATTTCCTGTTACGATTTTACCGTCAACAGGTATCTTTTCGCCAGGTAGTACACGAAGCAAATCTCCAACTCTAATCTGTTCAGCGGGTATCATTTCCTCCGTAAATACACCTTCTTTTTTAGTGAGTTTTCTTCCCTCTATCGGAGCAAGAGCAATGAGCTTTGACAATCCCTTTTTCGCACGAGCAATAGTTATATCTTCCAAAATTGCACCAATCGCCATAATAAAGGCAACTTCACCCGCGGCAAATATCTCACCAATCGCTATAGACGCTATCATTGCAATCGAAATTAGGAGTGCCGAGGAAACCCACTTCTGAAAGAACAGACGGATCAATGCAAGATATAGCATTGGAATACCAGAAATGATAATGGTTATCCACGCAGGATCAACAGGGCATTCTATGCCTGTCAACATTAAAACTAAACTAATAACCAGAAATAAACCTGCAACAATCGTCATAGGTACTCCAGCTAAGAAATCAATAATTTTTTTCATTATATTCCTTCCTTTCCGTCATCTTGACCTCCATAAAAAAATCTAGTACAATGTGCTTGTTATCGAACACTTTGTATGATTTCATTATATGAATAGAGAACAGTAAAATCAACAATCAGATCAGCCATATTGTAAGTTATGGAACATATTATCCAATTTGTTCGGGAGGAATGATAATGGACAGACGGCAACAAAAAACAAGAAGTGCCATTTTTAAAGCATTCAGTACACTTCTTGAGAAAAAGAAATTTAACAATATTACAGTACAGGAAATTATAGATGAAGCCAATATTGGACGTAGCACTTTTTACGCTCATTTTGAAACAAAGGATGAGTTGCTGAAAGCAATGTGTACCGATATATTCAGTCATGTTTT
>Ga0153950_1000918_pt1 | contig 13216 bp, 13 predicted proteins | sample TSNJ034MetaG_FD_104737 | JGI IMG/M metagenome (GOLD analysis project Ga0153950, IMG submission 104737) | Attine ant fungus gardens microbial communities from New Jersey, USA - TSNJ034 MetaG | ecosystem: Host-associated > Fungi > Mycelium > Unclassified | place: USA: New Jersey, Wharton State... | reverse complement strand
GCCGGATGGTGTCGCGCAGCTCCTGCTCCAGCGAGGGGTTGTCCTTGTAAATGAAGCTAAAGGCTTTTGTCTTGAAATAGGCGTTGCCGCTGATCCTTTGCGGGTAAGCCGTCAAAAAGACAATGAGGCTGCCGTTTGCAAGCCCGGTGATATGCTCGGCTATCTGAAAGCCGGCGGTGCATCCCTCCTTTATGATGTCCAGAAGATAGAGTGCGGGGCCCGGCGTCCGGTCCGCAAAGTCCGTGATCTCCCGGGCGTCCTCCGTATTGATTGCCGTCGGATAGTGTGTGCATTGCCGGATGATCGTTTCAAGCCTCGCGGCCCAGTCCAGGTCATCCTCGAATACCGCTATTACCACGCCTCCCCTCGCCCTTTCCTTTTTTCATCGCGTTTCGAGCCTGTTTCATAGACTTTCTATGAAATTTCCAGACGCCATCCATATACTGGAATAATCTGGATGCAAATAGAGTATATATCAATTTCCAGCAAATGTCAATGTTTAAGATTGCAAAATATTAAATAAATTAAGTGTATCAAATGCTAATCACATAATACAATAAATAGGAAGTCGAAAGGAGGGGAGTTATGGAGGTATACGATTTTGGGGAACGCCTACAAAGAGCGCGTAATGCAAAGAAGCTTTCCCAAACAGATGTTGCTAAAAGGCTTGGCGTACATCGTCAGACCGTAAGTTCTTATGAGCGCAATTCCGTAACTCCCAGTTATGAGGCGCTTAGGCAAATGGCAGTCATGTACGATACCTCATTGGATTATTTAGCTGGCCTAAGTGACCGAAAGGCGATTTATCTCGATAAACTCCCCGTCTCATTGCAAATGCAAATTTCAGACTTGGTAGAAAAAATGATAATTGAGTATAACAAAACAGGCGATTGATGCGGCATAAGGCCACAAATAGTCGCCTGTTTACTTAAATGTGCATAGCGTGAAACTTTATGGCCTGCTTTTATTAGCAGACCTTTTTTTATGATGTTCATTGTCTATTGACATTATAGCAACAATATGTTATTATAAATATGTAAAATAACAGGATGTTGCTATAACATGTAAGGAAGCAAACAGAGGCACCGGGTCGAAAGAGGGTGATGCCGAATGTTACATCACATTCTGGTGCTTGACAATGATGATAGCTGGCTCCGGCTGGCTACGGACGCATGGTATAAGTACGGCGGCTGCCTGAAAGCGGTATCCTCGCCGCAGCAGGCTACCGACAGGCTGCGGAAAAACGGTTGTGATCTCGTTGTGATTACGGCGGATTCCGTAAAGGAGCAGTTGCTTCCGACGATAGGACAAATCCGCAATGTATCGGCCGTTCCGATTATGGTCCTCACATCCCGTTACCTTGGGATTGAGAAAATCGCCTCCATTCACGCGGGCGCCGATGAATACCTTCCTTTTCCCCAAACGGTAGAGGAGGGTGTTGTAAGCGGTGTCGCGCTGATCCGACGCAGCGCCTCGGCTGGTTTCTGGCCGGATCGAAAGAAGCTTCTCACCTGCGGGGACCTGAAACTTGACACCGAAAAACGGACACTGTATATCGCCGGAAAACCTCTGGCGCTTACTCGGGGAGAATTTTATTGCCTGGAGCTGCTGATGAGCGAACCCGGCAAGGTATTCGACATGGATACCATCTACCACTGTGCTTTCCGTGACGCACCCGTTGCAGACGATATTGTCAACTCGGTCCGCGCATTGGTAAAACGTATCCGGAACAAAATCCACCCAGATCAAACGAAATACATCAAAACGTCCCGCGGCATGGGATATTACATAACATCCGGTGAAGATTTTTAGTATACGCTAATAAAAGGAGGCAACCACATTGGAAAAATTCCGGGCCGTATCTGATTCCGAGCTTGTGCTCATGCGTATTTTGTGGGATAGCGGCGGCGTTGCGCTATATGCCGAAATTGAGAGCCGTCTAAAAGAACAGAAAATTGACTGGCCGCTAAACATGGTGATGATCCTGTTGCGGCGCTTAGTTGATAAGGGTTTTGTCAAAACAAAAAAGATTGGAAGACGCAACGAATACTCAGCTTTGGTTTCCCGCGAGGAGTACAACGCGGCGGAGGCCAGGCAGCTCATTGACCGCTTGTATGACGGTGATGTTAATGGTTTAGTGAATACATTGGGAAAACTGATTCCTAATACGGATCGCAAAGAGGTGCGGGAATCCTGGGAAGGAGGTAATGATGATGAATGAGCTATTCAAAAGCGCTCTCTCGCTTTCTCTGTCCGGCGCGGCAATGATCCTTATTGTTTTGCTGTTTTGCAAACTGTTCAGGAATAGGATAAGCAGTAACTGGCGGTACTATATCTGGCTTTTGGTCGTTTTGCGCTTACTGGTGCCTTACTCGCCGGAGATCAGTGTGTTGGGTACTCTATTCCAGGGAGAGACAGGGCGTTCGATAGTGGACTCCGCGCCTGTTTCGCAAGAGGTAACTCCGGCAAATGCGGAAAATCCGGACCCTGTACTTTCCGTCCCGGCAAATCCTGTGCCTGATCCCGCACCAACACCCGCGCCTGCCGACAAGGATGTTCAGGAACGTCCAATGCCGGCAGCAAGCGGCAATGTCAAAACCATATTGCAGACACTCGTATCCTGGCTCTGGCTTCCGTGGCTGGTTGTAGCACTGATACTATTCATTCGGAAAATCACCATGTATCAGAGCTTTGCCAAATATGTGCGTGCAGGGCAGACTGATGTAACCGATGAAGCGCTGCTCATTGAGTTTGGTGAAATTTGCGGGCAGGCAGGCGTAAAGCGGGCAATAGAGCTGCGGACAAACAATTTGATCGCATCTCCTCTGCTTCTCGGTATCTTCCAGCCGTGCGTTATTCTTCCTACAACCGCAATACCGAAGGAAAACCGGCGGTATATCTACCTGCACGAATTGACCCATTATAGGCGCGGGGATATTTTCTACAAGTGGCTGCTACAGCTTGCGCTCTGTCTTCACTGGTTCAATCCCTTGGTCTACATCATGGTTCGTGAGGCCAACCAGGCGTGTGAACTGTCCTGCGACGCATCTGTAATCCGGTCTATGGATATGAATGAGCGGCGCGGATATGGTGATGCGCTGCTGAAATCACTGGAATCGCCGGGTTCGTACCGGGAATCCCTTGCCGCGGTGACGCTCCATGAAAATTCCGCCTTATTGAAAGAGCGGCTGGAATCAATCAAAAATTATACGAAAAACAACAAATGGCGGGCGGTTGTTTCCGTCATTCTTTGCCTGGTCATTTTTGCTGGAGGATTTGCACTTGGAGCCTATTTGCCAAACATGACGGCAATCTCCGAGCCAAACGGCGGGGAGTTGACGCCGGAGGGCTTGCCTATCATGTCCGCGTCTAACCGGAATGTGTATGAAAAGTACATTAGTAATATCTATATCACCGGCTTGCTGCGGCGGAATTTCAGCCCGGAGGATATATCCACACTACTGGAGCGTGATGGTGCAAGTCTGCTGACAATTCTTCACGCACTGGAGCCGGGAGCTATCGAAAACATCGAATTCTCGGAGGACTATGAAAAGGCACTACCCGCTGCCTTTGTAGAGGATACGCTTTGCAGCAAGTTGCCGCTTCATCCGGACAAGGTGCGTGAGGTGCTTGTCGATGTGTATGACGCCGAAACAAATACTTACCGATACTCCGGCGGCTTGGGCGGAGGGCCCGCCCTGCCCATCGTGACCGGTTTTAACCAAAACGGAAAGCTGTTGACGATCCAATATACATGGTATGTCGGTGATCCTGCTGCTGATGAATTTCGATATGCTTCAGACGACAGCGGAGAATTGCTTGTTGAGCTATCCGGCGATACCTTCCGCTATCTTTCCAACAAGGTGATTGAGACCCCCGACACTGAAACGGCAGCGAACCCGGAAGGCTACAATATCCGTGAGAAATATGGATTGATTGTATTGAACGACAGATATGAAAAACTGCTCATGGCGCTTGTGTGGAATGGCATCACCCGGGACTCCTGGCAGTCGCCGGAGGAAATTGATCCCGATTGTTTCGTTTTGTTCTTTTACCTGATGAGAAGTGATCCATATAATGAGATAGAATTCAACGAAAGCCGATATGAACAGGGCGAGATGGGATGGCTGATCCCCGCCGAGGAGGTCGAAGAAGCCGTCCGACGACACTTCGATGTCAGCATCGAACACATACGGGAATCCGGTTACTATATGCCGGATAAAAACGTGTACTGGTTTGGCGGTACAGGTTCGGTTGCCAACGCCAGAATTACAGGCGTGCGGCAGGATGGGGAAATACACCTCATCGACTACGATCTATACCAAGACATTGAACTTGTCGGCAGCGGGGTACTGATGGTTCGGTTCGACGAGCGTGAAAGCGATAACGAGTATCAATATCTCTCGAATGAGTTTGTACCGATCCCTCTGACTGACGAGGAACAACGAATCAAAGACTCCCTAATTGTGGTCGGCTCTGGTATGACACTGGAAGAAAAAATCTGTACGGGACTTGCGCTGACTGGTTGCGCCACGCAATCATGGCAAAACGCCGAGGAGATGTTTCCCAGCGAACTGCTTAGTATTTACAGCTTTCTTGCCAGCATCGGTGATATTTCCATACCGGAGGATGTGGAGCGTCACCCCTATTATAAGGAGCCATATCTGCCCGCGGCGGAAGTGGAACGGGTGGTACAGTCTTATTATGACGTCAGTACGGAGTATTTGAGAAGCTATAACCTTTATGATGTCGAGCGCGGCGTATATCAAATGCCGTCGATTCACAGCGGAGCCGAGTGCCGGCTTGTCGAATCCAAACAAGATGGAAATGTCCTCACAATCACGTTTGAAATTTATCAGAGCCTGCATCTCGATTGCATGGTGACTATAACGACGGAGATCCAGGCAGATGGCGGATACAAATATCTTTCCTGCGAGTCCGAGTGGGTGGGGTAATGGCTATCCAAAGAAGCGCTGTAAACTTTTCAAAATATCTTGCAACCCTGCTGATGGAAACGCCGGCGAAAATCTTCTGCGAGAGATATGCTTCAAAGCGGCGTCGCAAATATTACATGATGGAGATTGGAGTGATCGCACATGAAAAAGGCAAGATTATGGGTACCCTGCTTTCTCCTTGCAATCGCTTTATCTGGATGTAACCAGATAGATATATCTTCTAGCATGGAGAGGGATACTCCCAACGCAACTTCAAATGAGCCGGAGACAGAAATAGACGCGGAGGAAGTGCCGTCCGAGGCAATCGGAGAGAGCCTTCGTAAGCTCTACGGTCTAATCGATTTGGGCGATGACCAGGCCACGGAGGAAGAAAAACGGCTAATGATCCTGGTGTGGAATCAAATCGCCCAAACATCTTGGGAATCTGCTGAAGAACTTGCCCCCGACCTGTTAATTAACTTTTTTGTCGCGCTCAGTCAGGAGCCATTTAATGAAACTGAAATAAAAGACGATGAGTGGGAAAAAGACGAGGTTATCGTCAGTGTCCTCATGCCTGCGGACGAAGTGGAACCGGCAATCCAGCGCCACTTTGATGTCAGTCCGGATCACCTGAGAAGCGGCATGTTTTATATCGAAGAAAAAGACGCTTACTGGCTCGGCGGCCTGGGGTCAGTCGCCAACGCGCGAATCGTAGAATCGCAGGTGGACGGAACTATTCATACAATCCATTATGAACTGTATCACGATATTGAACCGAGCGGTTCCGGCATCCTGCGGGTAGATATGAGGGAAGGCAATGATTATTGTTACCTGTCAAATGAATTTATCCCCATCCCACTTACCCCGAAACAGCAAAAACTGAATGACTCATATATCAGTATCGGCGAAGATATGATCCTCGAAGAAAAAATTGTGGCGGCGCTGGTATGCTCCAGGAATGCTACAATATCATGGAATCGCGCGGATGAGCGTCCCCAATACGATCTTTTATCCATCTATGATTTCATGGTACAGATAGGCGAGGTCGTCATACCGGAAAACGTAGAACTCGATCCTTACTGGAAAGAGCCATATTTACCGGCTGACGATGTGGAATCGGTGGTGACGTCATATTATGATGTCAGCGTCGAGTATTTAAGACAATACAATAACTATGATCCGGAGCGCCAAACATGCCGTGTGCCTTCATCCTACAATCAAGATATCCGGCTGGTAGACACCCGGAGAGACGGGGATTTGCTTCATGTTCGTTTTGAGGTTTATAACAGCTATGAGCTTGCCCGCACCGGGGAAATCACCGCTGTTGTTTTAGAAAATGGCGGTTTCCGGTATGTCTCATGCGTGGTGGACTGACAGGAAAAAGATATCAAGGAATGACTGCTTTAGAAATTTAAGAAAGGCGAGGCGGGAAAAACATGAAAAGCATCATAAGCACTATCATCGTTATCGCGCTACTGGCGACATTGGCCGCCTGTGGCGGCATGTCGGGATCTTCATCTGAAAGTGCAGCCATTTCCTCCACACCAGAACCCGCGCCAGAGGTTTCGTTTGAAACCAACGAACCTACCCCCGCGCCACAAGTAACGGGCAATCCCGTGGATTACGAGGCTGTAGCCGCCGTACTCAATCGCGTGCTTGAGGAAAAAGGCAGGGATGAAGTGGAACGCTTCGGCCATATCAGCAACAGCTTTTACTATGCCGATTATGATACAGTGACAGTTTACCATACAACAACTTTGAATGGATATAATGTAATTTTGTTATATCTGAAAACCAGCGGGGATTATCAAGTGATGGAAATGGGAGATGTCGGCCTTTACACAATCCAGTCGATTGCGCCTCTGCAAGAAAATCCTGATGTGATACGAATATATGCCGAAAGCCGTGTATTTGGCGGCGATTATATATTCTTGAATTTCCCCTCCGCAATTTTCTACTCAATATCACAGGGCAAGGTCACGGCTGTCCGCTATGATCCTGACGAACCAGGGGTTTATGGCATGGTTGGTACAAGGGATTGGCAGCAGTTTAGCGAGTGTACTGTTGATGATAAAAGCGCAACATTCTCTTTTAAGATGATTGAGGGCGGCGACGGCAACGGATATGACGGAGCAGAGATTGAAGTGAGAAACGCGCGTAGATATGAAAGTGATAAGCCTTCTATTATTGGCTTCCGCAACACAGAATTAAATCTTTCAGAGGATTTCATCACCAAAGTCCAGGCGATGGAGGGCGTTGCCTCCGCGAAATTCGAGTATATACAAACCGAAATTTTCACGGGAACGCAACTAATTATCCAGCCAAAACCGGATTACAGAATTGCCTGCTCAATGGATAGCGGCTTTGTTGGGCAGCCCCGTGATTTCACAATCCGTTATGTACGCAAACGATATGACGAGCCGGATTTCACCGATGCGCTGGGATTCAAGGTAATATTACAAAACGGCCCGCCTATGATTGACGGGGAATTGTATGGTTCTGATGTAGCGGATATGGCGTTTCAGCTTGATAAAACCAACATCGCCCATCTTCGCGTAGCGGAGTACACGGGCGAGAGCGTCGACGCTTATAATCCGAGGTGGTACGAATTTGAAACCGAAAAAGAGATTGATATTAACGGCATTTCCGTCAATATTCGTTGGAATATGTCCGGCCCCATGTCGGCAACGTGGAGTAAAAACGGATACGCCTTTAACTTCTATATGAATGAGGAAGAAACCGAGCTCGCGGAGGAAAGCTTCCTGAATTTTGTCGAGTGGGCTGTAAGAGATATTGTTCTTGAACCAGCTATTGTGACAAACAAATAGCTGCATATATTATCTGCTATTTTGATTTGAGGTGAGCAACATGAAAAACATCATAAGCACTATCATCGTTATCACGCTACTGGCAACATTGGCCGCCTGCGGCGGTACATCGGGATCTTCATCTGAAAGTGCAGCCATTTCCTCTGCACCGGAATCCGCGCTTGGGACCCTTGCTTCTTTGCCGGATGATTTACAGGCTGTTTTGAATCAGGAGCTGGATGAAATACAAAACGCGGTTGAGGCCATTGCCCCTACACACAATATGGAAACGTCTGAAGAACAGGAGGCAATGGTAAAACAAGTTGAAACCATCATTGCGGAGTTGGGGCTGCCGGTAAGGCAATATCACAATGATATGCCAAATTATGAGAAGATAACCACGTTCTTTGACAAGGTGAATGCCGGGGAAAACGCCTTTTTCAGCGTATATACCGTTTCTGCCTTCGGTGGGCTCGTGATCAGCGGGGATGTATTTTACAAGAGTAAAGAGGGCTTTTTCGAGCTATATGGCGTAATTTATCAAAATGAATCCCTCGCATGGGAGCGTGAAATCCAGAAGGCCACTCCACTCAAAAGTCTGGAGCTCACGGCAAACGGCAATCTGCTGTACTATGGAAACTATGAGGGTGCAGAGGGCTTTGGTTATCGTGTCGTCCCCCAGCAAAAAGAATATGCGGACGCCTATTGGAAGTATGTATGGCTCGTGGACGTGCAGGCTGACGGCGTATTAACCAACAGTTGGAACCGGGAAGCGGGCTTCCGCGATCTTCCCTGGGGATTAATTTTTGAGGAAATATGGGAGCGCGAAAACGGCGTCACTTTAGTCGCAGAAGATAATCCCTATTACCATGAGATCGCCTATGAGTCATGGCTCGATTACGCCGCAATCGTCCCGGCCGATGTGGTGGAGGAAACGCTTCAAAAGTATTTCAATGTTTCGGCGGAAGACCTGCGGAGCATGACCGATCACTACCGCGAGGGCGATGAGGCGGTTTTATATAATCCCACCGACAACACCTATCGCATTTGGGGCTTTCGCGGCGGCGGCTACAAGCCTACGGTAGAGGTGTGGGGAATCAGTAATAACGCGGACGGCTCCATTTCGCTGGAGCTGGCGTGGGTTTCACTCGATTTCGGCAACGACGGCAACATATATTCCACCTTGACGGTGATGCCGCAGTCTGACGGAGGATTCAAATATATCTCCAACATTTACAGCGAGGATACCGTGAAAGGAATCGTGGAACGCTCTTTGGAATTGGCAAGAAGCTTGGAAATGATCCATCAGGGAGGCTTCGAGACAACAGGTGAAAGCGTAGAGAAAAACGGGTATCGTTTTGCGGCGGTTGACATTGAAAAGCTGTATCAGGGCGAAATGAAACTCGGGGGCGTGTCCGGCACCGAAAGCATAAAGCGATGGTTTTATGTGATTTTTGAAGAAGCAGCCGCGGAGAAATATATCCGGCAGATATTTGACACGCCGCTTTATATTGACGCCGACAAAGACGGCGCCGAAACGCTTTATGTAAATCAGGATGTGAGAGGCGCACGAATAGCCTCGGGGGAATGGCTCATGGAGGGCTTTACGGTGATGGAAAATACGCCCGAACGCATTACCGTCAAAATGAAGCTGGACACGCCGGACGGCAAGGTTGACCGCGAGTTGACGCTTGTGCCTGCTGCCCGCAACAACTGGCTTTTAACGGATTCTTATGAAGGAAATATGGGATAATAGACGATATAGAGCAAGGTGACGATAATGAAAGGGCGCAGACCTCTCATAAAGCGTCAAGCCGGGCATTAAAAAAACGTCCGGCTTTTTCAATTTACAGACAACTTACAGATTGGATGTGGTATAATGGAGCTAACTCGCAATGCAGCGAAAGGAGAAAAACCTGTGAAAAAGCTTATCGTGTTGTTTACGCTTATTTTTTGTTTTACGTTTACCGCCTGTGGCGTTTCAAATTCATCTGTTCCCGGTCAATCTTCCCCGGAGTCTGTCTATTCGCGTGAGGATACATCCGCCGCGCCTGCCCCGGGAAGCTCGGAAAACCAAGCTTCTCAACTTGAAGCTGCTCCAATCGAAGAAATTCTGCCGCTGTTCAGGGAAAAGGCAAAAAGTTATTTGGGGCTTGATATTCAAAAAATCGAGCCTTTAGGAGACTTATTAATACAAGACGAAACCTGGTATAAATTCCGTATAACAACTGAATATGAAAGCATCGTCTATTTGGTTAATGCAGATATAAGCCGAATATATACCGAAACGTCAGAGTATCAAAGCTTTTTGCCGGACTATGAATACCCTACTGTTGTAACCATGAGAGAAGTATATGACCCAATAGAGGAGCCTGTATTGCTGGTTTCACAGGAAGAACAACAACGGTTGGAGGAATTGTTATTCCCTAAATTACTGAATGATGCGGAGGAAGGGAAAGGTTCGCCGGGTGGTTCTTTTGATATTAAAATAGTAAATAATGAATTTTGTTTAGTCATGACTGCCGCATATACCCAAGATTATGAGACAATCTACATGGCAACTTACGCTATCAGTCTTGATGGAGAAAGATATTATAAATTGGGTGATGATGGATATTTTCACGCGCTTATGACGGAGTGAAGCCGGAAAATCCATATCCTTTTATTTTATCTGACAACGGATGCCGGCAAAACGTGGCAGCCAACGGAGCCATATGACGCGGGCGGCGGCAAGTATGTTGTTACAAGCGGTTCGTTTGCCACGCCGCAGACAGGTTTTTTATGCGGACATCAGGACAGGGAGCCACTTTTGCTCCGGACAAAGGACGGCGGCGGTTCTTGGGATGTTGTCGATCTCCCGTTGCCAAATGATTTGATATATGATAGCGCCCGCATTGACGCCCCGGTATTCAGTGACCAATACGGCGTCCTGCCTGTTGTTTTGATGTACGAATCGGCCAAAGCGGAATCCGTTTGTTTCGTGACAGGGGATTTCGGGGAAACATGGAGTTATTATGGGCCTATGGAGTGGCGTGAGGGATAACGGTGGGACTGGCTTGCACATTTTGCCGACAAGGTGAATTACCCGATTATATTTATACATAAAGCGACTTAAAATATAGTCGCTTTATAAACACAACAATATGTAATATATATTTGACATATTGGGTTCTATATGATACAATGAAATTGTGGAGGTGGTGATGTTGAGAAACAAGCGAATGAAAATTGCACGAGTAGAATGCGATTTCTCTCAGGAACAGCTTGCAAAAGCAGTTGGTGTGGCAAGGCAGACGATTGGCATGATTGAAGCAGGAAATTACAACCCCTCACTTAATCTTTGCATTGCTATCTGCAAAGCACTTAATAAAACACTAAATGATTTGTTTTGGGAGGAGGATTTAAGATGAAACTGTTTCGTAAGATTGTGGATGAACGCCAAGAGCTTGAAATGATGCGTGTGGAACGCGGTTCTTTTTGGGTGATGTTGCTCGCATTGGTGGTTGCCATTTTGGTACAGCTTTTTGCGCTGGGTTATGATTTTGAACATATAGCTGGTGAATTTATTGCATTGGTGATAGGTGCTGTTTGGTCGACTGCCGGATATTTGCGTCGCGGCTCTTGGGACTATTTCACTAAGCCCGGAGTAAAAACTTACGCCCTTTACAGTCTTGCCGCAGGAATTATATTTGGGCTTGTAGCACCGTTAACGCGGTATTTTCGGTATGGTGCACCGTTATTGGATTGCTTACGGGTTTTTGCCATAAACTTTATAAGCGTATATGTTCTTGCATTTTTAACGCTGCTGCTTCTTGGCACTATAACGAAAAAGCGTCAGAAGAAGCTCCAACAGGAATATAAGGAAGATAAGTAAATGAAAGTGTAATCTTGCTTAACCTTTGTTTCTATGTGTTCTTAAACCAATCTGCCACAAAACATCATAAAAGCACTTAGCCGAGCATTACAAAATGCCCGGCTTTTTGTATGTCCGAGGCCCTCCCTTGCCGGAGGGCCTTTTTCGTTTACTGTCATTTTCCTATCGGAAAGAAAAAATTTCGGAGGTGAAAACAATGTCGGCCCCTGTTCATATCGACATAAGAGGATACGGGAAAATTTATAAACTGGCAATGCGCGACCGGGACCTGCCACTATTGGCGAAGGCCATCTATTCATACTTCTGCGCCTACGCTGGCAGCACCACAAAAGCGTATCCCCGGCGCGATAAGATCGTCCGTGACCTGGGTATCAACAAGGATACCTTTACCAAACACTTAAACATGCTTGTGGACGAAGGCTACATAGCCAAAGAGCGGACTTCCGCCGGAAACCTCTATACCATTGTGCAGACGGTGCCGCGCTACATGGGAGCAGCCCAGGCCGCCGAGGACTCGCGTTCCGATATGCTGGTGATGGAGAACATCCAGGCCCAGGGATTCGGAACGGTTCCCAAGCTGGTGATGCTGGATCAGCGCCTGTCCGCCCAGGCCAAAGCCATTTACGCCTACTTTGCGGCGTTTGCCGGCGCCGGCACTACCGCGTTCCCCAGGCGCACCACTGTCATGCGGGAGCTGTGCATGACGGAGAAAACCTACTATAAGCATTTTAACCAGCTATTGGACGCCGGATATATCTCTGTGGAGCAGCAAAAGACCGGAGGAAAGTTCGATGTCTCTGTTTACCGGCTTGCGGAAGTGGTGGAACAGCCCTCCCTTCCCCGCAAGGGGGAGGGAAAGGAAGAGGTGAAACCGGCCATGTCCGAAAAAATACCTGACGGTGAAAATGGCGTTGTTACGCGGAATATGACGCCTTCTGCCCCGTCCCGCACCGGGATGTCCGAAAATCTCCCGTGCGGTGGAAAGCTGTTGAAAACTGCCGAAGCGACGTCCCAAAAAGGAATGTCCGAAAAAGTCCCGTCCGAAGAATTCCCGCAGGAGAAAACCGGACATGCAAATATAAAGAACAGGTTTATAACAAACAGTTTTCTGGAAAAGGAACAGGGTTATAATCATCAGGGCGGCGCGGCCGCGGAGGACCAAAAGCCCTCCCCCGCGCTTACGCTTGACGAGGCAAAGCGGATCATCGGTTACCCGCAACTGCTGGATAACGCGATTAGCTGGGCGGAGCTGAAAGAAATGCTCCACCACTTTGAGACTCCCGGCGACAAGGAGCGGTACAAAGCAAGGGCGCGGGAGATCATTGACGCCCTGGCTGGACAGGCGCATAAGCGGCTGGGCGCGGCGGATCACCCGGAGCAGCTTGTCGCGGCGCTCCAAAGCGAAGCCTTTGCCGAGATGGTTGACGAGCTCCTGAACCGTTGGGACGCCATGCGGTCGGTGCAGGGCTATGTGGCGCGGAGCCTGGGAAATCTGTTGGGCAGTATTAGCGGGAGCAAAAATTGAAAACAAAAAAAGACCTCACCATGACATGAAGCCTTTTCTATGGGAGTCGGATTCACTTTTGATTTGCCCGGCTATG
>Ga0153950_1000917_pt1 | contig 13224 bp, 11 predicted proteins | sample TSNJ034MetaG_FD_104737 | JGI IMG/M metagenome (GOLD analysis project Ga0153950, IMG submission 104737) | Attine ant fungus gardens microbial communities from New Jersey, USA - TSNJ034 MetaG | ecosystem: Host-associated > Fungi > Mycelium > Unclassified | place: USA: New Jersey, Wharton State... | reverse complement strand
GCAAGGAGACTATCGAGCGGATCTTCGGGGACGCCAAGGAAAAACATGGGATGCGTTACACACGGCTGCGCGGTCTGCTGAAAGTTAAAATGCAGGTGGCGCTTACTTTTGCGTGCATGAATCACAAAAACCTGGCAAATTGGAAGCATAGAGGAGGTCGTTTTCCACATTTTTTCTTGCTTTCTACTTCTTTTTCAGTCCATTCCAGAAAAAAGGAGCTCATGCCACCGCTTGAGCTCCTTTTCGTCTACAGGCTGGAAGCTCTTCCGATAATATCGGAAGAGCTTTTTAGAAAGAAAAGGCGTTACCTTTGCGGCAACGCACTTTTATTCGCGACGATCAATTCGACTCCGCTTTCTCGAAAATCTTGTATGATATCTTTTGAAACAGTCCAGTCAGTGACAAGCTTATCGACACGGTTCGCCGGGCAAGTGTAATTCATAGCTGTTACACCAAATTTACTATAATCAGCTACAGCTATGATTATATCTGATCGTTCAATCATACATCGTCTAGTGTTTGACTCGGTTATATGATAGTCTGTGTAACCGCTTTGCAACGATATTCCTCCTGCACCCATTATCAGCTTATTCGCATAAAAATTTAGCAGATTTTGATCGCAGATATGCCCTGATACGGATAGTTCGCCGGAACGCAGTTCACCACCCAACAAAATAACACGGCAGTTGGGAACCTGTATCATTTCATGAGCGATTAAACTCGCATTGGTGATAACGGTCAGGTCTTTTTTGTCTTTCAAATTTCGCGCCACTTCCAAAGCTGTGGTTCCAACGTCAAAAAACAGCGTGTCTCCATCGTCAATTAGCTCGGCCGCTTTTATTCCAATCGCGCGTTTTTGATCGTAGTTTGCCACTTCACGATGCGAGTATCCGGGTTCCTGACCATACAAACTGACGGCAACGGCGCCTCCATATACCCGCCTAAGAAAGCCCGCGCTTTCCAAATATTCCAAATCCCTTCGTATTGTTTCCACAGAAACCCGATACTCGCTCACTAAATCGGCTACCTTAATCATACGTTGTGTTTTTATTTTATTAATTATCTCGCTACGCCGTTCTTGCAGCATGATTGTCACCTTTTCTGTTTATTCTAGTTAATTGCAGTTTACCACAGAATCCTGATAAAAACAAATGCCGCATGTGCATTTTATTGCCGATTGCGAGACAAATCCGAGCCCACCGGCTAGAAGCCGGTGGGCTCGGGCTGGCGGCTGGGAGCCGCCTAAAGCACGGGGACTCTTTTCCCCTGTAGAACAATTATTTGTAGGAGCGCTTCAGGATGTCCATCACCTGATCCTTGCTCAGAGTGTAGGGATCAAAGTCAAAGCCGATGCCTATGGAGATATCGGAAATCTTTTCCAGCTCGTCCTTGTCAATGCCGAACTGGGACATGGCAAGATCGCGCATGCCAGTGGCATCAAGCAGCTTCATAAGGCCGTCCACAAAAGCCTGGCCTTTGTCGGCATCGGCATACTTGTCGGCGTCTTCACCCATGGCCTCGGCCATTTCGCCGAATTCCTTCGGCAGGTACTTGACCACTTCCTTGTAGTACTCCTCTGCCGTAACAATGAGGGTCGCTCCGTGGGGGAAACCGCCGTGCAGGCCGCCCATGCACTGGCCGATGATGTGCGGAGAGATGGTGGCCGCCAGAGACTGTGCATAGCCGCACAGCACGTTGGCTGCGAAGGAGATATTGGCCCGAGCCTCCAGATCACCCTTGATATCGCGATCCTTGTTCTTCATGCGCTCGGCCAGAATGGGCAGATACTTGCACACCAGCTTGATGGCCCCATAGCTGTAGAGCTTGGACATCTCGCTGCCGCAGGTGGCGATGTAGCACTCCACGGCATGGAATAGGGCGTCGAAGCCCTGATAGCATGTCAGATTGTACGGCAGCGTCAGCATCAGCTCGGGATCGACAATGGAAATAACAGGATAAACTGCCTCAAGACCGAAATCCAGTTTTTCGCGGGTGACTTCGTTGGTGATGACACACCAGGGATCACACTCGGTGCCGGTGCCGGCGGTGGTGGTGATGGTCATAATGGGGAACGCCCCCTTGACTTCCTTGCGTCCGCCGGTGCCGGCAGAGGCATAGTCCCAGAGGTCGCCCTCGTTGACCATCATGATGGCCGCCGCTTTGGCATTGTCGATGGAGGAGCCGCCGCCCAGACCGATAAAGAAGTCACAGCCCTCGGCCTTGGCAATGGAGGCCGCTTCCATCACACCGGCACGGGTGGGGTTAGGAGTGACCTTGTCAAAGACCACGCTGTCCACATTGTTCTGTGCCAGCAGAGCCACAACACGGTCCTGAATGCCCAGCTTGTTCATCAGCTGGTCTTCCGTGACGCAAATCAGGGCCTTTTTGCCAGGCATGGCCTCGGTGGCCAGACGCTCGAGCTTACCGGCGCCAAAGAGTATACGGGTCGGTATATAGCAATCAAACTGCATAATATGCACCTCACTTTATGTTTTATAGTAGATTTAGTCAAATATAGAGCGTCTGCCGATGCAGGTTTCACAATTCGTGCCGCCGGAATCATAAGACCAATATGAATCATAGTATCCCGGGTTGATGAAATTGTGAAAGTAACATCCATACTCATTATTTGTTGTTTTTCGCATCAAGCATTACAGCCGTTAAAACAACCAAGCCCTTGCAAATGAGCTGCATATCGGTTGTCATGCCCAGCAAAGACAAGAGGTTATTAAGCACGCCGATCAGCAGCACACCCAATAAAGTGCCCGTGATTTTGCCCTTACCGCCACTCAAGCTAGTACCGCCAACCACGACAGCAGCGATGGCATCTAGTTCCATGCCGTTTCCCGCGGTAGACACACCGGATGCCAGACGCGTCGCCGTCAGCACACCAGCAAAAGCGGCGCACACGCTACTGATAATAAACACAACCGTCATCGTGCGGTCTGTTTTGATGCCGGCCAAACGTGACGCATTGATGTTATCGCCAACCGCGTAGACCTCACGGCCAAAAATGGTGTACTCCAGAACAAACCACGCTACTCCCAGAATAGACAGGAACAATACGATCTGGATACTCAAACCGTTGACAGCCCAAATCAGGTACAGGAACACAACAATCACAGCCAGCGTCAAAACAAAGCCGGCAATCGACTTTCGCGACTGGAATATTTTCTTTCTTTTTATCAATGTATAAGCCGAAAGCAAAATGACGGAAACAATCACACAAGCAACAAACGGAAGTTTGTATGTACCCAACATAAGAAATTTTTGATTTGTAATCGAGATTGCGGTTGAATTTGTAATTTTCATTGCCGTGCCACGCAGAATATTCATACCGGCCATGGTAACGATAAACGGCGGAACATGAAGGGTATTGTGGATAGCGCCATAGAAACAGCCCAGCAGAACCGCTCCAATCAAAGCAATAAGTATCGACGGGATAATACCAATCTTGTCATTCAGCAGCGCTACCGTAACACCGGATAGCGCAAGGACGCTTCCGACACTCAGATCAACATATCCAGTCAAAATAACAAACATCATTCCCACTGCAAGGGTGCCTGGGGACGCCACCTGTCGCAAAACATTGATGATGTTAGACGCTTGCGTAAAAGCAGGGTTTAAAATTGCAGATACAATCGCCAGCACAATCAGTGCAATCAGTGCCACATAGTTTTCCCAATGAAATGAAATCTTTCTCTTTCCCATAACCTTAGGTCCTCCCAACAGCGTATCTCAGCACTTCGGCCTCTGCCGCTTTTTCGGCTTCAAACTCGGCGCAAATTATTCCTTCCCGCATAACAAGAACTCTGTTGCAGACGCCCAGGATTTCAGGTAACTCACCGGAAACAACAATCACAGAAACACCCCGGTCTGCAAGATCATGCAGGATTTTATAAATCTCCGCTTTCGCACCCACGTCAATGCCGCGGGTAGGCTCATCCATAATCAAAATTTCAGGATCAGTCAGAAGCCATTTGCCCAGAACCACTTTCTGCTGGTTTCCACCGGACAGAGTATTAACTAGCCTGTTCATATGCGATACCTTTACGTTCAGCCGCTCGATCATCTCCTCAACCGCTAAGACCTCCTGCGTCCCCTGAATAATGCCCATCGCAACGCTACGCCACTTTAAAGAGGCCAGCGCTATGTTCTCCCGGCATGACAAGCCGATATTTAATCCATAGTGCTTCCGATCCTCCGGCACCATAGACAATTTTTTGCGAATAGCACCCTGGGTATGGGAGATTGTGCATTTTTCTCCATGAATATACAAATCACCAGAGGATTTTATTCTCTTCTTTCCTTCAAATATGGAGTTCATCAGTTCGCTTCGGCCAGCACCAACAAGTCCATAGAAGCCAAGAATCTCACCCTTGTGCAGGCAAAAGGAGACATCCTTTTCGATCCGGTCATCCTCTGTGCGGCTGCCATAGATATTCCAGTTCTCAACCCGCAGCACTTCTTCCTCGCCCTTGTAGGCTCGTCTTGGGGGATACATTTGAGAGAGCTCACGGCCTACCATCGCTGTAACGACATCATGCTTGCTGATTTCTGCAATTGGCTTCTTCCACACGAACGCACCGTCTTTTAAAACAATGATATCATCACATACGTGGAAAATCTCATCAAGCTTATGGGTAACATAGATCATAGTGACATGTTTTTCCCGCAGCCGCTCAATGATGCGGAACAGCAGTTTTACCTCATTCTCACCCAGAGAGCTTGTCGCCTCATCAAAGATCAGTACACTTGGATTTTTTGCCAGTGCCTTTGCTATTTCCACGATTTGCCGAAAGCTGACCGTTAAATCCGACACCTTTTTACGCGGGTCCAGATCAACCCCCATATCCTGAAGCAGCGCTTTTGCTTCTGCATAGAGCTTGTCATACTGCACAATATTCAGTTTATTGGGATAATTGTTCAAAAAGATATTCTCTGCCACACTCGTTTTCTGGAGCAGATTCAGTTCCTGATGTATGATGGTAATCCCTTTCTTCTCTGCATCCAAAATAGAACCACCCCGAAACTTTTCCCCGTCAATGAAGATGCTGCCCTCATAGTCCTTGTAAGAATACACGCCCGCGAGGATTTTACCCAGCGTCGACTTTCCTGCGCCATTCTCACCGCAAAGCGCCGTAACCTTTCCGGACTCGATTTTGAAGCTAACATCATTTAGCGCCTTGACTCCAGGGAACCGGATGGAAACATTTTGCACCTGAATTTCTGGCATGTTTCATGTCCCCTTTTTGTTTTAATCGTATCAAAACTACTTGACATATTGAGTCATGACCACCCGCACGGCGGGTGTTTTTTACGGCTTTAGCACCAAGAAATTCCCCCCGCCCGAAAACGGGGAGAATCGCACAAAGCTTGCTTTACCCGAGATACTCTGGATATTTCATCTCAACTTCTTCCTTAACATTGTCCCAACCGACAATGTTAACAGGGGAAATCTGGGTCTTTATTCCATTGATTTCCTCATTGTAAGTTAGTTCTTCGCCCTTCACCAACTGCTGTGCCATCACAATCATGTCGATGCCCATCTGCTCCAGATCCTGCGCAACTACATAGACATTCTTAACGTCTCCGGGAAGCAGCATTTCTGCCGTATCAGGATCCCAATCACAGCCGAAGAAGTAGATTTCATCGAAACGCTCTACATTTTTTGTTGCCTTAATACAGCCATGCATCATGTTGTCGTTACAGGCAAATACAACATCGATATCCGAATACTGAACCAAGGCATTTTCCATAGTGTTCATTGCCAGAGAGCGATCCCAGTCTTTGTGCTCCTGCTGCAGAATAATTTCGACTCCGTATTTTTCGCAAGCATCATTGATGCCGTCCAGCCGGTTAAGGCTGCACTCGTCGCCAGCAGCGCCGCCGATTACAACGGCTTTCGGATTTTCGCCTTCGAATATCTCTGCAAACTTTTCCACCTGCAGATAGCCTGCGCCATAGTCATCCAGATTGCAGCGGCCGTCAACCACCGCGCCCTCAATGGCGCCACACATATTAATAACATAGATATTTGCGTCTTTGCATGCCTGAACCATTGTGTTGCATGCGTCAGCCTGCTCCGGCTCGATTACAATAACATCGTAGCCCTTTTGGATAAAGTCTTCCACCTGAGACATCTGCATGGCTATGTCGCTGTCACACGCAACCCACTCAAGCTGAATGTTAGGGGATTCCTGCTCCGCATAGGCAAACATCTTATCGCGCATATAGACATAGCAAAATTCCTTTAGAGTCCGGTTTACGATGCCGATTTTGATGATCTGTCCATCATCTGAAGAGCCTTGTTCTGTCTGCACAGGCTGCTGCGTGTCCGCGGTGGAGGTCCTGTTCTGCGTCGCGCAGCCAATTAAGCTGACTAGCAGAAGCATTGTCAAAGACAGTACAACCAATTTTTTCACGTTGTTAGCCTCCTATCTCAATAAATGAACGGTTTTCCCGTGAATACTTGTGCATTCACAGTATTTTAGAAATATGCAAAGCGAAAGAAAGCCGCAGGCCAACCACAGTTTGCAAATTTCAGTACAAAGAACCAAGGGGGATTTCCCCTGATGCGTTTGTCGGGCATCCCTTCAAGCTAACCCGATCATAACTCACTGGGTTGCCGATGCGGGCGCCCTGACATTCCTTCGTTCACTGTTTTTGTTTACCATCACCATTGCCATGCGGTGCAAAACCCACAGCTGCTTGCGCCCTCATTTGGAAATACTGGCGCCGCTCTTACACTGACCCGAGCTGTTCTTTCATTTGTCAGATTGCCTCCTGCTTCTAAGATTTTTGTGCGTTTTACTATCCACCCATTTCTCTTAGCAGGAGGCTTTCTGCGCCTCAAACCCCGTTTTCACGGTTTGCATCAATGCTGTTTTCTTATTTTATTTTCTGATGATTACAAGCTCATCAGGGTTTCCACTTCTTCCTCCGGCAGTTCTGCCAGCTTGCCAATGATCTTGGAATAGACAAGAATCTTCGCGTCATTACCAATGGCTTCCATCTTGTTCATTGCCTCAAAGACATCCTTGCCCCAGGTTACAGGACCGTGGTTGGCAAGCAGTGCGGACTTGCGGCCCTTCTTGACAATTGGCTCCAGCCCGTGCCATAGCTCATCGGAGCCGGGGCGTCCATAGGGTGCGACCTCAACCACCTTGTTGTCCCAAATAAAGCCGGCATATGCCTTGTTCTCGATAGGCTGGTTGCAAACTGCAAAGGCGGTGAGGAATGCATCATGAGTGTGGACAACACCGCCGATTTCCGGATCCATTTTATATAGATTGACGTGCATCGGCAGCTCGGAGGAAGCCTTACATTTGCCCCAGACCTGATTGCCGTCCAAATCGGTAACCGCTATCATATCCGATGTGAGATAGGCCTTATTTTTGCTCGACGGAGTAATGTAAATCAGGCCGTCTTCCTTGAGCGAAACATTGCCCTCGTAGCCGTTGACAACCTGCTTCACATCCAAGCGCTTGGAAACCTCAATTACCTTTTCAATTGCAGTTGTGCTGATATTCATTTTCATTTCCTCCTAATGATCACGTTTTACAAACGCCACGATGAACGAAAAAGCCCAACGTGTGCGTTGCCAATAAAATTGTGGTGCAATTTGCTTTGCGGCGGCAACTCGGATTAATTCTGGGCTTCGAGCTCGCCTCCTAATGTGGGGTTCTTGCTTCGCAGCTTTACAAAATTTGGAATTGTTCTTCATGCTCTTTGCAAAACTCAATTAGCTTGATATGCTTCCATGCGCCAAGAAGCCATTCGAAAGTGTTGTCCTGCGGATCGAGGTACAGATACGACACCAAATCCCGGATGATCTTCACACAGATTAAGGCCGTCATAACCGGCAGGAAATTGATTTCCTGCCGTGTCAGCTGCCCAGCCGGGCAGCCGGATGCCTGCATCGTTCGATTATAGAGTTGTAAAAACCTACGGTAGCGCGCCAGATCAAGCTCTGCAAAGGTTTCCGGCCTCCAGGAAGACAGCATTTGGTGGCCCATCCAGGCAACGTCATACAGCCGAATACTCTTCTGCACCCAGTCGAAATCAAAAATTCCACATACGTGATCATCCTGATCATATTTCATATTCCCGGGATTCAGATCACCATGGATGATGCAGCGCGGGAGCTGATCTGCCGTCAGACGATAGCGCTCCTTGCACCACTGTAGCGTTTGCAGCAGAAAATCAAGATTTCTGGTGCAGTACTCATAGAACAGCTTTCTGTGCCGGTCACCCTGCATAGTGGGAAGCCATGTCTGAAGCTCCTTTTTCCACTCTTCCATCTGCGCGTCCAGCGAAACCTCGCGCTTTTGGGACTCAAAGCCATAGCTGAAGCTATGGAACCATGCCGCTGCTTCGCTGCTGGAAACGAAAGCATTTTCGCTAACTTCATTGTGCCACCAACTGTATGGCTCTTTCCCGCTCAGGCACTGATATACTGCATAGTAGTATTCACGCCCCTGAAACGCAGCGCGCACCCATTCCTGCCCCTGCCGTGTCGGTACAGGCACAGTGGATTCCAGCTTTCCCTGCGCCCTTGCTTGGAAATAGCACATAAAAGCATGCTCGCTTTGAAGGTCCGCCTCCGTTTTGTTCGGGTGGTGTTGCTTACAATAATATACAGCGTCATTGGAGCCCTGCTTGCACTGAATGATGCAGGAACGGCTGTTGTCGCCTACCGTCGACAATCTGATTCCCTGAATCTGTCCGAAATTGTAATTTTCTTCTACAATTGTTTGGAATTGATGTTTCATCCGGTACCTCCCAGACATTATCTGGCTTAACAGTTTGTCAAAACCACATTTGAACCTGTTCCGCAAATATTTTCAATGACAACCCGTCCAATCGTGAAAGGAGCCGTCGCAACTGCCGCATGAATTTCCTTCATACATGAATGCATCTGCTCCTTCGGAACCGGTTTATCTGTACGAACGGAGATCAGAGGTGTCACATAGCCCTCGGCACGGATAGTACTGGTCAACATCCTCGAAGGCGCCAGAAATTCGCTCTGGCCGTAATCAATCCCTCGATTGCAGCTATAGCCCTGAATGTCCTGAATTCCGTTCTCGTCCCCAGTTACTATAATGCGGCAGCTGGATGGGCATATAATACAGGTGATTTCCCGTGTCTTCATGCCTGTACCCCTCCTTGCTTTTCTGCATTCACACAAACACACGAGCAGTTTGCCGCCCGAATTTCGTCCACGCTGAGCTTCAAAGACTCAATCTCGCCCGGATTGACAAGGGGCTTATTTTTCTTGCTGAAGATTTGCTCACCAACAGCGCCATAAATTTGAACACACTTGTCTGGATTGCTTACGCGGAAATAAACATTTACAAATTCCTCACCGCTGGCCAGATCGATCTTCTGCGGTACAACATAGCGGACATTTTTTCCGGCCTTGATCTGCACCATCTGAGAAGCTTGGGGGCGATAGGACTCCATTGCAAATCTGGCGGCAGCCCGACCCGCCAGGGTGCTTTCTCTGGAAACATTATCCGCCAGATCATTTACATGTACCACGTTTCCGCAGGCAAAAACGCCGGGAATGTTCGTTTGCATATTGTGATCGACAATCGGTCCGGCTGTAATCGAATCCATCTCCGCACCCACAGTCTTTGAAAGCTCATTTTCCGGAATTAATCCCACAGACAGCAACAGTGTGTCACAATCTATGTTGAATTCAGTTCCGGGAATAGGCTGATTGTTCTGATCCACCTTTGCCGCCACAATACCTTCTATCCGGGAATTTCCCTTAATTTCCGTAATGGTATGCTCCAGATAAAGGGGGATACCAAAGTCGTCCAGACATTGTACTCTATTTCGGGTCAAGCCGGCCAGATAAGACATAATTTCCAGCACGGCCACAACCTCTGTTCCTTCCAACGTCAGGCGCCTTGCCATGATCATGCCGATATCGCCTGATCCAAGAATTACCGCACGCTTACCAACCATCCGGTTCTGGATGTTTACAAATCTCTGGGCCGTACCTGCAGTAAAAATTCCCGCCGGACGGCTTCCCGGAATTGCAATGGCACCGCGTGTGCGCTCCCGGCATCCCATGGCCAAAACAATGGCTTTGGCCGGAATGGCAAATGTGCCATTGGTATTTACCGCATGAATCACCAGCGGATCCCGGTCAATACTGAGCACCATGGATTTTAGCTCCACATGGATTCCCATTGCTTCAACTTTTTCTATAAAGCGCCAGGCATATTCCGGACCGGAAAGCTCCTCACCGAAGTATGTCAGGCCGAAGCCGGTATGAATGCACTGCTCCAAAATGCCACCGAGCCGAATATCCCGCTCAATGATTACAATCCACTCAGCGCCGCCCTCTTTGGCTGCAATGGCCGCGGCCAGACCTGCAGGACCGCCGCCGACCACCGCTACATCATATTCAACTGCTTTCATGGCGTCGTCCTCCCATCACTTGGCGCGTTCTATCGCCACAAGAACCTCAGAGCCCGGCTCATTTTTGCAGATTGTCTCAGCCGGTACACCAAACTCCCGTGCCAGAATTTCAACCACACGCGGCGAACAGAATCCTCCCTGACAACGCCCCATTCCTGCGCGCAGACGCCGCTTCACCGCATCCAGAGACATGGCACTCGGTTCCTCATGGATCACACGGATGATTTCTCCCTCTGTTACAGTCTCACAGCGACAGATGACATTACCAAAATGCGGGTCTTTCCGGATTGCCTCTGCACGCTCATCCTCGCTCATCTCTGCAAAGCGCTTAAATGCCTTGCGATGCGGGTTGAACTCTTCCTTGCGTCTCAGGCTTAGGCCTTGATCATCCAAAATCTCACGAATGTATACTGCCACTGCAGGCGCAGCGCTCACGCCCTGAGATATGCCAACTGCTTCCACATAGCCATACACAGAATCAATGGCCCGCACAAACCAATCCTTGGGATTTTTGGCTGGTCGAACACCGGTAAACTGCGTGATAGAATCACGCGGATTCAGTGCCGGTATCATCTTGCGGCAGTCCGCCAAAACACTGTCTAGTGTCTGCTTATCCGTGCTTCGGTATTCCCGATCCATGCCGTTGTCCGCCGATGGACCAATCAAGATATTTCCATGTACGGTAGGCGTAATTAGTCGGCCTCTGGAAATTGCAGTCGGAAGCGGAATAATTATGTACTTCGGACAATAGGGGAGATTTTTGTCCAGCAAATAGTACTGACCGGTTCTCGGATAATTCCGATAATCATGTACACCCACTGTCCTGGCAATCTGGTCTGCATAAATAGCGGAGCAATTGATTATAAATCGCGTCTCAATCCTTCCATGCTCTGTGATAACCGCCGCAACACGGCTCTGCTTTTCATCCATCTCAATGCGCACAGCCTTTGTGCCACGCAAGAAACGAACTCCGTTTTGGATGGCATTTTGAACATATGCATAGACCAATTCAAAAATATCGGCCGAAATTTCTCCCGGAATCAGCAGTCCGCCACATACTTGCTCAGAAAGCATAGGTTCCAGCGTGCGGCACTGATCCCCGCTGAGCGTTTCGACATCCAACACGCCATTTCGAATCGCATTCTTTCGAATCTGATTCAGTTGTACGAGCTCTGCTTTATTAAGTGCAACACTGATGGTCCCCCGGTTGATGTGCTCGACCTCCAGCTCCTCAAGGATTTTCGGATACATCCTGTTTGCCTCGACTGTCAGTTTGGCCTCCAGACTCCCAACGGGTGCATCATGGCCTGCGCTCAGGGTTCCTCCATTGCACTTCGAGGCATAGCCGCCGATATCTCTATTTCGATCGAGCAAAATGACATTCAGCTGATACTTCGACAATTCTCTTGCAATGGCGCTGCCCACCACTCCGGCTCCGATGATCACAACATCCGCTTGCATATTCATTTGCTTGCCCCTTTTGAAATAATCCGGGTACGCAACTGTATCGTTCCGGCATATTCTTGTATAGAACAAGACAGCTAAACTTTTTTAAATTCCAGGTACCCGGTCTTGACGATTGGTTCGCGATCCAAGTGCTTAATTTCAACTATAAAGTATAAAACGGTCGATGTCAAATTGGTAACTTTGCGTTTTACCAAATTGTTCAACCGTTTTATTTGTATTTTTATTTTTTGCAAACCGTTTGCAACATCAGTAGCTACTCCGGGGTGCTTATCTGCATGCGCATTGCCTGAACTACTTTGACTCCTTGCTGCCGCAGCGCCATGATCTCACTTGTAATGGTATTCCAATCCGTCACAACGCAGTTCAAATCCTCGATTCCGCAGACTCTGGCCAGAGCTGCTACAGAGAATTTGGTATAGTCCATTACGGCAACGGTCTGCTTCGCGATCGCAACCGCCTGACGCAAAAATTGGCAGTCATCCTGACCATAGTCAGTCAGACCATGTACAGAGGAAATACCCGAAGCGCTGATAAGCGCTTTATCGACCCGGTAATGGGAGAGCATTTCGCACATCTGTGCTCCCATGGTCTTTTGTTCATCGTTATTATAATTCCCCCCCAATAGAATGGCAGAATTTGTAGTATTTTCGATTGCGCATTCTGCAAGGTATACTGAGTTTGTAATGACCGTCAAGCTGTTCTTTTGTGCAAGATAGGGACCTAAGCAGTGCGTTGTGGTCGTGCCGCTGATCAACAGCGCGTCATGATCGTCAATTAAATCCGATGCAGCAAAGGCGATTGTTTTTTTCTCTGCCAAGCATCTTGCCCGATGTTGTGTAACTTCATATTTATGTGTTGCCCTTGGGTTAAATACTGCCCCGCCATGCACACATTTCAACATGCCACGCTGCTCTAGCGTCTTCAGATCACGCCGAATCGTCTCCCTTGATACACCTAGCTCCTTTTCCAACGCACTAATTCGTGCGGACTGGTACTGCGCTAAAATATTTAAAATGTATCTATGCCTTCGATCCATCTCGGACATCTGCATTATCTCCTTTAAATAGAATAGTGGTGACTAGAGCCCTTCTCCAAGGGGTGGGGGATTGCTCCAGATTAGGTTCGCCTGACAAGGTTTTTTATTGCTTTTTTTATTTTCTGCACACAAAAAACAAATTAAAAAAAATTTTATTCTCTCCGGGTCTAGTATTACAATTGTATAACTGATTTATTTCAGTGATACCACATAGCAGAGATCTGATGATCTCTGCGCCAAAGAATCCATTGCATTGCATGTTGGAGGGACTGTGAAATCTGATAGCG
>Ga0153950_1000915_pt1 | contig 13228 bp, 10 predicted proteins | sample TSNJ034MetaG_FD_104737 | JGI IMG/M metagenome (GOLD analysis project Ga0153950, IMG submission 104737) | Attine ant fungus gardens microbial communities from New Jersey, USA - TSNJ034 MetaG | ecosystem: Host-associated > Fungi > Mycelium > Unclassified | place: USA: New Jersey, Wharton State... | reverse complement strand
TAAATGTTTCTCAAGGCGTTTTCTTTCATCTGCGCTCAGGTTTACATGATGTTTTTGCATTGCGTTCACCCCTTATGGGGTTCATTATATCACTTAATCTTTAGTTTTGGTAGACTACTAGTAAAAGTTTTCAACTCGAATATTGCTATACAGGCTGTGTGCCGGGCATCAACGAAAAGATAGTGGCGATGGCCGCAAATGCCAGCGGAATCCGGGATACTTCCCGTGTATTGGGGATTTCACAAGATAAAGTCATGTCCACGTTAAAAAAACAAAAGATACGATAAGCCCCATCAATATGAAATATATCCGCGAGAGGCAAACTTCATATAAAATCCAGTTTGACGTTATTCTATATGAAGATGTAGAAGAAGCCGAACTTGATGAAATGTGGAGTTTCGTCTTTTCCAAGGCCACTCAGCGGTGGTTGTGGCTCGCACTGGATCACCAGACTGGTCATATATTGGCATATTTTTTGCAGTATAGACCAAATCGAGCTTGAAGACACGGAAAAAGAATTAAAGCTCAAATTAACAAGGTAACGGTTCCTGCGGGAGCCGTTACTCACACTGTAGACAAAAGACTGTTTTCGCATTTAGTAGCGCAAAATGGATCTTCTAAAAGATGGTTATTATAAGCTTTTTGTTGTGGGCAAACATGATTATCTGAAATAAATAGCTTATGTCTACAAGCTATCGGATTATATGTGAGGATATACCAGCAACTTCGCTATGTCGTCTTCAATGTTTCCTGGTGTACATTCCTCAAAATCCACTCCTAAGACTTTATTTTCATCATTTAAAATAAAATTGAGGCTAAAACTTAACGATGTTCTTTTTCTAATGACTATCTCCTAAAGGTGCCCGGCGTCACGGTTTCGTAAGCGATTGCCCTATCAAGCAAAGAATTAACGTTCTATTTTGCGCTTCTCGCGTACAGCTTGGGCGACACGCCTTCCCCCTTTTGGAAGGTACGGATAAAATGCTCAGTGCTGCTATAGCCGACCATTTTGCTGACCGTTTTGACATTGGCCCCGGATGCAAGCAGTTTTTTCGCCTTAAGGATTCTCAATGCGGTGAGATAATCGTTGATTGTAATGCCGGTTGTTTCCTTAAAAATCCGGCACAAATGCGATTTGCTGACAAAAAACGTCGCCGCCAACGCGTCCAGGCTGACCTTTTTCTGATAATTCTTTTGCAGATAGAAAATAATCGGCATCACCTCCGTAGCGCGGGCGTTTTCCTGCACCTCCTCCGTAACATCGGGCAAGCTCTGGAAAATTGAATCGATATAGATCAGTAGCTCGGCAAATTTTAACTTCATATAAACCTCTTTACCGTATACGGTGCACTCGCGTCCCAAGTAATATTCGCTGTAATTGATCAGCCGCAGCAGGTTTTCGCATTGCTCGCTGTCCAATTGTATCTTGTGTCCTTTGCGTAAATGTTGATTGAAGCATTGCAGTAGATCGAAGTTAGACGTGGATAACATATCGACCTCTTCGGCAAAAAACTGCAGACGATAATATTGACATAATACCTGTTCGCTAGAGGATATCCGGTGATAATCCATACTTTTCAGCAAAAACAAGCTTCCGCGGCTGATCGGGTAACAGATGCCGTTGATCATGATCTCATTGCCGCTGGAAAGCATCAGCATGATCTCATGTTCGCCGTGTACGTGCAGCGAGCTTTCGTAAAAATTTCGACTGAGAAAAGAAATCTTCATTTTATTTCCCCCGCTCCCGTGGAAACGGCCGTCAGCGACAGCTAGCCTCGGTTCCCTTTAAATAAACTAAATTTTCTATATTTTATGATACTAAATGCTGCGGCGGAAAGCAATGCTTCCAAGGAAAAAGCCTAAAAAATCAATATTCTTATCAAAATAATCATATCCGTCAATTTATTTACACCGAAGGCGGGACGAACAAGCGGGACGAGCAAAACAGGACATGGGTAATTTTACGCAATCACATCCGGCCTTCAGCGCCCATTATTCAAAAATATTCGTTTATACTAATGCTAACGGAACAATCAATCGGCAGATAACGCAATCTTCGGTACACACGGTGCAGCGCCATGACCCTGCCGACAATCGCCGTGTGCCGCATCGCACCTAGCGGATCGGCGACAATTCCCGGTCAACCGACGATGTTTAAGGAGGGGATCGATTTGGAGACGCTATTGGCAATCAATCATCTTCGGACGTATTTTTATCAATCAAATGCGGTGATACCGGCCGTAGATGACGTAAGCTTTACGATCAACAAGGGCGAGACACTATGCATGGTAGGCGAAAGCGGCTGCGGAAAATCAGTTACTGCCTTTTCTATTATCCGGCTACTGCCGATGCCGCCGGCCAGATTTGTTTCCGGCGAAATTCTATTCCAGGGCGAGGATTTGCTGAAAAAGACGAATAAGCAAATGTGCGCTATTCGCGGCAATCAGATCTCTTTTATTTACCAGGAACCGATGACCTCGCTGAATCCGGTATTCACGATTGGCATGCAGTTGTCCGAGACACTGCGCATCCATAAGAATATGAATGCCAAAGAAGCTCGCGATTATTCGATCCATATGTTGGAGTTGGTCGGTATTCCTAGCGCCGCTATGCGCATGGATGAATATCCGCATCAGCTGTCAGGCGGCATGCGGCAGCGGGTTATGATTGCGCTAGGTCTTTGCTGCGATCCGGAGCTGTTGATTGCTGACGAGCCCACCACCGCCCTGGACGTGACCATACAGGCGCAGATATTGGATTTAATGCAAAATCTCAAGCAGAAATTGGGGATGACGATGCTGTTTATTACCCATGACTTGGGCGTTGTGGCGGAAATTGCGCAGCGGGTTATTGTCATGTACGCCGGGAAAATTGTCGAGGAGGGCGCGACCGCGACGATTTTTGCCCAACCGCGGCATCCGTACACCAAGGGGTTGATGAAATGCATCCCCCGTGTGGAAGGCGCAAAAAAGGAGGTGCTGCCCACCATTAAAGGCGTCGTGCCGCCGCCGGATCAATTCCCTGCCGGCTGCCGTTTCCATCCCCGCTGCCCTTTAGCGGCCGATGTCTGCCGCAGCGTCGTACCAGAGATGCGCCCGGTAGGCCAATCGCACGTGGCATGCCATCTAGCTTAAAGAAGCGGAGGAGCGGAATATGACGAATAAAGGAACAATGACCGCGTTGAGCCAGGCTGAGCCACTGTTGGCAGTGGAGCATCTTGAAAAACAGTTTCACCACAAGAGCGGCACGGTGTATGCAGTCAACAACATCAGCTTCAGCGTCGCGAAGGGCGAGACCTTTGGCTTGGTCGGCGAAAGCGGCTGCGGCAAGACCACCACCGGTCGCACTATCGTCGGCCTGACTGAACCCAGCGCCGGCAAGGTAATATTTGACGGCCGGGACAGAGGCCAGATCAGCAGAAAAGACCGGAAGGCCGCGCGGCGGGATATGCAGATGATTTTCCAGGATCCTTTTGCCTCGTTGGATCCGCGTATGACCATCGGTAAGATACTCGAAGAGCCACTGCTGATTCACGGCCTGGGAAATCCAACTAGCCGCAAAGCGAAGGCGCAGGAGTTTTTGGAGTTGGTCGGCTTACAGGCCGCGTATTATAACCGATATCCGCATGAATTCTCCGGCGGCCAGCGGCAGCGCATCGGCATCGGCCGCTCGCTGATTCTGGAGCCAAGGTTGGTCATTTGCGACGAGCCGGTCTCCGCATTGGACGTTTCCGTGCAATCGCAGATACTTAACCTGCTAAAGCAATTGCAGCAGGCCATGAACCTGACTTATATCTTTATTGCCCACGGCCTGAACGTGGTCAAGCATATTTCCGACCGCATCGGCGTTATGTATTTGGGAAAATTGGTAGAGATATTACCAGCGGAGGAATTGTTTGGCCGGGTTGCCCACCCTTATACGCAGGTGCTGCTTTCCGCCGTGCCGGTGCCAGACCCTACGATGAAAAAAGAACGCATTCTGCTGGAAGGAGAGATTCCCTCGCCGCTGTATCCGCCGCCGGGTTGCTGCTTCCACACCCGCTGCCATCATTGCCAGGATATCTGCCGTAAGCAGGAGCCTCCCGCGATCCTCAGGGGCAACAACACCGTCTGCTGTCATTTCCCCCTTATCTAAGCGAAAAGCAGTAGAATGTCCGCGGCGCAACGCCGCTCGCTGTAGTGCGGAAAGGAGAAACTATTAGCCTTATTGAGCAGTTAGTTGAATTGATCTTTGCCAGACGCCAGCAGACAGTCAGTGCGGTGACGCAAAGCGTCACGCGGCTGAATTTTCTGGATGCGTTGGGCTGCGTCCTTTACGGACAAACCTTGGCTGACGGTCGGGAAATTATTAGCGGCCTGCGGCGCATGGAAGGCTTCGGCCCGGAATTATCGCCGTCCGCTGCCGCTTTGGGCTACGGCGCTCTCTGCCATCTGCGAGAGCTAGACGATGTGCATTTTTCCATTCTCCACACCGGTGCAGTCTGTGTCCCGGCTGTGCTGACCACCGCTCTGCGGGAGGAAAACAGCTATGGTCAAATGCTACAGGCCCTGCGGGAGGCTGTGGAAGTCACCGTGAGAATCGCTTGCAGCATGGACTATTACAGCCACCGGTATCGCGGCTGGCACGGAACCGCCACCTGCGGCGCCTTTGGCGCTGCAGCGGGGGCAGCCGCGCTGTTGCGGCTCGACCCAGTGCAGACAGTCAATGCGCTAGGCATCGCCGGTAGCCGCACCGGTGGCTCTTGGGCCTTCGGGCAGGACTCCGCGATGAGCAAGCGGCTTCATCCCGGTATGGCGGCCTGCGATGGGCTGACTGCCGCCTATCTGGCCGCAGCCGGTGTTACCGGTCCACATTATATTCTGGAAGCGGCAGATGGCGGCCTGCTCGCCATGATGAGCGATTTCGCCGATCCGCGACAGCTGTTGGCCGACAAAGACGGTTGGTCGATAGAAGAAGTGGAATACAAATGGTACGCTGCCTGCAAATCCGTACACGCCCCGATGGAGGCGGCAATCAGGCTAGCCGCCCGCGGCGTGGAACCGGATAAGATCGTATCGGTGCGGGCGGAGGTGAATTCCGCCTCCTTGGAAATAGCCGGTCGCCTTTATCAATTGGGTAACATCATGTCCGCGCAGTTGAGTATCCCTTACGGTGTGGCGCTAGGGTTGCTAGGTGGTGATGGTCAGGTGGGGGATTACAGCGAAGCCAGAATCAACACCCCGGCCATATACAGCCTAGCACAAAAGGTAGAGGTTGTAACCACCGCCGAATTCGACCGGCTGCGCAAAGAGGAACATAAGGTCGGCGCGCGTATTCAGGTGCGCTACTGCGACGGAACTTGCTTGGAAAGCCGGCTCATAGACCCGAGGGGCTCGCACGGACAGCCGTTGAGCCCACGGGATATGCAAGATAAATTCATTGCCCTGTCCGGCGCGGCCATCGGTCGGGAGCCCGCCCGGTTACTGGCGGAACGCATCCTCGGCGCGGAGGAAGACGTCGGAGTACGGCGGCTGCTATCACCACTGACGGAGCAAATATTCTAGGCGACAATATTTAGGGGGAAAAGCTGTGAGCATACATGACGAAGCGGAAGGCTTTTTTGAGCAATGCGTGGGTAAGATAAACCCCATTTTGGTCGAGCATTATTACGGCCGCCGGATGGAAGGCAGCGCCGACGCCTTCTCCATTCTGGTACGGGTCATGGAGGCGCATATGCTGATGCTATACCAGACCTCAATCATCCCGCAGGACGTGGCAAAGCGGCTAATCGGCGCCGCACAACGACTGCGTCGGCGGCAACCGGAATTGAATCCGCGTCTGGAGGATTTATATATCAATTTTGAGGAGCTCATGAAGCGCGAGGCGGGCGTCACCGACGCGAGCTACCTTGCCGCCGCCCGCAGCCGCAACGACGTGGAGGCGACCATGCGCCGTATCACGCTGCGGGAGACCCTGTTCCAGTTGGCCGACACCTTGCGGCATCTGCAGGAGATCCTGTCCCGCCGGGCCGAGGAATGCAAGCGCTATATCATGCCCGGCTATACCTACCGGCAACAGGCGCAGCCGCAAACGATGGGCCATTATCTGACGGCGATATCCACCGCGTTGTCCCGCGATATTGAGCGCATGATTGACTGCGTAAAGCGCTTCGATAAAAGTCCTTTGGGCTGTGCTGCATTCGCCGGCACCCGCTTCACGATTGACCGCGGTCTGACGGCCGCCTGGCTGGGCTTTGACGGTCTGGCCTACCACAGTCAGGATGGCGTTTCCGCCGCTGATTATCTGTTGGAGGCCGCCAACGCGGCGATACTTAGCCTGCACACGATGGCTCGTTTCTCTCAGGACATCACCGAATGGTGCGTCAACGAAGTTGATTTTGCGGAGCTGACTATGGATTTGATCGACTCCAGCTCCATCATGCCTCAAAAGCGCAATCCGGTCATCTGTGCCACTATCCGTTCCTATGCCAAGCTGCTTGCCGGGCGCTACGCAGGCTTATGCGCCGCCGCCACTGTGGAGTTTGAGGCCAGCCGCGACTGCACAGTGGTCAGCCGGGATGTGATGGAATGCATCGGCCTTGTCGACGATATGGCACATATTTGCGCAGCTATAGCTGACGGCCTGATTTTCCACCCACAGGTCATGGCTGAAGCGCTGAACGAGGGCTTCAGCAACGCCACCGAGCTAGCGGACAGCCTGGTGCTCGACGGCAAGCTGCCCTTCCGTGAGGCGCATAAGATCGTCGGTGCCGCCGTGGCGGAGTTGTGCCGACATCGGCAGGGACAGGATGCGTTCAGCCACGAATTGCTCGACAGCCATTGCCGCAAGCTTGTTGGCCGGCCGTTGCCGCTGAACCCGGAGGAGGTGGCCGCCGCGAAGGATTTCAGCAACTGCGTCGAGCGGCGCGCCGGCTGCCCCGGCAGCGCTAGCACCACACAGGTGGAGCGGATACTGATTTTGCAGAAGGAAACACGGGAGGATCAGGCGCGGCAAATCGCCATGATCCGCCGACGCTGGCAAAACGGCACGGCGGAAATGGACACAGCCATCCGGCAATTAATCGGCGCACCGACTGTCAATCAATAAACGGCAAACCAAGCTATGCCTGTATCATTCAAAATACAAAGGAGAATTACAATGAAGAAAATATTTGTACTAACGGCCGTCGTCATCGCTTCATTACTCTGTGTCGCCTCCTGCGGTAGCAGCCAGACGGGACAGTCCACCGAAGCGCAGCAGCCCGCTGAAATACAGCAGGGCGACGCGCAGATACAGGTGGCCGATCAGCTAGTAATCCTGATCGGCGCGAACGCATCCACCTTCGATCCGCATAAATGCAGTGACAGCAATACCGAAATGCTGAATAAAAACATTTACAGTGGCCTGGTGCAGTTCGATAAAGAGCTGAGTATCCTGCCTGATCTGGCTTACGAGTGGTTGCTAGCCGACGACGACCTGACCTGGACCTTCAGGTTGCGCGAAGGCGTAACCTTCCACGACGGCAGCGCCTTCAATGCGCAGTCGGTCAAGTTCAGCTTTGAGCGTGCGTTGGCGGAGGAAACCGCTTCCCCGCGGCGCTATGTGCTGGAAAGCATCAGTGAAATCAATGTGCTCAGCGATTACGAGGTGCAGATCGTCACCTCCTACCCAAACGGCGCTTTTCTGCAGCAAATGGCGCATCCGGTGGCCGGTATCGTCAGCCAGGCGGCGGTGGATGCCTACGGCGAGGATTACGTGAGTCATCCCACCGGCTGTGGCCCGTTTAAGTTCGTGGAATGGAGCGTTGGCGAGCGGGTTGTCCTGGAGCGCAATATGAACTATTATAACGGCGCGCCGATGGTCGAGAAGCTGATTTTCAACGTTGTCCCCGACGACACCACCCGTTCGCTGCTGATGCAGTCCGGCGAAGCCGACGTGGCGTTGCGCCTGCCATCCTCCGACGTCCAGCGTCTGGAAAAAACTGGATTGATTAACGTCATTAGTGACAATTCCGTGATGACGATGTTTGTAGCCATGAATGGTACGAAGCCAGCGCTAGACGATGTACGGGTACGTCAGGCCATGAATTACGCGATCGACAAGGAAGCGATCATATCGCAGGCGCTCAACGGCATGGCCACGGTGGCCGACTGCCCGATGTCCCCCGTTACCTGGGGCTATAATTCGATTTTTACGTATGAGCACAATGTCGAAAAAGCAAAGGCGCTGTTGGCGGAAGCTGGCTATGCCGACGGCCTGGAGCTGACCTTGCAGACCGCGGTCGGCCGATATTTGCAGGACGTGCAGGTTTGCCAGATAATGCAGGAAATGTGGGCGAAAGCCGGGATCACGGTTCATATCGAGCAATGGGAATATCAGGCGCTACAGTCCGAGATGAAAAAGGGTGAGTTCGATATGTTGCTGCTAGGCTGGAGCCCATCCACCGGTGAAGCCAACCAGGCGCTGTACCCCACGCTGCATTCTAGCCAATGGCCGCCGAACTACAACCGCGCGCATTACGCCAATGAAACGGTGGACTCCCTGCTGCTCAAGGGCCAGCAAACCATCGATCCAGACGAGCGCATGGCGGCCTACAAGGAAGCTGAAACCATTATCATGGACGAGGCGCCGTGGGTATTCCTGTACTATGTCCAGGATGCGATCGCCACCGGCTCCAACGTCGAAGGCGTGATCGTATTGCCCACTGAACACATCCTGTTCAAAGATGTGTTCATAAAATGAGCCGGACGCATCGGAGCACGCGGCACGAAGCCCGACATTGCAGCTGGCTCCACATCCGCAGAACTGCGGGCAGACGAGATTGGGAGGGACTGATTTGTTAAAATATTTCCTAAAGAAGTTGGGGATGGTGCTGATCGTGTTGATCGGTGCGGCGACATGTTCTTTTGTGGTGTTGCATGCAATTCCCGGCGATACCGCGCAGGCAATCGCCGGTCCTCAGGCCACCATGGAAGACGTCGAAAGACTGCGGGCCAGCATGGGCCTGGACAAACCACTGACCGAGCAATACAAAAGTTATATAATCGGCCTCTGCCACGGCAACTTGGGCTTTTCTTATCACAACGGCAAGCCGGTCTGGGATCTGGTCGCGGCGGCCTGGCCAAATACCATGCGCCTGGCCTTGAGCAGTATGCTGGTGGCTATATTGCTCGGCATCCCGCTAGGTGTGTTGGCAGCGGTCAAGCGTGGCAGGGTGGCCGATACGATATCAATGGTCATCGCCTTCATCGGTATTTCCATGCCCAGCTTCTGGCTGGCGCTGCTGCTGATCCTGCTGTTCTGCGTCAATCTGAATTTGGTGCCCTTCTACGGTATACAGGGTTGGCAATCCTATATTTTGCCTAGCGTGACCTTGGGCGTACACGCGGCCGCCAGCATTGCGCGGATGACGCGCACCGGCATGTTGGAGGTATTGGGGCAGGACTATATACGCACCGCGCGCGGCAAGGGCCTGCAGGAAAGCAGAGTGGTCTTTCTCCACGCCCTGCGCAACGCCGCGATCTCAATTGTGACGATTATTGGTCTGCAATTCGGCATACTTTTAGGCGGTCAGGTCGTCACGGAAACGATTTTCTCCTGGCCGGGTATCGGCCGCATGATCGTCGATGCTCTGAACAGCCGCGACCTACAAATTGTTCAGGGCGGCATTCTGATACTGGCCTGTACCTTCGCGGTCATTAATTTGCTGACCGATCTGCTGTACGGTATATTAGATCCCCGTATCCGATACAACTAGGAGGCGTGGCATATGAAGATCATAAAAAAAATACTGCATAACCCCTCCGCTGTTGCGGGGCTCGTATTGCTGCTGTTCATCTGTCTTTGTGTGACAATTGGCCCCCTCTTTACACCGTCGGTTACAGACCAGAATTTGCTGAATCAATTTGCGTCGTCCTCCGCAGAACATCCGATGGGCACCGACGAATTTGGCCGCGACGTATTCGCCAGAATCGTGATGGGAGGACGGTACACCCTAATATCCGGCATTGTATCCGTTATCCTTGGCTTAGCGGTGGGCATCATCATGGGCGCGGCTTCCGGCTATTACGGCGGCGCCTGTGATTATATCATCATGATGATATGTGATATCATGCTAGCCTTCCCCAGTGTTATTTTGGCCATGGCCATCACCATCGTATTGGGCTCCAGCATGTTTACGCTGATGGTGGCGGTCGGGATCAGTTCTTCGCCAATCTTTGCCAGATTAGTGCGCGCCCAATTCATGTCGTTGCGCGATGCGACCTTTGTGGAGGCGACGCGCCTGTCCGGGGCCAGCGACCTGCGCATCATTTTCTGCCATCTGCTTCCCAATTCCATGGGGCCAATCTTGATCCAGGGGACACTGCGCATTGGCTCGTCAATTTTGCTGGCGGCCACGTTGAGCTTTCTGGGTCTGGGTGTGCAACCGCCGACGCCAGAATGGGGTTCGATGCTGAACTCCGCCCGGCAATATATGTGGGAGTCGCCGATGTTGGGCGTATGGCCTGGCCTAGCAATTACCGTTACCGTCATTGCCATTAACCTGATTGGTGACGCCTTACGCGACTATCTGGATCCGCGTACCCGTTCGCTGCTTTAGACGCACGTACCATCTGAATTGCAACAAGGGGATTCATAGCTTAGGGAGAAGATATGAAACTAAAAAGGCAAATTACGTTAACTGGCGAGGAAGGCAAACAGTTGATTGCCAAGGCAGCCGCCCAACACTCGAAGGTGCGGCAATGTCTGGAACAATCCAAGGTGCTTCTGATTGGCGGCACGACAGTTTCCGCGCTTTCGGAGGAGTTGGGCTATGGACCGATGCGCATTTCCGGCCGCATTGATGCCAGCGGTACCCGCACCGCCTTGCGGCATAGCTTGCAGGAAGCGCATAATCTGTTGATCGAAAACGGGCGGGCGTTTAATGCCGACGACGATATTATAGCCATTGCCTCCGCGCTGACAAATCAGGATTTGGTCGTGATCGGTGCCAACGCCATGGACACGCAGGGACGGGTAGCCCTAGCCTTTGCATCCCAAGCCGGCGATCGGCGCGGCCTAGCGCTGCAAAGCGCCTTTATGCAAGGTGCGTACATGCTGATCCTCTGCGGTATGAGCAAGCTGATCCCCTCCGTGGGCGCGGCAATGTCATGCAGTGATCGCACCGGCATTGATCTGTCCATGGGCGCTGCCATCGACTTATACAACGTCTACGGGCCAATTATCACCGAGATCGACGCCTTTAAAATTCTCTTTGACGTGGTGGCCGTCGCCATTGCCGGCGATGGCTTCGGCAGCGGCGCCGGAACGCGCACGTATGTGCTCCACGGCGCGGATCACTCGGTGCGCGACGCATGGGAGTTAGCGCTGTCGCTCAAAGGCGCGCGGACGAGTGGCGTGGAAAGCAGCTTAGCTATGTGTCACGGAGGCTGCGTCAACTGCTGTCGGCATGTCGGTTGCATCTATAAGCTACGCACAGAGCAAAGCGAAAATATGAAGTGAAACAGAAGAAATCAAAAAACCGAAAACAATATCTGCTAGAGGAGTGAAACAATATGACCGAATTAAGAATAACCGATGTAAAGACTTACATTATTCCGCCTTCATTTGCCAAGGACAGCAGTAAATGGTGTGACAATAAAACATTCCTTTTTGTCAAGCTAGAAACCAATAAAGGAATACAGGGCTGGGGTGAATCCTATGTCTTACGGGACAGGGAGCGCTGTATCGAAATGTATATTAAGGAATTGAAGCGCTACTTAATGGATTTTGATCCTTCCATGATTAAATATTTCCAAAATTGGGCTTATAATGCGTTTGCCGAGGGGCGCCCCGGTATAGATTTGTTTTGCGCCATCAGCGGCATAGAGATTGCTATGTGGGATATTATGGGCAAATATTTTCAAACGCCTGTCTATAATTTGCTGGGCGGGGCGGTGCATGAAAAATTAAGGTTGTATGCCAACCTTTCATCACATGATTATAAAAGCCCGGAGGATGTGGCGAAACATGCCAAGGAAATGGTGGATTCGGGCTTTAGCGCAGTGAAGATGTACCCCTTCGATTTTGGCGAGGATGATGAAGCGATTGTTGAGCGCGTGGCCAAGGTGCGGGAAGCGATTGGGGATAAGACGGATCTGATGGTAGATATCTGGAAGCAGGCGGAACCAGAAAGAGCTGTTAGGATCGCAAAGCGTATTGAATCATTGAATATTATTTGGTATGAGGAACCCATTCCTTCTGATAATTTAGAAGTTTTGGCGGAAATAAGGAGTAAAATATCGCTGCCAATCGTTGCAGGGGAAAGCATATGGGGCAAGAGAGCTTATAGCAATATGTTTAAAATGAAAGCCGTCGATATTATTAATGCGGATATCAGTGTAGTAGGCGGGGTTCTTGAATTAAAAGAGATTGCAGCTATGGCCGAAGCAAATTATATACAGATTGGCCCACACAACTGCAACAGTACTACCGTTTCTACGTCGGCCACGGTTCATGCTGCATGTACGATGCCTAATTTTAATCTTTTGGAAGTGTTTCCTTCATACTGGGAAATAGGGGATAAGATATGTAAGAATCAATTACGTATGAAGGACGGTTACTATTATCTGCCGGAGGATCCCGGCTTGGGTCTGGAAATGAATGAGGATTATTTAGCTTCTGTGGAATATAAGGCAAGGCCCAGACAGAGCAAAGTTTATTGTCAAGGCAACACAGCACAATAGAAGACCGCCGAAAATACCATCGTGAAAACCACCTCCATGAAAGCGCAAAAAGCCCACTCTTCCATAAGGGCAGCGCCCGGTAAAAAACCGGCAATCTATGATATTAGAACTTCCAGAGGTTCCCAACCAAGTTGTTTGAACTTGGCAAGATAAGAGCTCATTTTCTTTTCCGTACCAAACTGGATGTAAAAATCCGCGCCAGAGTCAAGTCCATTCCGTTCGGGTACAGGTGCATTACCCGAATGTGGCGAAATTGATGCGGCGGTTAGGGCTGTACATCAAACCGTGAAAATGGAAATAATATCCATCAGGAAAGGGGATGTGTCAAATGCGCGAAAAAGCGAAAGAATTAGGGTCTGCTGAAAGCTTGGGATTTCGTGCAACCACGTAAAACAAGGGTGCAAATCCAGTCGAGCCAAAAAGCGCAAAGAACTTTGAGCCTAAGGCACAAGTTCATGGCGAGCACGTTAAGCGCAGCCTCGGTCTCGGCAGTTTCCGGCAAATAGGCCAGAATCAGATCAAGG
>Ga0153950_1000910_pt1 | contig 13257 bp, 9 predicted proteins | sample TSNJ034MetaG_FD_104737 | JGI IMG/M metagenome (GOLD analysis project Ga0153950, IMG submission 104737) | Attine ant fungus gardens microbial communities from New Jersey, USA - TSNJ034 MetaG | ecosystem: Host-associated > Fungi > Mycelium > Unclassified | place: USA: New Jersey, Wharton State... | reverse complement strand
ATTTTCTCTCACTACCTACTGCATTTCACGTGGTACCCCTCCCTTCCTGGCACACCTTACCCATGCATCAGAAGACCAAGGGGCACTGGAAAACAGTCTCCCTGTATTGTTAGAAGACGAGACATGCAAGATGACTAATATGACATATAAATAAACATCTATTTACATTCCTTTGATACGACGCGATACTCAATTAGTATAACTATCCTAACCTAAAATAGACATACTGGGAGGTATATAAGGACGCCAGTATGAACTGCAAATATCAGTAGAATTTTATCTATTTTATTTGAATAGCCCACCCTTCAGGTAAGACCTAGAGCTCATCCATTGCGCTGCATGGATGCTGCTCGTCATGTATAATGATGCCCAACCAACCAAAATACTGAATGGGTAAACAAATCCCGAATATGCGATGGCCGCTGAGTGTGTGATGTCTTCACTGACCTGGAGAACACGAGTTCGTTATGGTATTATTGAACATATCATAATGCTAATCTCACTTGAGTGACATTTTCACAATGTCAAGTCGCTACATACGTACCGTATCTTCTTAGGAGCAGTACTTCTAACGACTTCAGGTTCCCCTGATCTTTGATCCAGCACTTCACATCAAAGTCGGGCCGTTATGTTTATACATGTGTGTGGAATACACAATTCTCGATCAAGATAGAAAAGAATTAAGGACTGCAATCACAACACTGTATTTCCAATTGAATCCTTCACCTGGTCCGAGAAGCATATTCAAGTGCAGTAATGCTCGCTTTCCCAGAATCGTCGTCAGGATTATATCCCCGCTCGATGGTGCTCTCATCTCTAGCATGTTTAGAAGTAAAACGCCTGTTGCCATGAGCAAGATGAGTGAATTCCAAGGCTTGCGGAGTGACAGGCCGATCCGAGTCAACTAAGAATACTTCGTAGAGGATGACTGCGAAGAGGGTAGCAGGGATGTTCGTAAGGGCGGTAATCGCAGCATATTTGCCCCCACCAGCTAGTAACGATTTGAGCTAACATTTCAACAATAAGAAGGGAAGGCATTCGACCTTGTAACCCCCATATCGTCAATACCCATAGTCGTCCACCGAGATCACGAGAAGTATTCATGACTACCCCAACGGGTGAGAAACCCCAGATAGCAGCCGCACTGACAGTTTCCGTGTCGGAGGAATTCGATTAATAACAGTGAGATTCACGTACTAAGAAAGAGCGATGCAAGGTGCAGCTAGCGCTGGAGTGATGAATATGTTGGTTGGATCATTAGCAGCCCAAATCACGAGTCCGACAAAGAAGGACTGATATCAAGATTAGTTTCTATGCCTTTGATGCAATGAAGAAACGCACGCAAACGAACTCATTGAGGAAGGTGGATCCGAGACTCGCTCCGGGAAGAGTATATAGACCAAATGCACCAGGAGGTCCATTTGGCGTGAACAGACTTGCCTCTTTGCCAGCAGCGATCAGCCCATCAACCAGTTCATGAATGACTGGTCGCCATTGATAATACACCAGCATGCAAGCGACGTAGCCGCCAAAGATTTGGGCAACGATGTACCTCGAATTAACAAATCAGCTGACGTAGATTCGGAGGAGATATCTCTCACCTAAGAGCTTTCAGAACAGGAAAACCTCTGAAAATAACATGAACGATTGTAACAGCTGGGTTGAAATGACCCCCAGAAGTGCCCGCAGCAATTCCGAGAGCAAACAAGATACCAAGCGCATAGCCAAATCCGATCTGAAATACAGCTGTAAACTGTTAGCACAGAGTGTGCGAATTTGGAGCACGCGTATTCACAGGAAACGCCTTGCTGTTGTGTGATGCCTCCAAGGATATAACCGAGGTTTGCACCGATACCTGTTACAGTTAAGGACAGATTTTTGCCTCCAAGCTAGAGGAAACTTGCCAGGATAGCAGTAAAGGAAGACTCCAAGCTATGCAGACCGTTACAAATCGTTAGGAGGTATGACTGAATAGTCACTGACTGTCTCCGCGAAGCACTCCATCAGCCAATGAACTTGTTTGCGATTACGCTGCCTTTCCCACTGCTTCAGCACACCGAGTCGCTTGTGTAGATCACCGACATAAAAGAAATTGGTCTGGTTCATGATGTCGTAAAGTAAGAGTGGGAATGGATGCGAAGAGAACAAAGGAGGGAGGTCAAAGAGACTGTTCCTCGACGGATGATTTATAGATGACGGTGAAAATAGCACTGGAAGAATATCCCATGATCCTCTGGAGAGTGTGAAACCCCATCGAGACTCAGGTACAGCAACGCCTCCAAACGATATTTCCAACTACGGGAATTACACGGGTGCTATAGCGTATGTTCCGTTCTCAATGATAGATTTGACCTCATGGCTTGAATATCTGAATTGACGCGGCCAGGAAACCACCGAGACGAAGTAGCCATGGACACTAGAATGAATTCATGGAATGAAGGGTTCGTGTGTCCCGCTTGTACAATTAGAAAACTTTTCAGCTAGGCTAGTATCAACCAGGAGGGTAAGGTTGATTATTTGCAAGGCGAAGGGGACCATTTTGAGTAAGACTCGGAAGCAATCTCCTCAATAGTGCATAAGCCAATCTCGCAGGTTGGTCCAACCCCATGACGATTTATGTCATGTGCTCTGGGGTCAACTGCTCAGGTCCCGGATTATATTTACCGAAGCTTGATTCAAATGAATCGGCTGGTGTGATAACATCACACACGCTGTGCCATCTTACTCTTGGCGTCATTAGAAAGGTCGTTTATTCATGTGGACGAGTCTCGGATGCAGTATAAAATATTAAGACCGTGATGCAAGAATTTAGGGAAACAATTGTTTTTGAGTACTAGGACTAAGGCCAGTTCAAAAAAAAGATCAGGCTTGCGTGACTGATGGGGCGAAAACTCGGTATTTGATATTCCAAGAAATAACCCATTTTTGTATCGGTGTATGGACATCCAATTTTGCTCGTTCAGACGAAGAGAATCCATTAAACAGTTTGACATATATCCTCATGATCTTGAACCCAGTCTCGATCAGGGGAGCTAGCCTCTCTGCAAATCTGTGGACGCGCCGTGAATAGTTATTTTGAGTGTGAATATTTCCTATTATTATCATAAATTTTCAAAAGGTGTAGTTTTATGAAAAAAATAATGGTTCTAGAGTGAGTTATTCACAAGCAAAAAGTATATATAGGATGGTCCACTAAAAGATATCATGGCAGAACTCCTGGAGAGATATCGAATCTTGTCCTGCCAAAAGCTCGTAATGGATGATCAAGGGAGTATGGAGTGTGCAGATATTTTCCGATGCACCAAGTGTAGGCTATTTCCAGTGCGTTTTCAGTATGAACCAGGCGTCATTCGTCGTGAACTTTGTAGAGGGCTGACCTTCTTACATGCCAGAGATGAGTGCAATTGTATAGGTTCACCCACGTCCGTTATTTGGCTTAAGGGTCCATGACTTACTATCGCGAAAGTAGAGAACGGTTCGGGATGAGATTTTCCCTGCTAGCATCAGGTCGTTGCACTTGGAGAGACATTTTGCGGGGCTGTTGGCCTTGTTTCCAAGGAACATGTCAGAGTGGACTGAAAATTATGCCAAGGAAGTAGGAAACCCATTCTTTGGATTATCGAAAGGCAGAAGTGAGAGAATGGTACCGGGGTTTGGTTTGAAGGAGAAAATATCAGATCTAGGTTGGAAAACTCGGAAACAATAAATGTTCAAACGCGTCAATTTCCAAAACCAACTTCGCATCAAATTTTTACACCTTGAGCTCCGTGATTGTGCTCAGACCAAAATCGTACTCAAAAGAGGTGCTACTCGTCTTCATACCCGTGTACAGGTCTCCGTGGTCTGTTAGGAACTAAGAAAAGCCTCAGAAAATGTTCAAGAATAGGTTGGGTTAAACACACGAGGATATGTAGTTGGAATCATTTCAGCGGGTCTGTAGCCAAAGTGCTCCCTGATTGGAGGAATGGTAATGGCCATTACTGGTCCAATTGTCCCGAGGACCACCGAGTAGAAGATGACTGGACTCTCATGAGCCTGGCGTTGCTGAAAATAATGTCCAGATGGGTGCTGCAGAGATAAATGTGAATACGTACAAGGTAACGATAGGTTTGACGGAGCGGTAACAGCAATGAAGTCATGAGTGCACCAAGTCGCAGGCAGCCCTGAAAAAGACACTTGATGGCTGATGTAAGCAGATCCTGTACAGCTTGCTCTAGCTCATCGTTCGTCTTCAAATTTCACTATATCCAGCAAGCATAATCTCATACCATGTCTCTTGAGGAGAGTATCAGTTTGGAAGAGACCAATAAGATTCGTATCTCGCTTGGTCTCAAGCCGTTGACTGAGGACAAGGCACCAGCAAATGACAAGGAGCAAGAGGCAGAAGAAAATTACAGGAACCAACGCGAAAGGGAGAAGAAAGAGCGAGAAACAAAGTACGTCTAGTTCTCTCTCTTTGGCAAGTGTTAACATGTGTTGTTACTCGTTCTAGGAGGATTGCAGAGGGAATAGCCAAGTGAGTACACGGTCTTTCTTCGTCGCACAGTCACTTCTATGTTCCTCTATTGGCCTCATAGGCTATGACACCGTCGAAGGACAGAGCTCTTATACAAACTCATTAGGGTACGAAATCGCCGGGAATTACATGCTTCACTTAAGGGTGCAACCCTCGGCGATGCAGATGGTGATGACGATACATTAAAATGGATCAAAAGAAGCAAGAAGAGCGAGAAAGAACTTGCAAGGAAGAGGCAGGCGGAGCTGGAACAAATGGACAAAGTTTTCCAAGAAGAATATACCGAGCGTGCGATATAACAGCTTTGTCTTGTCTTCTGCTTCTGACACTCCTGTAGGTGACCTCGAGGGCTTAATGGTCAGCCATGCCTTCGATACGTTGGATGAGGGCGAAGCGCGTATACTTACGCTCAAAGATAGCCGCATCCTTGATAACCTAGGTGTGACCATCTCTTTTAAGTCATGATGCAAGAGCCGACATGCCTTTCAGAGGATGAATTACAGAATGTCGAGATGGCGGAGGAGGAAGTACGACAAAAAAATCGAGAATTCAAGATTAAACGGCGCGATTACACAGGTTATGATGATGAGGAATTCAAGGACGGTAATCAAGGCGTGAAGCGAAATATCCTTGCTAAGTATGATGAGGAGCTGGAGGGCCCAAAAGATTCTGTACATCATCATTCTCTTTTGCCGAACACATTCTTATGCCTTTTATATGCAGGGTTTCCGTCTGGGATTGGCAGTAGTATCAACGAAAGTCAAACGAGAGGAAGAGAAGCAATCTGCAGCTGCGGCTGTCAACAAATCGCTCCTCAGTATAGATTACACAAGTCTGTTGCTTCCTCATCTACTTATACTATCTGTTGATGGGATCCTTCAGAAAACATTGATATTTCGGATTACAAGCAAGCAGGCGAAATTGGTTTCAAAAAGCCAAAGGCGAGTTGGATATGTGCATGCTGTATGACTTGGAATTAATTTCAATACCAGAACAAGAAGAAACGCTCATCGCGACGAGCACCAGATGTCTCAGATCCAAATAATGACATCCAGATGGACGTCGACGAAAAGCCTATTATACCCGTTCAACGCGAGCGAGACCTGAATGCCAATTTCGTTGATGATGACGATCTGCAGGCTGCCTTGGCTCGCTCTCGCCGTGCTAAGCTTAACAAACCCAAAAAGCTTTCACCCGAGGAAGTTGCCAAAAAAAGTGTGTTGATAGTCACTCTCTGGGTATAATCTGTTATCTTACTTATAATAGTTGCTGACCAGCGTGCTCAAGAAGAGGCAGCTTTGACGATGTCGAACGGCATCAAGGTTGAAGAAGCCGAAGATAGAGGTTTGACATTTGACGATACGTCGGAATTTGTCCGCTCTGTCGTGTTGGAACCCATGGTGAAGTCCAAATCAGAATTTGAGGAACCCTCGTTACCTCTTGCGCGTGGTGGTGTTAGCCAACAGCCCTCCAGAGATGTGTCCATGGCACCTGGGGATGTGATTCTGGATGAACTTGAAACTGGCGAGATTCAAATGAAGGACGAGGAGGATGAGGATTTTGATATGGACATGCTGAACGAAATAGAGGATGCTATCAAGAAGACAGAAGCTGAGGAAGCTAATAATGGGGACCTCATCGGGACATCCACTGAACAGACATTCAGTGCGGGCATGGCATCTACCCTCAACATCCTTCGACAACAAGGTATACTTGCTCAATCCTCAGCAGATCAGCAAGAGCGCGAAAAAGTCCAGCTGCAGCGAGATCTTTGGCTTGCAAGTATGCGTCAACGGCTTGCTCAGAGGGATCTGGATCGCCTTCAATCTCGTGGCGGAAACAAGGATCAGGCTCAACGAGAATATGAGAATCGCATGCGAGAACAACAGGAAGCACGCGAGAATCTCAACATGTTCAAGGATTACAAGCCTGATGTTAATATCGTTTATTACGATGAATTCGGACGGCAATTGACGCCCAAAGAAGCCTGGAAAGCACTGTCACATAAGTTTCACGGAAAAGGATCCGGGAAGATGAAGACTGAGAAGCGACTCAAGAAAATTGCAGAGGAAAAGAAGAAGGAAGCAATGGCGAGTGGAGATACGCCTTTGAGCATGAATAAAGCATTCCAACAGCGCCAGGAAAAAACAGGGCAGGCGCACTTCGTTCTATCAGTTGGTAACAGGGGGTAAGTACAACCGGTATCATTATTGATCTTCCGTTGACGATGTTGTCAGTGCGGTTCCTCAAGCCGCTGAGTTCTTTGATGCACAGCCGCTTGCAAAAGGCAAGACTGAAAAAACAAAGAAAAAAAAGGAGGGAAAGAACGCTCAAGTAAAACCAGAACCTGGTTTCATGACTGTCCCTGCTCCTCAGATGCAAGCATTGCCCAATGGTGACAGTCCTGGTCCTTCCAGCTTCACACATAGTGCATCTGGGTCCCCAGCGCCCAAGCCAGGGTTCTCACGAATCTCATCTGCGATTGAGACTCCATCACAAGGGGGTACGCCTGTTCCTGGGGAGAGGAGCAAACTTTCAATCGGTTTCGGGTCCAAGCGTAAAGCCACCGAAGAACCCATGAATTCGCCAGATCCAAAAAGACGACAGTATTAGATGATTGTTTGGTATCATTTTTCTTTGGTATATATGTTCTATGTTTACAGCGTGTTCACACTACTTAATTGAAGATCCTTCGCTACTAGACAACGATCTTTGTCTAGGCCTTTGCTAGTCTCAAAAGCCTTGATCAGAGATGTTTGACCCTCATCAGTCCTTACGATTTGGTTAGCACTCGCTGATCGGTCATCGGAAAAATATACCATTGGACCCGATGTGCCGTGCTCTCCAAGATCACTTTGATAGTCGTCCATGAGAACCGGACCAGCTTGGGGAAGCCGAACGTTGGTTCGATGTTTTGTTTTAGCCATGCTTGTGTATTCGGATCTATCGGATATGAGGTTTAGGGTTGAACTCTATACGAAGGTACTTGCCAGAAGGATATCCTGACCCAAAGTCCGTGCTCCACCCGAGCTTGCTATTCTTTAGGCTCTCCTCAAAATACCATCCCTCGATGCAGGCGTCTCTGGTAACCTTTGCTGCCACGCTGGCAGCCCCGACGATTTTGAACTTAGCATCTGCCTTGGCTGTGACTGTGAAGGCGATGCCTGGAAATAGTCCAGACAAGTACTTTTCATACGTGGTGGTGGTTCCCAGCGCATCGACATAAACCTATGTGACGTGTCAGGTAGTTCTTCCATCAGACACATGCACAATGACCGACCTCCTTCAGCTCTATTCCACGGTCAAGGGCTTCTTGAATGAGAAGGATAGTTGCTTCCTGAGATTGCTTATTGAGATTGATTGGTGGCTTTCGAATCATTCCACTAGATATCGCTTGCGGACTATTCCGTCACATAACAGACCAGCGAATACTTGTAAATACTCACCTGATCACACGGACTGACCAACCAAGATTCGAAGGATCTGAGCTGAGTGTTTCAAGTAGTGATGACCTTGTGGCAGCACTCAAGGTTTTGGAGTCTGCTCATTGAACTCAAATTAGAGGGTAACTTGATAGTAAATCCTGATGTTACCTGCGAAACCGAGGCTATCTAGATTTTCTTTGTATGCCACTGGACAGTATGCGACACCGTACACCAATGGGCCTAGCACAGGTCCACGACCGGCTTCATCAACGCCAAGAATATAAGGACCTGTAGCCGTTGGAAGAGGTGAGTGGTAAGTATAGGATTCGGTCAGAGGAGTGGATGGGCCTGGCGCTGAGGGTACAGTCGTCATGTTGCCACAAGGTGTGTGATTTATTAACCGCAACAGGGGCAAGACACGACGAGCTATGTATATAGACAGACCCCCGGGCACAGCACAATGACTATCTACAAACTCCAGCTCAGCAGGTAACCAACCAACTAAGGATGATCCAACTACCGGCAGGAATATACCTTAAGTGAACTAGTTTCCGGGAAACTCCGTCCGGAGATGAGTTACGAGGGGACCGGAACGAATATCCTGAACTGGTAATTGAACCGGTGCGAACAGCGTATCGGATGAGGAGATGGTCATGGCGAGCAGCCCTTCTGCCGGCGGCCGATTTCGGAGGAGTCTACGGGTTATATGCCATGTTTGGTATATTGCAATAGCTCCCATCACTTGCTGACTCCCATACCCCAGACACCCATTGGTGTTAACACCCTTCCCACGCTTGTCAACGATGCATTACTGCACATGGCCATCCTCGATCTCGCTTCGAGTGGCCGAAATCACGTGGTGTCAACTTGGTAGTCCACGCTAACAGGACAGGGGTTCGAACTTGTACATCCCCATCACCTGCCAAAGGCAGGAATCGTCATGAGTGACGTTGCGATATCTAATATGACTTGGTCCTTCGCGACTCAAATCAAGATGCATTATCGATAATTCACGAGGTTTAGAGGTTGCGATTACATTACGTTCCGATCATTATCTTTGACTCTGCTCCGTCAATGATAGTAGCGAGGCCGACGAACGCGATGTTTTGTATGTTCATCAGCACAGATATTAAAAGGCTACAGGTGAGCTATGCTTAGAACACCATACTGGATTGTTACTGGTCTTGCTTTGCTCTGCCTTTCGTTGCACCAACTCAAAGCTGTTCCGAGGTCACTAATCCAAACACAGAGTATCTGAACCTATCCCTTTCAGAGAAACAGTTGTTTCCCTGAACATCAGCATTCATTGTCCTCTGCTCATGGGGTTACCATCAAACTGTCAAACTTGATGCTCACGGACTATACTTCTGACTGGCAATAATGTCAAGACATATGCCTCAACAAAAGACAACACTTGACACGTGGTGAGCGCTGCGCTTAAGGTTCGCACGGCATTAGAACGAAATCTACCCCAGATGATCATATTCAGCTTCTGCGCCCGTCTTGTCAAAGCAAATCCTTCCGCCTTTTAATCTATGTTCGTCGAACAGTATCATGGATCACTGGTGACCATGTTGATACATTGGACCGTAGTTTTCAGGAAGCTAGGCTATGCTTACTCCAGTACCCCAGATACCAGGAAAAAGAGTAGCCAATGTTGAAAAGACTCCTACGAATTGGTGAGTCTCTTCCCATAGCAGCAACTGATGGCTGGCGTGAAAGCCCTGCCTTCTCAAGCCGCCACGGTAGATTAGACTTGATGGGCAACCATACGTTGTTGGTTCTAGAATGTTTTCCCGAAACACAGAATGAAGAATGTATGACATCAAATCATTCACTAGGTGGCGAAAGAAGATGCATCGTTAATGACTCAAAAAGTTTTTTCTCCACTGATCTGGCCTTCGTCTCGGGGTTCCCCGAAGCTTGACAACAGTGATAAATTGAACACAAGCTGTGACAAGAGATGTCCACCCGATCACAGATAAAAATGGCTCGGCACAAAATATTTGTAGGCCGTGGATTTGCTTTGATAGACACCAGATACCAGGACCAACGGCGGAGTCAAATGGACATGCTCTAGGTAGAAATACAGATGGGGACTGTTGATCTAAGTAAGTACTGCAACTTCAGAACTTTTGACAATCCAAAGCGTTTATACAGCTTTAATCAAGACAAGGAAGTTTTGTTGGTCATTTTGCCAGAACCTCTCCCTTTCTGACTGCTGCCTCATCTTGAGAGCGATCTGAAATGTCTAATTCGCTTGCTAGTGCTAGATGTATGACAGAAAGTCACCAGACATGAAAAACAAACCTCAGATATGCAATAGGACTCACTTATAGTTCCAACCGCTTTCGGCTGTGTATCTCCAAAAGAATGAAAAAGCAAGCTACCACTGGGCTGTACCGCTGGATTCCCGGGTGTCGAGACAGGCTCGGGTAGCTCAAGCAGGTTTTCATCGGCATCCAGGGGAGGGAGAGGAATTATAAAACGGTTGTTAAATGGGGGAGGTTTCATGCTGTGCGGCAGCTGTTGTCTATGAAATTGAGAACGGGTATGAGTCAACGAAAATTCAGTCCAGCTTGGTCAGACCAATACTGTTGGGGGTTGAAAGTGTCTAAACCACTAGGCTCAATATATAGGCATACCAGAATGCACTCGCTATGCCTGCGGATTAACTTGACACACTCGTTGAACCGAAAAAACTGGATCATAAATCTATGAGCTTTATGTCAAGCATGCTGATGGCCACACCAAAAGCTATTTGTGGACCGACCCCTGCAGTCGGAATGCAGGTTGAGAAAGATGTTGAGAAAGATATCGCAAAATACGAGGAACTATGTATATCTTCCTGTCAATTGTGACACCATGGTCGACCGGAATCAATGTCAGTAGTCCTATTGATCTAGGTCCTGTCTGTCTGTTTGCCTTCATACTATCAGCAATCAATGTAGCACATCGTGGGCTGAGACTTTAGGGTTCATGACGTCTTTTGTCGACCTGACAACAAGTAGCGCTTCAAATCGTTCTTTATTTTCGACGTGCCTTGAATGTCGCTTTGGCTGCTTGCCTGTCTGCTGACATACCTTCTCATGAGATAACCATGATTCAATCTATTTTAGGACCAATTAGAAGAGTTGGTTAGGCATAGCATTTCTTGTCCTTTGAGAAACAATGGTAGAGGATTTCGAGGATCCGACCTACCTTTCCAATGTAATATTTCTGAAAAACTCCAAAGGTTTCCAAGTCCCAGAAAACCTCTCCTTTCAAGTTATCGTTCTCATGGATCCAAGATCGCGTGTGAAGATCTATCTGCCTTGCAGACCTCTGTATCCTGATCGGTAATAAGGGGAGAGTTGGCTCGAATCGCGAACCGGTTCGTGCAAGTGTTAGATGATGTTTATGTGTTCTATGAGGTTCAAGGGAATATTTAATCTCATGGGAATCCTTATTTTTGCACGAGAGCCACAAGGAATGTTCAAAAGAGCCGATTAGCCCTGAAAACAGTTATATGAGTTCTAGCTGCTTAGAAAAAAGGGCTTCCGGAAAGATGATGACTTGGTGAGATCTTAGTATGACCGGTGCAAAATGAAGATTCTATCGATGAGGGAAGTCGTCTCAGGTGGGCACGGTGGAGGTAATAGGGTACATTATAGATAGCCTAATATCAAAAATGTAGTGACCCGAATATGGCCAACAAGCCAGAAGCTAGAAGTGCACAGATGTTTCTACACTGGCTGAGTCTCTTCATCCTGTGCATTTGGTGCACAGCCTGATATCATTGAAAAAAAATTAGTTTCTCTTCTTGTACCAGCTACACCGTCGATACCAATCTTTGGAGCACTGCATCTTGAATTTCATAGCTTGTCGGAGCCCGAGTCAGTTCTTCGTTGTGAGCATTGTTCCGTTGTTGGATAGAAGAGGCAATCTGCCCAGTTCAAAAGAAGGCACCATTCCAAATTTTCTACAATTTTTCCGGGTGATGAGAAGTCGATGATGAAATAGGTCCTCTAGTTTTTGGAATAGAACGCCTCCTTCATTTCCGCCGTGATGGTACTATCGGTAGCGGTCGACTGAAGCATGCTTTTGATGCCTTATCTCCAGGTCAATCTTGATTTGGCCAATGTCTTGTTTCAAAACAGCGCCCATGATCGCCATGTGTTAAGATGTTAGTTTGGTTCTCGCTAGAAATTACACTCTCAACTTCACTGATCCGAATTCAAACGTTTCTTATGTCCCGCAGTTTCTAAGTTTATAGCCACCCCGAACATGTGCTTCCCCTTGAGCTTGGAAATTTTCGGTGAGAATCAAGGATGGTCATGAATTGGTGAAAGTATGCCACTGTAAATAGATCTCGATCAGAAGAATGGAAGCTTTCGAGGTGCTGAAACAGTAATGATGGAGTAAACAGCAAGATAGGAATTGCAATACAGGAGACTGAACAACGAATGTGGCGCTCAGTATCCACCATTAGGACAGCACCGGTAGGTGGCGGAACCGACTTCCTTTGCGATATGTCTGATCCTTTACACGATGTACTCAATGGAAGTATTGCCGATTGTCTGGTTTGCTTTTCTTGACGTCAACAGCAAGAAATGAGGGAGTCCACAGTGAGAAATAGCTTCAAAACACAAGCAAATAATCAGTGCGATGAGGTCGTTTGGTTTCGATTGCCACTGTGTTTTGATACCTTATCCAAGGGAGTCGGGCGGGCTGGTCAGTCTGGAAATCAAATTTCTCAGCAACTGTCATGTTAATTGCCCTCAAGATAGGAATACAATATGTCAGCCTCTCTTCACCTACGGTCCGGGAAATCCAATGAGAGCCCAGGCTACTTTGGATCTCGAATAAAAGCCCAAGCGACGCTCGTCCTGTATACAATCCGCCTATTCAACGTGCCTCTCGTCAGAATACGAGAACCAGATTAGCACTTTCAATATCCGCATCTTGTACTAACAAGTATGCAATCTATACCATGTGGAAATGAATCTGTCAAGATAACTTTTCCGACTCTCTTGCATGGGGCCCATTTATCGGATGACCAGATAAAGGTCATTGAAAATGCCATTGCACAAATGGTATGTCTCGTTCTATCTATACCACTTCTTCTCAGCCCACGCTGTATGGTACAGGAACACTGGAACTCCTTGGTATCTTCTCCAATTGTCTCGAGGATATGTCCCGCTGTTCAGGTTGAACAATGTCTAGCCATCGACAATAAGGTATACCACTATCCTCGTTCCTCATCTTATGTCGTTCTGATCTAGTCCTCATATCAAGGGATACAGAATCTCCAATGCTGGCACCGGTAGCTTGGAT
>Ga0153950_1000908_pt1 | contig 13261 bp, 9 predicted proteins | sample TSNJ034MetaG_FD_104737 | JGI IMG/M metagenome (GOLD analysis project Ga0153950, IMG submission 104737) | Attine ant fungus gardens microbial communities from New Jersey, USA - TSNJ034 MetaG | ecosystem: Host-associated > Fungi > Mycelium > Unclassified | place: USA: New Jersey, Wharton State... | reverse complement strand
TGACCAATTAAAACCAGATAAAACGCAAGCGGCCGATGACGAAGAAAAAGCAGTCACGGAAATTCCATCACTGTGCATGGAATGCCACGAACAGGTCCGTTATTTCAAGCTGAAATGTACTGCGTTTACATGAATAGACTGGCAGGGAACGACAAGAATGCTTTTAACGTCTATTCCGTTCTTTCGAGAAATCGTCGTCATGTCTTTCCGGTGTGGGTCTTGTGGAACGCAGAATAACGAGATACAAGCTGCTGCTGCTATTCAACGTTCGTATTCCATCTCTTTTGATCTCCTCTTTCTTATATTGAAATATTTTGTTAGCTGAGGGGGTGATCTACACCTCTCGTATCCTCGATCAGCGAGACCTGGATCGTCAGCTAGTACGATCTGCCACATGCGAAATTACTATTGCAGAACTGGAACTTACGCTTCCACCTACGTCTCGTGGACAATTAACGACGGTCGAAGGTCTCATACGAGATATCACCTCAGACCTGAACATTGATCAGCCCCTCCGGCGGATAGAGGATCCAGAAAATTACCAAGCGATTGAAAACGTTATAAACAAATTGAGAGATATTCTAGGTGACGACAACAACAAAAATTCCGAATCCACGAAGGAAAAGGATGCACCAATGCTGTTTCCGTTCACTATTACACTGGACGATCCCGCAGGAAACAGTTTCATCGAATTTACCGGAAACATGGGAGACCCCAAATGGAATAAGAAAAACTACCACCGAACACTTGAGCAAAATGTTACTTTAGGTCTAGTCGATCCTGAAGAACAATCAAATCCCAGAGTCGCCAATCCCGAAAGTATGAATGTTCAAGATGTTCATGAGGATGAGATTTTCGTATTCCCCGGACAATGTTCAAGTTGTGGACACTCGATCGAAACAAATATGAAAAAAGTAAATATACCTTATTTCAAAGTAAGTATGTCTGCTTTTTGCGAATCATTTCGCTTTTTTTTTCGTTGCTCTGACAAGCTAGGACATTCTCATCATGTCAACTAATTGCGATAAATGTGGCTATCGTGACAACGAAATCAAATCTGGAGGTGCCATCTCAGAAAAAGGAAAACGTATCACTGTCAAAGTCGAAGATCGTGAAGATCTGAGTCGTGATATTCTAAAAGTCAGCCTTCAACAATTCCCTTTGACGCGGTGTTACGATCCTAACAACAAGAAATCAGAGCGAAACAGCCGGACTCACTATTCCCGAAATTGACCTGGTTTTATCACATGGTACACTTGGAGGTCGTTTTACGACACTTGAAGGTATTCTCCAGCAAGTACATGAAGAGCTAGCTGAAAAAGTATTCATGAGTGGAGACTCTTCGAGTGCCAAAGATAAAGACGCATTTGCTGCTTTTCTGAAAAATCTCCAACAGGTACGTGAGATCCATCAACAACTGTTGTTGTGCTCGTATTTACAGCTCCTTCCCCATGCCTACCAAAGGTGAAAGCAGCTGAAGTGCCATTCACCATCATCCTCGATGACCCACTCTCAAATTCCTATATACAAAATCCATATGCCCCTGACCCTGACCCAAATATGACAATCGAAAGTTATGAGAGATCTTGGGAGCAGAATGAGGGCCTTGGATTGAATGACATTAAAGTTGAAGGATACGAAGTGGATAGCATAGAGAAGGATACAGGTTCATAATACAACACTGAGAACTGGGGTAATTGAGCGCTACAAAGAATAGTATACAACCAAATGTCCGCTACGAATCGCTACATCGGGTCAGTCATAGGTGGAAAGCATGTCTGAGCTTTTCTTTGATAACATGTCGCGTAGATTTCGGGTGGCCACTGCAGGACCCACCGGAAAGTAACGAGTTGTATTGTTGTTGAAGTTCTTCAATGCGTTGATCAAGAGCTGCCAAGTTGTCCTCTGACTGTTTGACCATAGAGTTAGCAGCAGTGACAAAATCGACCGTGACAGAGGGTGTGCTTGATACAGTGGGAGAGTATGTGCTCATATTCCCGACCGCATTCGTGCGCGAAACCCCTTTCTGCTTCTCCACCAACACATGATACATGGCAAGCGTTGTATCATCTATCCGTAAATCCCACGCAATATTTTCCAAAAATCCCTTCTCCGTCTGTGTGATTTCATCAGCAGAAAATTTGTTCTGGCCAACCAGGACCCAGAACTGCGGACGAGGACGGAAATCGCTGAGAGCTTTGGTAGCAACGATGTAGGAAACAAGAAAAAGACGTTCTGCGTCGGTGCCTTTCGCAGGAGATGAGGCGGGATACTGCGATTTGAGGCGGTGCAGCAGGATCAAGGCGGCCAGAGCGTGGGCCTCGGGTAGCTGTGATAGGGACAATGCCATGGCGATAAAGTAAGGTAGACCGTCAGAGAGGGATCCAGGAGCAAAGAGCTCGTGGACGAATGCTGAGCAGATCTTTGCCAGGGGCTCATAGTCTGAGAGACGTGGAGTCATTGTGGCCACAAGCTTTCCAGGCAAGTATCATATATATGGCTGTCCTAACAGGACATTTATAGGCCCGGATGTTAACCGCATAGCGTTTATTTTAATCATCCACAGCAGATGCGTAGAATTGCCGACTAAGACAGCTGCTCTCGGAATTCTAGTCAAACCGATGGGGTTATGTAACTATGTGTCGAGAAGTCTGGATTAGCCTAGAAATTGGCAACGTGGGAACGTATCAACCTTGAGAATGTCAGATTACTACCTAGTCAGAGTTTATGATGAATAAGGACCAATTTGGTTTCTATATTAGATAGATGTCAGCAGACTGAATACAAATCCCCATTTCGTGTAAGATCGGAAAACTAACCAATGTTAATTCTTCATCGGCATGGCTGTACAGCCACAATGATGTCATGCCACTTCACAGCACCTGTTGCACTGAGTCAAATCCATCATGTCGTCTCCGGGAGGCAAAACAGCTACAGAAAACAATAAATGGGTCCCATTGGAAGCAAACCCGGAGGTAAACTACTCACGAACGTCTTTTTCGATCGACTGACATCAAGGATGTCCAGGTGTTCAATTCGGTGGGTAAAGGCATCAACACGGCAGTTTTCTACATAATCTCTCATTACACCAGTGGGCAAATCAAGCTGGTTTAATTACTTCTCAGGATCAGTTTGTCGATGTATATGGGCTCGATCCAGAGGTGAGTTCTGATTAAAACAATTATTCAAATGTCGGACTTTTAACCACATCTTCGCTAAGCTCCTGAGCATCATCCCGCAACCGACGAAAGCCGTGATCCTCCTATTTCCATTAAATTTTTCTATCAAGGAGAACCAAACGGAATTTGACAAGGAATTAACTGAAGAGGGTCAGCACTCCGTTGATCCGACCTTGGTCTATGTTAAGCAATACGTATGTTCATAAAATCTATTCCATTACAAATGGCTCATGATAGTGGTGGTGATATCAGGTCGAAAATGCATGCGGAACGATAGCGTTAATTCATGCCATCGCCAACGTGAGCCTACCCCAAATGAAATGATTACGCAACTTGATTGCCTTCTTTCCCCAAGTCATCCGTCACTTACATGCCCGAGAGTCCACTTCAGAAATTCATAGACCTCTGCAAAGGTACGTTATATACTCGATAATATCATCTACGCTGATAATCAGCGCGCAATGAAGACAAAACACCCGAAGAACGCGGAAAACTCTTTGAATCGACTGATCTTTTCACCAAGATCCATCTACAAAGCTCTGCCCTCGGACAAACACAACAACCCTCGAATGAAAACAATGGAATGAATACCGATTTACACTTTACCTGCTTTGTTGCAGCTCCAGATGCTCAAGTACGAAAAACAGCAGGGACAAGGTGTTGTACCCCTTGTTTCCTAATAGTGGATACTAATAATACATTTATCCGTTGGAAGTCTGACGACAAAGCAACCCACTGATAATGAACAATCCGGGAATATGAGGTTGGTTGAATTAGATGGGAGACGATCTTGTCCAATTGATCATGGCCCTTGTACGAATGTTTTAAATGTTTGTGTCCTTCTTTCATGTGGATTGCCGAATTGTTGATCATTGCGGACAGGATGCCATAAAAATTATCAAAAAGCACTATCTCTCTAACGCTCAGAGCATCTACTTCAGTCTCATGGCACTGGGGCCAGCCCCAATCAATTCGCCTTTCATCTAAAGATATCGGGTTACATTCATCGGTATAACGAAGCAGAAACGAGAGTAGGATAATTGCTATGCTATGTATTTTGAAAGAATAGAGAATGAGAGCTCAGATTTCGAAGATGATTCTATCTAAAAAAAATGTCAGAAGAGGAAAGGAACTTGGACAAATGTAATACTGACCACGAACAGTTGAATCTCGCACATTTTCCTCAGCATTTTTCCACATGTCACGTACTTTTGGTGATCCAGCTTCCCTTTCGCTAAAGGGTTCCTTATCATAAGCAAAGACAAGACGTGAATCATCGATATAACGATACTGTGATCCATCTTCCAGCTGCAACGTTAGATGGTGATTTGTTTGTTCTTTAATCATCCGAGCAGTGATATCTGGCTGTTGATCGAACGAGAGAACGCAAAGCAAGACAGGGGGATGCGGGCTTAATTGGGAGCTGGTGAGAATTGTAGCAAGCGCTAGACTGGTATCCACAACTAATTTTCGAAAATTCCGTATGGATGCTGATGATATTTGCCATTTTCCAACTTGAATTTCGAGAGAGAGGTGAGTTAATTTGGGGATGAAGTCGAAGACACAGGTTGATATCAATGGATTGTTCTTGCGAGAAAGTGACGGTGATGTGGTGTCCCATGACCATGACCATGTAGACCATTCTGTCCATCTATTGGTGATGAATAAATGGGTCAAGTTGGAAAATAACCCAAGTGAAAAATCAGGCGTCATTCCGATCTGAGCACAGTGGTAAATGGGTTCGTCAATGAGCAGTACGAGACGTTTCGGACGAAGACGTTGAAGTGAGCTATGAAGAGTGCTACAGCGGTTGCCCCGGGATACATAGTGTAAGTTGGGGATGATGCCATCTTGGTAGTAATGAAAACCGAGACTGGGATCTTCCAGACTCCGATGGTGGTGGTGATGGTGATCGTGGGATGGTATAACCCAGATGGTAAGATTCTCAATGCCATCACAGAAGAAGAGAACTCTTGCTGTTAACTCAGAATCGTGGGTACTGTAGGCGATGGACAACGACTTGACATGTTTGGAGAAGAATTGTTTTGGCTTCGTAGATGATGCGAGCGTTCGTACAAATCTTCGAACCGATGTCCTTGAATATAATTGAACGTTCGAATAAAGGTATGCTTCGACCCTAAGAAGAAATCAAATATAACGTTGAAAGACGGTTCTAACGAGGGGGAGAGGGGGATACCAGAGACAAACAAGTTTGGAAACTAGTGCATACTTGACGGCTTTACAGCTATCGATCTTTATAGCCTGTTCAAAGATAAGTCGAAGAATGTCGTGAGGAAGTTTAGGGAATTCTAGTGACTCGGTCATGTGAGGGTCCCGGTGATAAACTTTCCAAGTCCCTGCAGGGTCCACGTCACGTCAATGTCCAGAAAGGTAGGTCTGTGATCTGAGTTCGACTTTCAGAGCGGAGAGAGGGAAAAGACTAAGGGGAGTGTGATGAGGGAGAGGAAAACCTTTGTACCTCGGAGAACGAGGGTCACAGCCTCGGATATAATACTTTGCCATTCATGTCTGAGAACAAATGAAGACGAAAATCTGATATCAGAGCAAATGACCAGCCGGCTATCGGCTAGTATTTTCGAGAAATAGTGAGGTGGGAAATATCCTCCATAAAAGAGAAGTCTGTGTCAGATTGATCAAGAACAGAGTAGATCTAGTAGCCAAAGTGTGGTCTGTGGAGTCACACTACTTCCCACACTTCGCACATAGATCCAAATACTACTAAATGGATGACGGAGCATAGATGGGGACTCTGATAGTCAAATCCTTTGGTTGTCAGAATTTTTTTCACATTTCACCTGAAATTTCTGGGTAGCGCTCATGTGGTGCTTCTTAGGAGTTCCAGGTGGAATATGGAAGAAACCGGTTCTAGCAACCAAAATGCCTATTGGAGTCAAGTCATGATGCATGATCACCAATAGTTTTTAGATTGATAGATACATATGACATACTGCTCTAGCCATTTATTGAATAGTTGTGCTAAACACATTTTGTGTCCTCATTAACAAAGATCTCCGAGATCTCCTCATTAACAAAGACCTCTACACAAACAGGCATACATCTAGTAAATTATCATTAGCTTGCATATTCAGCTAAAGTAACTCAGTTCTCTCTCTATACTCAATCCCTCACCAATCCAATTGACAACAATCCACCCACTGCTTACTCATATTAAATGACTACCTATCACAGTTGAGGATTACTGTTATTGGTGGAATTTCTGATGCAAGTTGTAAACGTGTCAGAGACCAAGTTGGTGGTAATGATGGAAACGATGAGAGCATCAATGGAGCTGTGAGCAAAATAGGGTATACGAACATTCTGTGACATTGGAGAAAATTTGGGGTGGAGTTGCAAGGAATGAAGGGGACTAGGAAAGAACAGGTGAAGAGAGAAGGAAGGAAAGGGTGAAGAAGATGTACCAGGGCGTTGAGCAGGCATCTAGAGGAAATTTGGCTGAGGCCAGCGAATGGGTTGCTCCACGATTGAGTAACTCTCTACTGGTTGCAGTTTGTAGCTTGATTTCTTGAACTGTATTCTAGACTAATCGCACTTTTGGTTCTGTCGTATTGACATGGTCTGAATCCTGTGAGGACTAAATCCATGACGTTTACAAGGTTCTATGTGTTGTCGACCTGCTGACGTCAAGAAACATCCCATCAATGTGCGGGGCAATTCAAACCAGATCGGAACCTTTTCAATTCCTCCATTGCGTTTTTGATCCATCTGAGATCGATTGTACAGGCCAAATAGGATTGTCATGGCAGCGATCAAGATGCATACCCATAGCTGTAACCCTGAAGACAAATTATAAATTTCGCTGAGGTGCTCTGGGTGAATCAAGGCGAAGATGAGCTCACCCCTGCTTTCTTTCTGTGTTCTGGAGGTCAAATGCTGCCATAGATGGTCGAACGTGATGTTTTACACATGAGTTGTCCTTTGTGGTGCACCCGAGACTGAGTATTTTCTGCTGCCGAGAATCTACCTAGTCACTTCCTTCCACGAAATGCCACACCACATGAAGATGATTGGGTACGAAAATTTCAGCCACCATCTCTTTTGGGTTGGCTTTGAACGTGGTCTACCTCTGACGCTGTTGTTGAGTCTCCCATGAAGGGACTATTGGCGCCATCATAATATTCAACAATGAGCCATTGTGAAAATTATCGTCCAATGAAATTCGAGAGGAAACGTCATCACTTAAGTCTACTAATGGATAACGACACTCACGGAGAATTTGGATGGCTCTTATTATAGCTGATTCATCTGGCTTTGCAATTCTTGGACAGAGCGAGGAGGAAGCGATGTTACGAGCATAAAAGTGAACAAAAACTAGATCCTGACACAGGCAAAAGAAATCATCTCAATTGAACCACTCGCCGCATCAAAGAAGAAACATGGGGGTAAGTTCTCACCGCTGTCTTGATGTTCCAATGTTGCAACGTTTGACCGAAGTGCTAATGGAATCTCGGCAACTGAGATTTGTTTACACGTGATCTGATGACCGGCACCCATGTCTGGAGTGACTATGACGAATTGACTTGTCCCTCGAAACCCCAGAATTCTCTCTTCTTGCGTTTGACATAACTCATCTGGACTGCTTCCTTCTCGAAATAGATCAGGGCTACGGTTTAATCTCAGGTTAAATCCTAGTTTTGGATGTCGCGTTCAGTCCTTTACCGATTTCGTTCATTGGCCTGGAGGTCGCCCTCTCTGCACTTGGGAGGTCATGAAAATACTATTGTTTGCTCTTCCTCTGCTTTCAATGTGTCTCCGAAGACTAACGTCACTGGGATGAGAGCATGGTACCCCTTCTCGACAACACTCCATTCCCCTGTACTCGCTAAATCTTCTAGAACTCTCAAGTACGGCAAACGCGTGGCTTATATCTCATCCGGTATGGGAATACTGTACGTTCTTGATAGATATTACAATGCCTCGGCGATTTTCAGGAGCTTGCGAACGATCTGGACGGTATGCCATTTTGTCTGTTCCGCTTCCATACTGATGGCATCGCTCGGTAGTGTGCAATGATAACGTTAGACTTTAAAATAAATTTTACGCCGGAGAACAGCGACAAGATTCCAGAGTTGCACGAACGTGTTGCGCAGAGGATCTTTGATCTCTTTAATTCCAACGGCGGTTTGTACATTAAACTTGGGTATGCATCATCTGTGCGTAGTCTTCAGACTAACAAGAATACCACTCCAATAGACAGGCCATTGGTGCAAATGCAGCCGTACTTCCAAAAGCGTTCCAGACTAAATTTGCCTCCCTTTTCGATGATGCGCCCCAAGTCCCTTACTCTGCCATTCGGAAAGTATTCCTCAAGGAACTAGGTGCGCCACCAGATGGTCCAGGTGGCATTTTCGAAGTGTTTGAGCAGAGAGCTGCCGCAAGTGCGAGTATTGCACAAGTACACAAGGCCAAGCTGTGGGGCAAAGATGAATGGGTTGCTGTGAAAATCCAGAAACCAGACGTAGGCATTCAGATGGAATGGGATTTGGGTATCTCTTGGTTTGTTATGTGGATGTTTGAAAGAGAGTTTGGATTGCCAGTGTGTTTTGCACTCGGTGAGTTTGCGTCAGACCGTTGTTGAAGAATGAGCGGCTCATCGGGCACGATCTAAAGATTTCATCTCCGATCATCTCAGACAAGAGCTCAATTTCGAACAAGAAGCACAAAATTCCAGGCGGACGGCAGCATTTGTTGAGAGTGAGTCCAGCTTACGAGGCAAAGTCCATATTCCCAAAGTATACCCTGAATACTCGACGAAGAGGATTATGGTTGCCGAATGGATTGACGGTGTGCGACTAAGTGACAGGAACGGCATTCGACGGTTAGTTGGAGAAGAGGAGCCACTGACAGAAGCCGCTGAATCGACACCAACACCCTTACTCATCTCGGAACAACAACCCCCAGCCTCCTTTAACTTCCCTGCGAAACCACTCAAGGGAGGTACCCAGTACATCATGCATACCATGGTCTCTCTCTTCTCCGCACAAATGTTTGACTGGGGTTGGGTCCACTGCGATCCTCATCCAGGCAACGTAATCATCCGCCCTTCGCCGACATCTCCAACACAACCACAACTTGTTCTTATTGATCATGGACTTTACGTCCATACACCAGAGGAGTTCAAGAGAGAATGGATAGATTTATGGCGCGGAATGCTGAGCGGAGATTACTCCCAGGTTGAAAAAGTGACAAAGAACTGGGGATTAGCAGTACCTGATTTATTGGCAAGTTTTGCTTTGATGAAACCTACTGTGTTGCGGAGAAACAGGAAAAAGAGAGTGAAGATAGATGAGGGGCAAAGTCAGCAGGAAGAGAAGAAACCATTGACGCACTATGAGATGAGCGTTCTGATGAAAAAGAAGTTGAAAGAATTCTTGATCGATACAGATAGGATGCCTAAGGTGCTTATATTCTTGACCCGAAATATGCGGATGGTACAAGGTATGATGCTCTTCTTTCTATCCTTTGCTTTGAGTTTCATGCTTTTATCTCAGGGAACAACCAATCTCTTGGCTCCCCTGTCAACCGGATCAAATTAACAGGTTATTGGGCGTCCAAATCTCAAACACGAAATCCAAACCTGGCTCTCGGACAGCGTATCAAGGAGTGGTGGTCCCATATTGTTTTCCGAAGTGTCATGTTCTCTCTAGACTTTGTTTTCTGGAAGACAAAGTTCATGAACTGGTTAGGAGATGTGAAGTATAGACTGCTCGGTGGGGATGTCAGCAGTCTAAGAAAGCAAAATTTTGAACAGGAGATGGAGAGGACTATACAGGAGTTTGCGCAGGAGAATCTTGGCTTTCAAAGTAAGACTATTTTTGAAGGATGAAGGGTGGCATTGTAGCTCAGCCTCAAGTTGATTATTGTTTGGGAGTGGGCTTGAGGACACGTCATGAATTCAGAGTCGCTATCTATACAAGGTCAATATGTACTAATGCCTTACAAGTGACGAAGATATACTGACTTCGTGCATCAGACAAGTATCAAACTGTATGTATCTAGATAATTGAGCCGAAAAAATGAGAACATAAAGAAAAATACTATGATATCAAATTTTCCAAAGTCATCTTGTGTAATGATCATGAAATTATCATTATCGATTCATCAATAGTCCTTTCTCCTTTTGTCGTCGTTCATCCAGATGGATACACAGACGCTTGCACCTAGTTCATACGCAGATGACATGTCATCTATCGCGTCTGACACAGCCTTATGATAGAGCTAAGCTGGATATCTGGATGGTCTCGAGGTGATTGTCCGATTCTTCATTGGCGTCAAGGATCTCCAATTTTACAAAATGACTCCTTCCAGAAATCCTTCGATAGAATGTCCGCACAGCACCTCTCAGCTGGCACCTCGAGACATCATAGCAAACTCATGCGATTCTCTCCGAGGATAACCTGGGGTTCGGTATCCTGTCATGTCACTAGCAGGATATGCCTCCAGCAATGCGTTTGAGGAACATGTCAGATCGAAAACACCTTGGACGATCAGACACGAGTACGTGGCTCAGCTACCTCTTTGAATCGTCGTTCTCCTCAATGTGACTAACTATCACATCCCTTTTTGTAAAGCTCACAACTCCATCTGCCGCGCCTAGAACAAAGGAGTATCATCAGACAGCCCATATGGACGTTGTTAGCCGTGTGCAGCTGCAAGGCCAGCTTTTCTTAGCCCGTATTTTGAAACTTGATTTTCCTTGAGCTTCGACCCTTTCATCCTTTGTGGGAAAAGTCATATAACCACCCAGGGAAACCAAGTCCAGAATTCAGGCGCGTAAGCGGGAGGGAGTAGAGAAAAACCCAAAGGGCTGCCCGAGGTGCGGAGTCCCTATTTTAGTGGAATATCCACTGGCTACACACGGCTCAGGCTTTTGAATTGCAGAGAAGTCTCCAGCATCTCCTTCAATGGAAGAAAAAAAATGACTGAGAATCAGGAGGAATCAATTGAGTGAAATGTGAAGACCTGTGCTGTATATTACTTGTTATAGTCATTAAAAACCCGTTTCTCTAGAATGCTGTTGAGGGGTGGCTTCCGCAAAAAATACTCGCATTGGAAGCTAGAAATTCAAGTCAAACATACAGATTAACCTATTCAGGGAGTTCTCAATGGTGGTGTGGCACAAAGCCGAACGGGAAACTCCGTACGTCTGATTCTAATTTTGAGTTGTCCATTAGCAAGTTCGTAAGGGTCCACAATAAATGCGGGCACAAACACTAGAATAATGACACGATGGTCCACTGATGGCCGACTAAAACCAGTTTAGAAAAACTCTTCCGCGCCGTAGGGATGGGGAATGTTACACTGGCCTGAGACCACAATCAGCGTTTATAACTTCAATTTGGAAGCATGCCATAGGGGCGCCTTAGCGAAGCCCGGCTGGCTAAAGGCCCAAAGATCTGGCAAAGCACTGTCGCTGTGTCTAGGTTTATTACATCAATAAATCAATGGTCCATAAGCCGATGATCGAATGCCCCTTAATTTTCGCCTTCTTGTCGCTCTTGCCGACAGTCATGTCTGGGTCGCAACACCTAGAGTAGATCATTTTTGGATTCAATATTCTGAGCCGTTGCATGAGTCAAGTTAACACCAGCCTGTTGTTCTTTCTGTGTCTGGAATAGAACAAAAAGAAACACGCGGGAGAACAACGATCAAGGTTGCGATCTGATGGTGGTAGCTGAATAAGCACTGAACTGCATCTGTACTGCATCTGTACTGCGTCTGTACTACATCTGCCCGCATCTACCTTTGTCGACGCCTGATAATGAATAGCTCAGTCGTAGTTTTCGTTGATTATTGTCCACGACCGCAATTCTGGGGATAAAAATATGAGAGACCCTTGGTTTCTTGGTCTCCCTCTTGTCTTGTGCAGGACAGTCTCTCGGCGCTAGTTCACGTTTCCACATCAACGTTTCACCCATTCAGCCGACTTTGACAGAACGGACAACCTCGTGTCGTGTTATTTTTGTCACCCTGATCTCTTTCTGTGTGTGGAATTTTTACACGTTCAAGGGTCCTTCAGCTGGGCTATAACACTACAGCGCATTGTCTTTGCCAACGTCCACTATCGCTCTTCCCTTTGGAGAAAACTTCTACCACAATTACCAAAATGACCTTCACGGAAAGCCTTCATGTCTCCTCAACTGTCAATCCTCGAAGAAACGAGCCACCTTTGCGGGTCAAAGAATGCTTGAAAACGCCTTCAGTTCCAATTTTCTCTGTTGTCGAGAATCGACTCAGATACAATCCAGCTCACGTATATCTTGACGTCAATTTTGTATCTCATGTGCGGGGTCACTCGTATACCCTCTCCACCATCAATTTTGGGAGCTTGACAGGGGCCTCTTTGTTGAATGACGGGCTGCATGATAACCTTGTGGGGTTATTATCTCGAATGCCTGCCTCAATCTCCCCCTGTCTTCCCTTGGAAGTTCTTAATACAAGGGCGAAAGGTCTTGGAACATTCGCAACGTCATTCATCCCACCTGGTAGTTTCATTTTCGGCGAGCATCCGGTCATGCTCGCGCCTTACCTGCCTGGAGTGTCCGTCCCACTCGGGGATATGTACACCAAGATTTTTGAATCCCTTCCAAAATCGTCGCTTGCTCTCGTTAGTTCGTTAGCCACTTTACATCAGGATGATGGCAGATCCAAATCGGCTTCACTATCTTTCTACGAAAACGTCATGAAAACGAATTCGGTTGTCATCAATCTTCTGAATCCCACGGACGGACCTCATCCCGAGCTCCTGGCTCATCGTGCTCTATTCCTTCGTCTCAGCCGATGTAACCATAGTTGTGACCCCAATGCTACTTGGAGCTGGGACGCCCAGACATTGCGACTGACGCTTTCTGCTCTGCGTCCTATCTTACCACAGGAAGAAATCACTATATCGTACATTGTACCATCCAAGAACCAAGCTGCTCTGCGAGAAGAACTCAAAATCTCATACGGCTTTGATTGTATTTGTGAAAAGTGTACACTGCCGTCTCATGTCACAATTGTCCGTGCTTGCAACGTGGTTCTTGACAACTTGGCAGAGTCTA
>Ga0153950_1000906_pt1 | contig 13300 bp, 12 predicted proteins | sample TSNJ034MetaG_FD_104737 | JGI IMG/M metagenome (GOLD analysis project Ga0153950, IMG submission 104737) | Attine ant fungus gardens microbial communities from New Jersey, USA - TSNJ034 MetaG | ecosystem: Host-associated > Fungi > Mycelium > Unclassified | place: USA: New Jersey, Wharton State... | reverse complement strand
TCTATCAAAGCGTCGAAACGCTTTGATAGCGCGAAGCGCGTAGAAGATTGTATGAGACGTAGCCGCGTAGCGGCGCGGCGCGTTAGCGTCGCATATTCAATTAAAAATCGCTTGTCGATTTTTAATTGAATATTAGTATTAGATAGAGGCCATCCCTTTTTTCTCCATGGCGATGAGGGCGTCCTTCCGGGAGAGGTTGATGCGGCCCTGCTGGTCGATCTCGGTGACCTTGACCACAACCTCGCTGCCCACCGAAACCACGTCCTCTACCTTCTCCACCCGGTTCATGTCCAGCTTGGAGATGTGAACAAGGCCCTCCTTGCCCGGGGCGATTTCCACAAACGCGCCAAAGGGCATAATCCGGGTAACCTTCCCCTTGTAGAAGCTGCCCACATCCGGGTCGTTGGCGATGGTGCTGATGACGCTCACCGCCCGGCGGGCATTTTCAATATCCTGGGAGAGGACAAAAACCTTGCCGTCGTCCTCAATGTCAATCTTTACATCACACTCGGCGCAGATGCGCTGGATAATCTTGCCGCCCGAGCCGATAACCTCACGAATTTTATCCGGGTGGATGGTCAGGGTGAGCATCTTGGGCGCGTAGGCGGACAACTCCTCCCTGGGAGCGGGCAGCGCCTTGAGCATCACATCATCCAGGATGTGCATACGCGCCTTCCGGCATTTCTCCAGGGCTTCCTCAATGACCTCAAAGGTCAGGCCGTCCAGCTTGATGTCCACCTGGATGGCGGTGACGCCCTTATGGGTGCCGCCTACCTTAAAGTCCATATCACCGAAGAAATCCTCCACGCCCTGGATATCCACCATGGTCATCCAGCGGTCGCCCTCGGTAATCAGGCCGCAGGAGATACCGGCCACCGGGGCCTTTATGGGTACGCCCGCATCCATCAGGGCCAGGGTGGAACCGCAAATAGCGCCCTGGGAGGTGGAGCCGTTGGACGACAGCACCTCGGACACCAGGCGGAACGCGTAGGGGAAATCCTCCACCGAGGGGATCACAGGCTCCAGAGCCTTTTCCGCCAGAGCGCCGTGGCCGATCTCCCGGCGGCCGGGGCCCCGGGAGGGACGGGTTTCCCCTACGGAATAGGAGGGGAAGTTGTACTGGTGCATGTAGCGCTTGTGCTCCTGGTTGTCCAGGCCGTCCAGCCGCTGGGAGTCGGAAACAGGGCCCAACGTGGCGACGGTGAGAACCTGGGTTTGTCCGCGGGTAAACATCCCGGAGCCGTGAACCCGGGGAATCAGGCCCACCTCGGCGTTTAAGGGGCGGATTTCGTCCATCCCCCGGCCGTCCACCCGCTTGCCCTCGTCCAGCAGCCAGCGGCGAACCACATATTTCTGAAGCTGGTAGATGCACTCGTCCAGCATAGCGCCCTGCTCGGGATATTCCTCGCCAAACCGGGCGTGGATATCGTTCTTAATGGGCAGCAGGCGCTCCTCCCGCACATTCTTGTCGTCGGTGTCCAGGGCTTCCTTTATCCGGTCTATGGCAAAGTCCTTTACCGCGTCGAACATGGCAGGCTCCACCACCATGGATTTAAACGCAAACTTTTCCTTGCCGATCTGGGAGACTACGTCATTGACAAAAGCCACAAACTTCTTGATTTCGGCGTGGGCCATCCTGATACCGGCCATAATGACGTCCTCCGCCACCTGATTGGCGTTGGCCTCGATCATGCAGACCTTTTCGGCTATGCCCACAACGGTGAGGGCCATCTCACTCTTTTCCCGCTGCTCCGCGTTGGGCGAAAGCACCGGCTCTCCGTCCACCAGGCCCACATGGATGCCGCCGATGGGCCCGTTCCAGGGGATGTCCGAAATTGCCAGGGCAAAGGACGTGCCCAGCATACCGGCGATTTCCGGCATGTGATCCTGGTCGGTGGACATCACCGTCATTACCACGGTAACGTCGTTCCGCATGTCCTTGGGAAACAGGGGGCGGATGGGGCGGTCCACCATCCGGGAGGCCAGGATGGCCTTGTCGCTGGGGCGGGCTTCCCGTTTCAGAAACGAGCCGGGAATTTTTCCCACAGAATAGAGCTTTTCCTCAAAATCAACGCTTAAGGGGAAAAAGTCGATGCCATCCCTGGGCTTCTGGCTCATGGTGGCGTTTACAAGCACGGTGGTTTCTCCATAGCGCACCAGGCAGGAGCCGTTGGACAGGCCGCACATTTTGCCGGTTTCAAAAGAAATCGGCGTGCCCGCAAACGTAGTCTCAAAGACTCTGAAATTTTCAAACATTTTGCATTTCCTCCGTCGTTCCGGGATGGCTTCGATCGTTTTTAGCAATAATTCCAACAGGGGCACCCGCCCCCGCTCGAATCACTGCTAAATGCCGGCCAAACCGTCCCTTGTTTTGTTGATAGTCGATCAGCAGGGCAAGCTGTAAAAGCATAAAAGATAGAGCCCGGTGAGAGAATAGGCCCTGGGGCCTATTCTCTCCATCTGAACCCTATCCCTTCGGTGCTACTTTCTGATGCCCAGCTTGGCTATGAGCGCACGGTAACGCTCAATGTCCTTTTTCTTGAGATAATTCAGAAGATTCCTCCGGTGGCCTACCATCTTCAGCAGCCCGCGGCGGCTGTGATGATCCTTTTTGTGAAGCTTCAGATGCTCGGTAAGGTCGTTGATCCGTCTGGTCAGAACCGCAACCTGCACCTCCGGCGATCCGGTGTCACCCTCGTGGCGGGCATTCTCCTGAATAACCGCGTTCTTTTGTTCTTTCAGCAGCATGATATCACCTCGTTTAATATATTCTCCCCAATCTGAGTAAAAGGCAGGTGAAGCGCCTCTATAGTGCAAGGCTTTTTCCTGAAACCAAGAATGGGGATATCCTTTAAATTATAGCACAGCGGTAAAATATTGTAAAGTGATACTATTTTTAAATAAAAATATTTTTATTTGAAAGCGGCGCGTTTCATACTAATTCCATTTAAAAACAGTTCATGTTTTTAAATGGAATTAGTATGATTTCTCCAGGGCAGGATTTTTATCAATAGTATAAAATCAGCCGGAGCAGCAAAGCTGTCCGGCCGGGGTTTTACACTGTGAAAGCAAACGCAATTTACTCCGGCCGGCGGTGAGCCGGGCCGCTTCAATCCCAAAAGACCCGGATGGCCAAATTGGGGCGGGTGTAAAACCAGTAGTAGTGTTGCCCCGGATTGCCGGTTTATACGGCCGTATGCAAAAAACTTTACATTCCCGTATAAATGTAAAGTTTCCGTTAATACTATTGTTGCATTTTATTTTTGCGCTATTCTTTCGCGCATTAAAATGCGCATCCTTAGCGCTGCCGAAAGCATTAATTTTAGCTTATAGGAGTGAAGCCTTGTGTTAGATAAAACATCACTGGTGCTCGTTATCATAGGTGCCCTTAACTGGGGGCTTGTGGGCCTGTTTCAGTTTGATTTGGTCGCATGGATGTTTGGTGGAACCGGCGCGGTGCTTAGCCGTGTGGTTTACACACTCATCGCTTTGGCGGGCATTTGGGCCGTTTCCTTGCTGTTCCGCGATACCGAAAGCTCGCACGTCAGGGATTAGCGGGACAGTATCCACCATATCCCCGGCAACGGCATAAGGGCATTCTGCCTGGGTAGGAAAAAGCAGGTGCGGCGTTTGCCGCACCTGCTTTTCTCTTGTGGTCTAAGGGGCAAGCCTTGGAGCTCCGCCCCAAATCACAAACCTATTTGGAGATAATATCCCGGGTATCCTTGGCAATGAGAAGCTCCTCGTTGGTGGGAATTACAAAGGCCCTGATTTTAGAGCCGGGCTTGGTGATCTCCATCTCCTTGCCGTCGGCGGCGGAGTTGGCCTCGCTGTCCAGGTCAACGCCGTAGAAGGCAAGGCGGTTGAGGACGCGGGTACGGGTAACGGTGGAGTTTTCGCCGATGCCGCCGGTGAAGATAATGGCGTCCAGCCCGCCCATGGCGGCTCCGAAGGCTCCAACATACTTGCGGATCTGATAGCGCTGAATGTCCAGGGCCAGCTGGGCGCGCGCGTTGCCCTCGTCCGCCGCCTCGCTGAGATCCCGCTGGTCGCTGGTCAGGCCGGTGACGCCCAGATACCCCGACTGCTTGTTGAGCAAATCACCCATCTCCTTGATGCTAAGCCCCTCCTGCTCCTGGAGAAAGAGGACGATAGACGGGTCGATAGAGCCGCTGCGGGTTCCCATAATCAGGCCGTCCAGAGGGGTGAAGCCCATGGTGGTATCCACCGATACGCCGTCGCAAATGGCGCAGACGGAGGAGCCGTTGCCCAGATGGCAGGAAACAATCTTAAGCTCCTTGAGGGGACGGCCAATCAGCTCAGCCAGCCGGTTGCTGACAAAGCGGTGGCTGGTGCCGTGGAAGCCGTAACGGCGGATGCCGTATTTTTCATACAGATTGTAAGGGATCGGGTACATATAGGCTTTGGGAGGCAGCGTCTGGTGGAAGGCGGTATCAAACACGGCCACCTGGGGCACATTGTCGCCCAAGACGCTTTGGCAGGCGCGGATAGCCATGAGGTTGGCGGGATTGTGCAGGGGGGCCAGATGGGAAATTTCCTCCACGGCCTTCAGCATCTCCTCCGTAATAAGGGAGGATTCCTTAAATTTCTCGCCGCCCTGCACCACCCGGTGGCCAACCGCGGAAATTTCGTCCAGTCTGGAGATAACCGCGTGGTCGCCGGTGGACAGCAGCCGCATCAGCTCCTTAAAGGCCTCGGCATGGGTGGGGAAATCCGCCTCATGCTTGTCCACATAACCGTCGGCGGTTTTGTGGGTGATAAAGCCGCCGATGCCAATGCGCTCGCAGTTGCCCTTGGCCATTACGCTCTCGTCCTCCATACGGATAAGCTGATATTTCAGCGAAGAGCTTCCTGCATTAATTACTAGGATTTTCATATGTGTATTTCTTTCCTTTCTTCCTGCGCGTTTTCTGTCACCGGAACAAAACCGGTGGTTGACACACTTCACTCACTTACTATATTATTACAATATTACCAAAACCGCAAGGGGTAACGTCAAAAAAACCATAAAAAAAGAGGTGCAGCCAATGAAAACAGCCGGAATTGTGGCCGAGTTCAATCCCTTTCATTCCGGCCACGCCGCCCTGATTCAGGCAGTCCGGGGGGAGGGGGCAACCCATGTGGCGGCGGTTATGAGCGGCAACTTCGTCCAGAGGGGAAGCCTTGCCATCACAGACAAACGGGTACGGGCCCACTGCGCGCTGCTGGGCGGCGCAGACCTGGTGCTGGAGCTTCCTGTACCCGCCGCCACCGCCACCGCCCAGCAATTCGCAAGGGGGGCGGTGGGCCTTCTGGCGGCCACAGGCTGCGTGGATATCCTCTGCTTCGGCAGCGAGAGCGGGGACGCCCGGGGGCTTTCGGAGCTGGCCCGGGCGTTGGACGCCCGGCAGGTGGCGGCAGCCATGACGCCCCTTTTGGGCCAGGGCCTCACCTTTGCCAGGGCGCGGCAGCTGGCTGTGGAGCAGGAGCTTGGCCCCCGGCTGGGACGGCAGCTGGGTCGGCCCAACAACGCGCTGGGGGTGGAATATCTCCGGGCGGCCCACAGCCTGGGCTGGCAGCCCCGGATATTCACCATGGCGCGGAGGGGGGCGGCCCACGATGAGGCCTTTCCCGCCCCCGGCGGCTCCTACGCCTCGGCCTCCTACCTTAGAACCGTTGCCGGGGATTGGGACAAGCTGGCGCGGTTCATGCCCGAAGACAGCGTATCCCTTCTCCGCCGCGCCGGGGCGGACGGACTTTACCCGGTAGATCCCGCCCGGCTGGAGACGGCTGTTCTGGCGGTGCTCCGGGGCCTTTCCCCGGAGGCGCTGGCCGCCCTGCCCGACCTGTCGGAGGGACTGGAAAACCGCCTGTGGAACGCGATCCGGGGATCCGCCTCCCTGGAGGAGCTTTATGCAAAATGCAAAACCAAGCGGTACACCCTGGCCAGGGTGCGGCGCTTGGTTTTGCATGCTTTTCTGGGAATTACCGGGGAGGATGTCCGCACCCCGCCCCCCTATCTCCGGGTGCTGGGGTTCGGCCCCCGGGGGAGGGAGCTCCTGGCCCGGATGGCGGATACCGCCACCCTGCCTGTGGGCAGCCGCCTCACCCGGTTGAGGGAGGCGGGGCCGGAAGCCTGCCGCTTCGCCATTTTGGAGGAGCGCTCCACCGATTTGTACACACTGGCAATGCCTGTCCCCCGGCCCTGCGGTTACGAGCTGCGGGCCGGCGGCGTTTACCTGGGGTAGAGGTCATTCCCGGCCCAGGGTTTTGTGGAATACCGGCATGACAATCCGGAGCGCCGTGCCGCTCAAGCCGCCCAGCAGGATTCCGGAAACCACCAGCACCGGCAGATAATAGAACACTATATCCGTTTGCAGTATGAGCGAGGCCGCCAGCATCTGGCCTATATTGTGGGTTACCGCCCCCGCCTCGCTGAGGAGCAGATAAGACACCCGGTTCCGGGTAAGGGCGGACAGAAGGATGATGACACAGATGGACAGCATCCCGCCGCACAGGCTGAGGAATCCGGCGGCAGCGCCCCGCATGAGGAATACAAACAGGGATTTGAGAAAGGCCAGCGCCACCGCCGGGCCGCGTCCTATAAAGAACAGCGTATACATGGTCACCACGTTGGACAGCCCCAGCCGCACATGGGGAGGCAGCAGGGGCAGGGGGGGCAGCATATGCTCCAGGGCGGACACCACGGTTATCAGCGCCAGCATCATAGCCAGGATCGCCAGCTTTTTTGTCCGGCTGCGTATATTCTCCATGGGCGGATCCTTTCTCAGGGCTATGGGCCTCCAATGAATTACAGGCGGCTTCCGGCTGTTACCCCGCTACCGCATCCACGCCGCTGCCCCCCTCCCCGTCCCCGGGGAGGATGCGGAGCGCCACCCGGTTGGGCAGGCAGGCCGCCGACTCCCCCGGCGTGCCGAGAAAACCCGACTTAACGCAGATATGGTCGGGGCAGTCGGAGCGGATAAAGGCGCAGCGCCCCTCCGATACCTCCAGCTGCACCTGGGGCCGGCCGGGAACCTCAAAAATCTGATCCTGATCCAGGCGTACCGTTTTGACGGCAACGCCGTCCAGCAGAATCTGGGCCGTGGCCGCCTCCGGGCTGTTCAGGGCGCGCACGCCCAACGCCGCCAGCCCCGCGATCAGCAGGACAGCCAGCACCGCAATATCCTTTTTTGTCACAAAGGCACGGGACAAATGACCACCCTTTCAAGGCGAAGGCAGGCGCTATGGTGAAAACAGTTTCGGAAACGAAGGTGATGTATCATCAGTCAATCAACGGCTTGATTTTTTCTAATAGCACACGGTTAAATTCGGCTTTGTTGTCCATCATTGCGAAATGACCGGCATTGGGGATTAGGAAAAACGCTTTATGTGGAGCGGATATTTCCTCAAAAAATTCTTTTGCCAACGTGTGTGGGGTATTATAATCTCTATCACCCATGACAATAAATACAGGGATTTCAAATGTTGTGCCAAAATAGTGAATGTCAAACTCGTCAAATAAATACTTAAAAATTGGTAATTGATTAGCGAGAATATCCTTAGAAAAATACCCTTTTTCCTGCCAGCTATAATATGGTGATGTTAGTAAACGGAAAATAGTTCTTAAATCTCCTCCCGTGGCAATACCGTATTTAGCTTGAAACTGTCTCACTGACATGAGCCTCGACATAAAGCTTTTATTAAATGCCTCATTTGGCGGATAAGGAGCCAGACTTTCAATAGCTCTAATATCTTTGTTATTTCCTTTTTTTCGAGCTATCTCCAAAAGCATATCAAAGCCGACGCGCTCATTATCGCGCATATTCACCACCTGCGCAAGTCCTATATATGCGCTGAAATATTGTGGGTAGGATTGTACAAGGGCTGTTCCTAAAACAGAGCCATAGCTATGTCCCAAAACAATAATTTTATCTTGATTTAGTTTTTCTCTTATATATTGTGCCACTTCATGAGCATCTGACAGAGCACGCTCAAAATTCAGTGTTTCAAGAACAGCTTCGGGGTTGTTTAAGAAAAATGTTTTGCCTGAATTACGCTGATCCCAATGTACGATTGTAAAATGAGTTTCCCATGAATATTGAAAATCATGCAGAAAAGGAATTTCCGGTTGACCTGGGCCGCCGTGGATAAATAAAATGATAGGGTTTTTAATATCTTCGCCCCTAAAATATAAAACCTGTAAAATTCCACCGATTGTAACAGTTTCCATCAAGTCTATTCCAGAGGCTTCAATTTTTTTTCGCTTTGATAATAAAGCCATATTGCAAAACTCCTCTCCTTTATAGTAGTGTTTTATCTAACTGAACAAAGGTAATAGCGCTGTCTTAATCAATAGTAGCACATGAAGCTTGACTTCAATATGTCATATTAATAATAATGGCCGGTCGTTCACCTTATCGCCTCAAAGCCCTCCCCCAAAAAGCCCCCTCCTCTTCCTTTGAGAGGCGAGGGCTTCCCGGCCTATGCATAGTACATAAACAGCTGGCATTTTATCATGCCGTTGTAAAGCTTGCGGCGCTTGTCGGCCTTGCGGCCAAAGAGCTGCTCGAAATTTTCGTGGGGGCTGATGATGTAGTAGCTGTAGCCCTCCCTCCGGGGGAACACCCTGCCCATCTCCCGGTAAAGCGCCTCCGCCTCCCGGAGCTCCAGCAGCCGCTCGCCGTAGGGCGGGTTCACCAGCACCACCGCCCGCTCCGCCTGCGGGGAAAAATCCCGGATATCCTGCCGGGTGGCGGCAAGCTTTTTCCCCACTCCGGCCTTGACGGCGTTTTCCTTTGTGAGAAGCACCGCCTCCGGATCGGTGTCATAGCCCAGGGCGGAAAAATCCAGTCCCTTGCGGATGCCGTCCAAAGCGCGGCTCCGTTCCTCCGCCCAGATGCTCCCCGGCAGGCAGTCCCACTCCTCCGCGGCAAAACGCCTGCGCACACCCGGAGGGATGCGGTAGGCGTGGAGCGCCGCCTCAATCAGCAGCGTCCCCGAGCCGCACATGGGGTCAATCACCAGGCCGTCCCCCCGGATATGGGCCAGATCCACAATGCCCGCCGCCAGGGTTTCCTTGATGGGGGCCTCAGTGGAGGTTTTGCGGTACCCCCGCTTGTGCAGGCCCGCCCCGGAGGTATCCAGCAGCACCGTCACCTCATCCTTCAGGATGGAAAACTGTATCTGACGCGCCGGGCCCGTTTCGGGGAACCGGCTGATGCCATAAATTCCCTCCAGCCGCTTCACCGCCGCCCGTTTGACGATGGACTGGCAGTCGGGGATGGAATGGAGCCCCGACTTGAGGGACCAGCCCTTCACCGGGAAGGCGTCGTTCCTCCCGATAAATTCCTCCAGCGGCAGCCCCCTTACCCCTTCAAAGAGCTCGTCGAAGGTGCGGGCCTGAAAGGTTCCCAGCACAATGCCCACCCGCTCGGCGGTGCGCAGGCAGATATTCGCCTGGGGGATCATAGCCATATCCCCCCGAAAGAGAACTCTGCCGTCAAACGCCTGGACATCCTGTCCGCCCATCCGCCGCACCTCTCCGGCCAGCACGCTTTCCAAGCCAAACAGGCAGGGCGCTTGCAGCGTATAATGATAATTTGTCTTTTTCATTCCTGTACCCCGGATCTTTTTTATTGGAGGCTTTTCCGCCGTGCCGACCCGTTACCGGTGAGCGGCCGGCATAAACACCGCCACCGTACCCGCGCCGGTATGCGAGCCGATCACCGGGCCGATGTAGTGGACAAGGAACTCCTTCACCCCCAGGCGCTCCCTGGCCAGCTCCTGAAAATATTCCGCGTCCTCGATACAGTCGGAATGACTGATAAAGCAGACGGGGTTTTCAGCGCCCGCCCCCGCGTCCCGCAAATGTTCCACCATCTTGGCCAGGGCGTTTTTGCGGCCCCGTATTTTGTCGATGACCACCAGCTTGCCCGACTCGTCCACCCGGATGATGGGCTTGATGCCCAGCATGGAGCCCATCACCGCCGAGGCCTTGGACACGCGTCCGCCCCGGTGCAGGTGCATGAGGTCGTCCACCATCACATAGTGGGCCATCCGCTGCTTGTTCTCCTCCACCCAGGCGGCGACCTCCTCCAGGGATTTGCCCGCATCCCGCATCTTCACCGCGAAATGCACCATCAGTCCCTGGCCCATGGAGGCGCAAAGGGTATCCACCACCACCACCTTGCGCTGGGGGTATCTCTCCCCCAGCTCCTTTGCCGCAATTTCTCCGCTGCCGCAGGAGCCGCTGAGGCCGGAGGAAAAGGCCAGATACAAAATATCCCGGCCCTGCTGCAGCAGCGGTTCGAAAAGGCTGACGGCGTCGTCCACATTCACCTGGGCGGTGATGGGCATCCCCCCGTCGCGCACCCTTCTGTAAAACTCCTGGGGGGTCATCTCGTTGCACTTAAAGGTCTCCCCGTCTATGGTAAAGGAAAGCTGCAAGGCCGGAAGGCCGTGCTCCTCCAGATAGTCCGGTGGCAGGTCGCAGCTGCTGTCGGTAATCAGGGTATAGCTGTTTGTCATATTTTCACTCTCCCGGTATTGTCACCTCTGCAATTTTGTTTGTATAACCGCTTGCCGGTTATTATACCATAAATCTTTGAATATGGGAAATTTTGATGTTGCATAAATGTAGCGCCGTTTGATACTTGATAAATTTCCGGTCACTAAATGAGAAAAAAGCAGTCTTTTAAAATGACTTAAATGCCATTTAACGACTGCTTTTTTTGTATAATAATTCGGAAGCATTTCAATTTTTTATTGCAACCCGCTATAAATTATGCAACGAATTTCTCGTACTCTCTCCGCACACTGTCCTGGCTGATCTCTGCATAGATTTCCGTAGTGCCCACAGATGAGTGTCCAAGGATCTGCTGAATGATGGTAATGTCCATGCCGGCGTTCAGCAGGTCGGTAGCCAATGTGTGGCGGAGCACATGAGGATGCACTCGCTTCGCGATTCCGGCCCGCTCCCCGATCAGCTGGATACTCTTCTCAACAGACCGCTTCCCTAGCCGATTGTATGGCTTGCGCCCACAGCAGAACAGCGCTGTGCCGCCCTTGCGTTCCGCTACGTACTGCCGGATCATCAGCTTGGCGCGGATTGAAAAGTAGAGATTTCGCCGCTTATTGCCTTTCCCAATGACCGACACGCAGCGCCTTTCAAAGTCAATGGCGCCCAGGTCAACCTGAACCGCCTCAGATACCCTGCATCCGGAGGAATAGAGAAACTCCACCAGAGCCTTTTCCCGGTATGTACGGCAGGCGTCCCGCAGCAGCTCCATCTGCTCCGGTGTGAGAGGATGCCGGGAATCCTTCTTGTTGATTTTAAAGGATTTAATGCGTGTGGTTGGATTTTTTGTAATATACTCCTCCGCTTGCATTCATCCGAAGAAGCTGCGCAGGGTGTTAATAACGGTTTGGATACTGCTGTTTTTGTTGTTGCGCACTTCGCTCAAATAGGTGATGAAATCCCGGATATCATTGGTTGTAACCTCGCCTGCTTGTTTGTTGATATAGCTGCTGAACATAGTAAGGTATAATCGGTAATTGTGTGCCGTTTTGTCTGCGATACCCTCGGACTTCTTGGCACCGAGAAAATGATTGACCTGCCGCATAAAGTCCATATCCTCTATGCCGGTGCTGTGTTCAATGCGGTAGTCGGACAGAATATCCAGCACCCGCTGGGTGTCGGGTTTGATCTCGTCGTGAACCAGCATCATAACACGGCCTGCGAGTTCCTGTTTCGCGTTCATGGATAAATCCTCCCTTGTAAAGGGATTGCCGTCCATGTTATACTATTCCATGGAGCAGCAATGCTCCGTTCGTGGGAGGGTCGCTTTGTACTTGTCAGGTGCAGCGGCCCTCCTCTTATATTTTGGAGAGGGCTGACATCACCTCGCTTATCCCTCTATACTATATATAACCGGAAGAGGGAGAAAACGCAACTGATTTTTTTATATCCTTTTATCTTTAAAACGGCTTTAAACAAAGCTGCCGTAATTATGCAAGTGTCATAACTGTTCATATTTGACACCAAAAACGAAGTGTGATAGAATAAGGCTATAGGCGGTGTCATAATTAAGTGTCATAAATGATAGGGGGTTTTAATGTGTTTTATGGTTATTGCCGTGTATCCTCTAAGTCTCAACTGGAGAATTATTCACTCGACCAGCAAGAACTGGAAATATTAAGCAAATACCCTGATGCAGAAATACACAAGGAACAATTTACTGGAACGACCACGCACAGACCGGTGCTAAGCGATTTACTTATTGCTTTAACGTGCGGTGACACGCTCATAGTAACAAAGCTCGACCGTCTCGCAAGGAGTGTTACCGAGGGCATAGAGTTAGTGCAGGGCCTATTTTGCGAAGACGTTGCGGTGCATGTTCTTAATATCGGGCTTTTGGAAAACACAACAATGGGAAAGTTCTTTTTAACCACTATGCTTGCGGTTGCCGAATTGGAGCGAAATATGATGATAGAGAGAACGTCAAACGGAAAGGCGATCGCAAGATTAAACCCTGACTTCCGAGAGGGGAGGCCGAAGGTTTATTCATCCAAGCAGATCGCCCACGCTCTTGACTTATTAGCGGGCAAAACCTACAAGGAAGTGGAGCAGCTGACCGGCATATCTAAAAGTACACTCATTAGAGCTAAAAGAGAGCTGGTATAATGTTGAATAAATGATTCCGTTCCCACCCGATTCTACAGGTGGGAACGGTTTTTTTATTCTTAAGCCATACTTACCGGCACCCCGGCTTTGGTGGTGATATAGGTATTGTAGCCTTTGGCCTTTAACTCTGCGGCCCTTGTTTCCGCTCCGGATTTCTTTTGGAAGGCGTCCACCTGAACCTTGAAGTATCCATCCGCGGTAATCATATAGGGTTTGTAGCCGTCTGCAACGAGTCTTTGGTATTGCGCCAGAGCATAATCCCAATCCTGGAATGCATCACACTGGACACGATAGAGCCCGTCATTTTCTGCGGTTCCGGTATTGTAATATCCTGCTACCTGCCCCATGAAGTCCTCCCAATGGGGCAATATGTAGGCCGGGCAATACTTTATCGGATAGAAATATCTGTGGTTGTAGACGTCGGTGTCCGGGATCAGGCTATGGGGCTGCAAGAGATACGCCGCCAGCTTGGCGGTTGTGTCCTCACTTTCAGCGTCCGCGCCGATGCATTCAATGGCAATGGTATCCAGATTACCTCCGATGGTTTCACCTTTGCGCTGGGAGATACGCCGGGTGGAGCCATCTGTTGCGTGCCAGCCCCGTTCCGTTTCCTCC
>Ga0153950_1000903_pt1 | contig 13324 bp, 14 predicted proteins | sample TSNJ034MetaG_FD_104737 | JGI IMG/M metagenome (GOLD analysis project Ga0153950, IMG submission 104737) | Attine ant fungus gardens microbial communities from New Jersey, USA - TSNJ034 MetaG | ecosystem: Host-associated > Fungi > Mycelium > Unclassified | place: USA: New Jersey, Wharton State... | reverse complement strand
GTGGCAGATCAGCCCACCACAGGCTGATGTATGGTCAAACACTTCTCGCTCGTACCTTTGATGCTATCGGTTTGACGGATCGCTCTGACCGATCCGCAGGCAGTCCTTGCGTGTTCACCATTGTGCTTGCCGAACAGCTAACGTATTTAAGCTGTTGGATATGACCGGCGAAGCCGGTATTTGTCAAAGAGCGGTGAGGGAAAAAGGAAAACCCCCTCACTTACTTTCCAATGGCGTGAGGGGGTCTACAACCGAATTTTTACTTATTCATGAAATTTCTTAGATTAATAAGGATTTTTCTCTTTCGCTTGCTTACCGCTTGCTGAGTAATGCCAAGAACGAGAGCCGCTTCAGCTTCGCTTTTGTCGTTGAAATATAGCGCCTCAATCAGCCATCGTTCATTATCATCTAACAGCAGCAGGCATTGTCTTAGCTTGTCCACCATCAAATGACGGATAGCGATATCCTCGATGCTCTCGCTCTCGTCACAGAAATCAGCGCCGGATTCGAGGATGCGGTCGAGGGAGTCCTCCTTGCTCGGCATGTAGCCAGTGATCTCGCCGTTCTCATTCCGTATGGCAACCTCGGTCTTGATGTCATGCTCATAGTATTTGATTCTGCGCCGTGAGCGGTAAAAGTACAAATACAGCTCTCTGTCGACTTCGATCAGCTCGCCTCGGATACTGATCCTATAGATTTTTTCTTCTGACATGTGCTTGTCCTCCATTTTTTCGATTTGCGTGGGATCGGAAAAATGAAGAACAAGGCGGGGAGCGGCATCGGGGTAATACTTTGCCGCCATATGTAAAAGCGCACCCGCAAATCGGCAGAGTGTGCCGGAAAGCAGGTGCGCATACTATTGTTTCATGTTCATAGGGTACTGTTAGTTCATGTTGATGGCCGCGAAGATTCTTTCGGTAATCGGGGCTTTTTTTAATCGAGTACCATTAGGAGTATTTTGAGTCACAAAGGGTTCAAATTCGCTGCTCAGAATAAACAGCGAAGCGCAAGCGTTAGCCCAGCGCATAAAAAATTCCCTCCAATCTCAAAAAACTTGGGATTGGAGGGATGGGCATGTAAAAGCGTCCCGCCAAAACCTCGTTTTTTTCTTTGGCGGGATCGCCCTTTATTGTTCGCCTGTTTGGTATACTAAAGGTTGAGAAGCGTTGTGTCGTTCAAAGGTCCGCTCTCAAACACACAATGTATATGGAGGTGAACTAATAGTGCCTAATGCAAAAGATACCCTTGGCGTAACGATGAAAAACGCTCGTTCTGTTTCGGGACTGACGCAAGCTCAGCTTGCCAAGCGCCTCGGAGTCAGCAACCGATACATAATGCTGATTGAAAACTCCCGCAAAAAGCCAAGTTACAAATTGCTTTTAAGAATTGTCCGGGAGTTGAACATTCAGCCGGACTTGATCTTCTACCCGGAGAAGCCGTCCAAAGATTCCCGAGTAGAAGACCTCATCCGTATGCTCCACAATTGCGATGAACGCTCCATGAAAGTCATTCGTGCAACTGTAAAAGCCGCGTTGGATAGCCAGCCGGTAGAGTAGCCCAAAGCTGCTTTCCTTCTTGAAAAGATAAGAGCCGATAACTGTGATTTTACTCACAAATTATCGGCTCTGCGTCTTTGCGTCTGGCTCTATAATCGACATATGCAGTTGTTTGACATTTACTAACGTCTCATGCTTGCACTTGGGGCAGAATAACGGAAAATTCAATAGTATAGTATTCTGTAGTAGCTTTATCCGGGTTTTGTTTTTGCATACGGGACATAGCAGCCAATCCTCCGCGCCAATATATTCTTCTATTTTTATCACCCCATTTTCACAAACAGCATAAGTAGTCGTTATCATGCAATTTATCGTTTTATGCGCCTTGGAACCAATTGCGTATTTGGAAACAACTGCGGTTTTTTATTACCGCAGGGCAGCACTCCTTTAGCATTTACCATAATTCTAATAATCACGCTTCATTGTATCTAATTCAATGATTCATATATGGCCGCGCTCGAAGATTGCCAGCTCCGTTACGTTTAGCTTCTCGCCAAAAGCTCACGTTAGCGACAGTTTTATATAGAAAGCGTGGAAATTTAGGCGCAACAAAGATATTCCGGCCACTTCTTTTTTCCTCAATGGCAGTAGCCATATCACATAGAGCATGGTGAATATCGGAAGCAAGACCTTTCTCCCAATTCTCACCTGCATTGTATAACATAGACCCTGCGCCAATTCCTATTCCATATCCCCAAGGCAACCCTGCGCGACAAGTAAAATGTTCAATCATTTCTAATGCCAAAGTAGTCTGTGCCGGGTCAAGGGCACCGTTGACGATAGTAAAAATCTGTGGGGTTGACGCGCCGTGACATACTGTGTTTTCCAACCTCGTAAGTAGTTCAATGAGTGGAAAAGGGAGGGAATCTACATAAAGCGGGAAAACAATCAGCAGTATATCAGCTTCTAACATTCCTGCAATGGCTTCTTTCAGTGTTTCAGCGCGAACAAGCTGCATTGCATGGTGTATTTCTATCTGTTCGTCAAGGAGCTTTTCCATTTGCTTAATAATTAAGGCAGATATACCTGCTGTTTTTGAGCTACCATTGATTGCTGCTATTTTCATACGCCTACCTCCAAAGCTTTCAGAATGTTCCCTGCTTCTTTCACAAGTTCATCATTGCTGTCAACAGTAACCGCTAAATGCTTGGCCGGACGCATATTCAAAGCATTTCTTTCTGCAAGTATGGTAAATGTGCGCTTTTCCGCGTTGCTTACATTGCCATAACCAACAACAATCCATATTGGAAAACGCTTATATCGCATTGGATGGTGTATTTCACCTTTATAGTTTACAAGATAGGGCATGATGTTTTGTAGAGAGCGGTCAAGAAATGCTTTAATATCGGCAGAAAACCCGCCATAAGTAATCTTTGAAATCAACATGATCGCATTTGCATTTATTTGTTGAAACGCAATATTGTTAGCCTCATCGTCTGTTATTAGGCATTGCCCCGGAGTCTTTAGCCAACAGCCAAGACAAGCAACACAGGGTTTCAATTCTTTACTGTTCAAAATTATCATTTGAACATGATGGCCCTCTTGCTCCAAAATATCTTGAACAGCGTTCCTAATCTGAATCCCTACCTCGGAGCTTTCCCATTCACACAAAAGAAGTATATTCATGCTCTTAGCTCTTTCTCTAATTTTTCTATGCATTCTTGCGCCCATTGTACGTTTGCCTTTGCTTGGGCAATGCCAAAGTCAAGCGTCATCTGCCAATATAAGCTCTCATTTTTACCATCCGGAATTTCAGATTTGTAGTTATTAATACTTGTTTGATAATTTTTAGCTTGTTCTTCTAAACCGGCAAGACACATATCGCGGTAGGCCTTCAAAGTTTTCAAAGTAGCCTCTGGAGAGTTCGCACCAAAAAACACACGCATCAAAAGGGGGTCGTGTGGGTTTTCAAATAGCACGGCGCTTTCGTTTATCCATTCATTGAGTACATTTAAGCCGCCCTGTGTTATGGAGTAAATCTTCTTGTTTGGTCGATCATTCTGTATGACATTTCGGGAAGTCACCCACCCTTTTTCCTCCATACGATTAAGTTCGCGGTAGATTTGGCTTGATTGTGCATGCCAAAAACTGTTGAGGGAATCCTCGAACACCTTGGCTAAATCATATCCTGTACTATCTTGATATTTTAGTAGTCCAAGCAGACCAAAAGGCAAAGACATAATAACCACCTCGTTTTATATTATACCAGTATTATATATGACTAATCGAGTATCGTCAAGAGTTAATTGAGCGTGACAAAGGTTAATAGATTTTTGCCTCTTTCGCTAAACGACAAGCAGGGCAAGTGTACTATCCACCATTTGAAAACGCTTGTTGGGGCAAGCCCCAAACCCGAAGTGTCGCGGCCTGTCGGTCTTGCTTTTGCGTCACCATCACTACCGCTTCTGTTCCTTGTTTTTATCCCGCCCAGTGAGGCCGGGCAAATAGTCAATATTCGCCTTACCCGCTACAACCTTGCGCATCTATCTATGTGTGGATAATTCCTCTATTGTTTTTTCTCTGTCTTTATCTAAATTCTTAGAGTGATATGTTCCAATTCATGGCTCACCATGAACCGTACCATAGGCCATCAGAAGAACAGACCACTCCCTTGGTGATCGGGAGATGTTTTTTCGCAGCCTCATCGCACATAAAACAATAGGCTGCTCTTGCCGCCGTTTTCCCGCCACCGCTGCTCCTTGCGGAGATATCCTTTCTCCACAAGGTCGGCGATGGCTCTTTTTACGGTGGAGCGGGACAGCTTGAGGTCACCGGCAATGGTACCGATTGCCGGATAACACTTGCCGTCCTTGTCGGCGCGATCCTTGAGGTACATGTAAACGCTGACCGCCCTGTGAGGCAGATCCTCGGCATAAAGCGATGTAAAATAACCCATGCGGTCACCTCCTAACCATTGCGCATCGGCTCATGTCCTTGCGGGGAGCTGTGGCGCTGGCGGGAGGGCTTTCGCCTCGGCTTCTCGTCCACCGGAGTATGGACGGTGCCGCCCTGCGCCGCTGGCGGGGTAAATATATCGTCATCCGAATCGTCCACGCTGACCATACTGCGGTTGATGATCTCCATGACCAACTTGTCCTTGTCGGCGTAGGCCACCTTACGCGCCGACTTTTCCTCAATCTCATATGTTTTACCGAAAGTGATGCCCCATTCGAGGAACAGCTTCAGCACAGTATGCATGGGATAGCTGCCGGTCTTGGTGACGATGAAATGCCCTTTTTTGAGTGCTTTCAGTTCATCAGCGGTCATCAGCGGACGCTGGATCATTTGCAGGCTTTGTGAGGGATCGTTTTTCCCTCTGCTGATGGAACCGGACATGACGGTCTTGCTGCCGAGGCTCTTGGAGAGGATTTCGGCGGACTCGCTGTTGGGCGCGAAACCGCCGAAGATGGTGTCTTGGCAGTTGTCGATGATGATGGCGCTGCCCTCCCTGCCGTAGTTCTTTTCGAGCTGCGCGAAGCTCTGGATGATGGCCACGATGGACACGCGGCGGGAGCGAGAGGCGCTGAACATCATCTCGGCTGACTCTATTTTTGGAATGGTGCCGATCTCGTCTAAAAACATCATCACGCGGTTGTTCAGCTTGCCGCCTGTTTCATCGGCCACCGCCAGTATCTCGCGGTAGAGTTGCTGCACGATTAGGCTGATGAGGAAATATTTGGTGGAATCTTCCTCCGGCATCACAAGAAAGATGGCACTCTTGGTGTTGCAGAACTTCTCCGCGTCAATGGCGGTATCAAAGCACAGTATCTGCTCCAGCTCGCTGTCGAGGAAAGCATTGAGCCGCGAGAGGGCGGTGGAGAGAACACTCTGCATGGCCTGCTCCGCTGTGTTCAGCGCACTTCCAGCGAACCACCGCGCCTTATGCTCAGAGGGCAGCCTTTCGATGAGTAGCTGGAACTGATTCTTGCTCTTTTCTTTGGAGTCCTTTGCCCTTGGAACCGGAGCCAGCAAATCTTGGATGAGTTTAAACACCGATATGATGTGCCTCTTTTCGTGTGGACAGTATTCGGCGATCAGCAAGATGGCGGCGGTCAAGAGACCCTCGGCACTGTCGTAAAAAAACGCGTTCTGCCCATAAGCGGCGGCATCCATGCTGCCGGAATTGATGATGGTCTTGGCGGTGATCTTGGCGTACTTTTCCGCTCTGGCCTTGAGGGAGAGCTTGTCGGGGTTCTCCATGTAAGCGTCCATGTATTTGTTAACCAAATGGAGCATGTTGTTACCGTCCGAGCGGGTGGGGTTGCGCAAATCAATGACCGACACATCGTAGCCGTAGTAGTCCTTGGCGATGCCTGCGTAATTCCTGTAGAGGTCGCCTTTTGTGTCGGTGGTGACAAAAGACATACCGCTGGCGCAAGCGTACTCCAAGTTTGGGTACAAAAAATTGGCGGTCTTGCCAACGCCTGCAGCACCGATCATGAGGCAATGGATGTCGCCGGTGTCCACCAGCGCCGTTATAGAGCTGCCGGAGGTCTTGCAGCCGACCACCAGCCCCTGCTCTGTGGGCAGGCTTTTGCCCTGTCGCCACTGCTCCACCTCATAGGGTACATACGATTTTGGGATGCTCCTGCGCGGGGATCGGAGTGACGCCGTTCCGCGCTTTCACATCCTCGTTCCAATCCTTAAAGTGGGGCGCATAGACAGCATTATCAGTATAGCCCCTTTCCCGCAGGATATCTACCAGACGGCCTGCGGCCTCAATGCCTGCCGGATCGTGGTCGAGGCACAGCCGCACTTTTGCGATCTGCGGATTCTGCTCCAGCACATAGAGCATGGCATGCTCCGATACGCCGTCCAGCGTGACACAGCTCTGCTCTTTCCAGTCCTTTGGATAGAGCGTGAGGAATGACAGCAGATCGATGGGCGCTTCGAAGACATGCAGGGTGTCGCCCTCGCCGACATGCCGGAAGCTGTACTGCGGCTCCGAGCCGGTGACATTGGCGCGGAAGCTGTCGCCGTCCGAGTAGGTGCCTTTCTTATGGGCATGGCGGGCTGTGCCGTTTTCATCGGTGCCGACAAACACAGCGTTATGATACTTGCTATCCTCATAGAGCGTCTTGGCGTGGGCGAAGTGAGAAATCACCTCGCGGTCGATGAAGCGTTTTTTCATGAGGTAGGCATAAACCCTGCGCATGTCGGTATGGGCTTCCGGCAGGACGAACTCTTTTTTCTCCCGCTTTGTATTTGATTCATCATGCTGCCGCCAGTCCATGCCCTGCTCGCCGCCGAGCAGAAAGCTGACGGCTTCTGGAAAGCTCATGTCGTAGAACTCCTGCACAAAGTCAATGGCATAGCTGCCCTGCCTCACGCTGTGGCGAAACCATTGGTTGCCGCGCACCGTCACGCTGTCGTGCCGCTTCCAGCGCCACTCCCGACCGGAGCGGACGAGCTGTTCGCCCTGCCGCTGGAGGAAATCCACAAGGTCGACCGCGTTGGCTCTGATCTTTTGCTCATCGGTAAAATGCACATATGCAGCCATGTGAGACCTCCTTTATCAGCGCCGCCGCTTTCCCTCGCGGCGAAAGAACCGCACCTTTTTGGCAGGCGGATTTGTCCGCGAAAGGTTGAGGCACACGCATGGGATGCTTTTTTTCTGCCTGCTTTTACTTTTCAACTTTCTCCCTCCCACTAATAGCTTTGTTGCGGTGCATGGTCATCATAGGCGTGACCCTGCGCCGATTTTTTCTCCATCAGCTTTCTGCGGAGCTTACGGTCGATCTGTCGGTCATCGCCGCCCATAGACCGCTGCTTATCGTCAAAGATATTGCCGAGGTGACGCAGAAGCCTTGTCGCCGCCAGCAGTATGGACGGATCGCGGAAGCTGTCGATGCGTTCCAGTAAAAACTGCGCGTAGACATTGCCCTGCTCCGCCGACAGCGTGAGCCAGTGTTCGGCCTGCTCCTTGTCGCGGGGAACATTCCGCCCCATGAGGTACAGCTTGCCGAGGGCGTATTGGGCGTATTGATTGTTCTGCTCGGCGGCGGCGGTGAGCCAGCGCAGGGCGGCCTCTACAGCCTTGGGAACATCCTCGCCGGTAAAGTACAGCTTGCCGAGGGCGTATTGCGCGAACTGATTGTTCTGCTCGGCTGCTCTGGTGAACAGCTCCACCGCTTTGGCGGCATCCTTTTCCACATGGTCGCCCGCGAGGTAGAGCTTTGCCAGCGCACACTGCGCCAAGGGATTGCCGCTGTCGGCGGCCTTGCCCATCCACGCCAATGCCTTGGTGACATTTTCATGCCCGCCGCCAGTTTCCAGATAGATTTTGGCGAGGGCGTACTGCGCGTTCACATTGCCGAGCTTCGCCGATTGCTCAAAATATTGGATCGCGGCGGCGGTGTCCTGTTCGGTGCCGGTTCCGCTCTGGAGCATCTGGCCGAGGCGGTACTGGAGCTTGTCATCCTTGCTCTTTGCCTCCAACAATAAAAAGCCGTCAAAGGCAGTTTTAAAGTACCTGTCGGCTTCGGCCATATTTTTTCCGGTGCCGATCCCATCGCGGCACATTTTCGCCAGCTCGTAGGAGGCGTAGGCGTTGCCCTGCGCCGCTGACTTCTGGTAAAGCTCAAAGGCTCTGGAAAAATCCTGCGGCACACCTTGTCCTCGGTAACACAGACCGGCGAGAGAGTATTGGGCATACTTGTGGCTTTCCGCTGCCGCCATCTCAAACCACCGCGCCGCCTGCGAATAATCCTGCGGCGTACCGAGTCCGGCGCTATGCAGCTTGCCGATCCGGTACTGGATGTAGGGGCGGGGCTTTTCATCCTCCACGGCCATAAACGCGATGAGGGATTTTTGATACCACTCCTGCGCGGCCTCGGTATCGATCTCCATGCCGAGGCCGTCCATGTGCATCCGGCCAAGGTCGTGCATGGCGAGGGCGTTGCCGTTTTCCGCTTCCATCGTGAACAGACGGTACGCTTCGGCGAAGCCCTGCTCCACATTTTCGCTGCCGAAGAGAAATGTCCGCGCCTCTTTGTAGCGGTCACTCCACTCGGCGTTGTTTCCGCGATGACGGTCGGGGGCTTCTTCCTCCGGCATTGCCGGTAGCGTATCCTCTGGAACCGCCAACATCATGTCCGTTTCCAGAGCGGAGCCGTCATCAAGAACAGCGGCTTCATCGTGATCCACATCCGGCTCAAAAGTAAAATGGTGACCGCCAATGTTTAATGCCTCGGCAATCACCATGTTTTTAATGCTCTTGAACTCCTTTTGCTGCGAGAGGGGAATTGGATCGGGCGGCTTGCCGATGTAAGTTTTCAGCACCTCCCCGCGTAGAGCGCACCACTCGGTATAGCACTTAGCCACACGCTCGTCCTTGGCCAGCTCGTCCACGATCCGGTTGACGATGGCTTTCACATCGGCCTTGATATAACCGTACACCTTTTTGCCGCCAGTTTTTTGCAGCCGGTCGGATAGGAGCTGGATGTCATCCTCAACGGCCTTACTTTCACAGACACCCGATTGCATCTCTGCGATAAGCTGCCGCAGCACATCCTTGCTCTGAATATTCAGCTCCTTGCGGCTAACCGTCTGCCGCTCGTAAATCTGCACCAAGTCCTGCTTGAAAATCTCCCGCGCCAGCGAGGAACGCATTTTTTCGATGCCCTGCTTGGTGACATAGGCTTCCGAGGGATCGGTGGAGTAAGCGATGAGGTGGATATGCGGATGATGCCCCTCATCGTGGTAGGCCGCATACCAGCGGAGGTTCTCCGGCACGACTTTCATGCTCTCGGCAAGGATGTTACGCTGGCTCCGCATCAGCGCCTGCCATGCCGCCGTGTTATCGTAGCCGAGCCTTGCTGCGTCCTCTCTGCGCAGGCTGACCACATTTGTCCAGACATTGCCGGTGTGGGAGGACACTTCATCCTGCACCTGTGGCAGCACCACCGGCTGACCGGCATCGGTGAACAGACCGTGGGTACCGATCCGCTCCACGCGAGGCCGGTTGGCAACGTAATCCACAAAGTTTTTACGCTTGCCGATGAAGTCGAGGTTATTCTCCAGCGCCTGCGTGATAAATTCAGAGGCGTTTTCTCTGGTCGGATTTTTGATATAATCCTCATGCTCAAACATATCTGCGGTGTCGGGCAGCTCTCTGAGTATCTGCGCGATGAGCGCCTGCTGCTTTTTGGTCGCCGGTAGAAGCAGATCGGGATTTGTAATTTTATCCACGCCATCGCGGGTGGCCACATATTCCACAAGGTTAGAAAGATGAGCCTGCGGCGCGTTTTTAAGATAGCGGCATTTGTAGATGATCCTTGGCATATAGTTTCACCGCCTACTGTCCGCTCTGCTTCTTCACTACTTCATCGAATGTCACAGCGCCGAGTGATTTTTTCACATCGCTCACGCACCTGCCGCGTAAGCCTCGCAGGTAACTTTCGCCGATCTCGGTGGTGTCGGCCAGCACATTCATCATCATAGACATCTCCACCGACAATTTGAAAAGCAGCCGCGCCATGCGGTTTTCTGATGTTTCCACGATACCGGCCATCGCGGTGGTGATGGCGGTTGGCAGAAATTCCATGCCGCTCTCCGAGGAAACATAGCCGCAGTAAAAGCGGACGGCCTTTTCGATGAATTCACTCTGGCTTTTGCAGTTGTCCTTTTTGTACAGCTCTTTGATACGCTCCTGCGTGTCGGGATGTATCCACAGCGCAAACTTGCGCTTGTTTTCTTCCGGCATTTCATCGCCTCCGATCTAAAGTTTTATGGTATAATGAAAAAAGTTGTTGACTCTCCTGTTAGGGTAGAATGTAGACTGAAATCACGAAGGAAAGGAAGGTGATTTTTTTGTACCGCATCGGAATGTTTTCCAAGATCAGCAAGACCACCATCAAAACCCTGCGGCACTATGACGAGGTGGGGCTGCTCGCGCCCGGGCATGTGGATGAAGAGAACGGCTACCGCTACTACACCACCGAGCAGCTCTTCAAGCTACACGAGATTATCGGCCTGCGGCAGATCGGTTTTTCCATCCCCGAAGTTTCCGCAATCATGGCTGGCCAGCATGTGGAGGAAATTTTAGCGCAGCGCAAAAAGGAAATGGAGTCTGGTCTCAATGAAATCACCGACCAGCTCTTTCGATTGAACCACTACATTTCAAAACGGAAAGAGGGTCATATCATGAATTATCAAGCGGTTATCAAAGACATTCCCGAATGCATCGTGTTTTCCAAGCGGCAGGTTATCCCCAGCTATGACGCACTAATGGAAGTGGTACCGGCAATCGGGGAAGCGGTAACGAAAGCTAACCCCACACTCAAATGCGCGGAGCCGGAGTATTGCTTTAACATCTACCATGACGGAGAATACAAAGAAACCAATATTGATGTGGAAGTATGCGAGGCGGTTACAGGCTTCGGCGTGGAAACGGATGGCATCGTGTTCAAAACCGCACCGGCTATCACCGCAGTGTCGGTGATGCACAAAGGCGCTTATCGTGACTTGGGGGCTGCTTACGCCTATGTTTTCAACTGGATTGAGCAGAACGGCTACACCGCTACCGACCATCCGAGAGAGAGCTTTATTGACGGTATCTGGAACAAAGAAAGCGATGCCGACTGGCTGACCGAGCTTCAGGTTCCGGTGGCGAAAAAGTAAAGATCGCCCGAAACCCCGATCACAACACCTGTGAAAAGCCTGTGTAAACGGGCTTTTTGCTTTTCATGACCCCTGCCGTAACCCCAAGCGTCCAATTCCGACCCCTGTCGTGAACGCCTTTCAGCCCGCGTTGCGGGCTGATGTGAGCCGGAGCGGGGCGCTCTGCGACCCCGCTCCTTTAACCCGCACTGTTTTCGACCCTATGGTATAGCCTCAAACCGAGGGGGAAGCCAGGACGAATTTCCTGTTTTCGCTGCCTCGCCACAAAGCCCCGACAGGGCGTTTTAAGCCGCCGACAGGTACATGGACGCCACCCCGACTGCCAAAAGGCGACACAGGGGCTGCAAGCCGCCAAAGACGCGCCCAAGGCTTTGCCTATTGCGCGGAGCTGTCTGCGCCAGTATGAGCGGGAGCAGCCGGTCGGGGACGGGGCGGTCTTGGGGCTGCGGCCTGCGCCTCTCCCGCATCGCTTTCGATGTACTCCCGAACGGCGGGGGGAACGTGCTTTTCGTAGAGCTTTTGCAGGGCATCGTCCAGCTCGGATTGCAGGCTGATGTCCTTTTTCTGCATGTACTTCTGGATTGCCTTGAGCTTCTCAGCGTCAAAACTGATTTGAATGGTCGCTTTTTTCATGATGATTGCCTCCTTTTTCCGCAACAAAAAAGCCGCCTGCTTGTTCAGCAAACGGCTCTTGCAAATTAGATTTTTTAGTTTAGTTCCAACTCGGATGTGCGGATGACTCGTGCGAACATATTGTTTAATCCCGCCATATATGACTTATGAACAGTAGCAGCCGGTATGGTTTCGCCGTTAAACACCAAGCTCTTAGTCGCGCAGGCATCCTCCAGCAATGTAACTGCAAGCCGGTAATCTTTGGCGGAGCGGACGGTTGTATCGATGCACATATGGCTCATCATGCCGCAAACGACAAGGCTTTTGATGTTTTGATCATGTAGAACATTGAGCAGATCGGTTTCAAAAAAGCTATTGGGATAGTGCTTGATGATCATAAATTCGTCTTGTTTCGGTGTCAAACTTTCATGGATTTCTACGCCTTTGGTGTCCGGCAAAAAGAATGTAGCACCCTCGCGGTTGTTGATATGCTGCACATGAATGACCGGCAAACCAGCTTCACGGAATATTTTGAGTACCTTTTCAGCTTGTGCGAGAGCTTTTTCCGGCTCGAACAACTCTGATTTTCCTCCGGCAAAATAGTCGTTTTGTATATCAATTAATAGCAGTGCTGTTTTCATTTTGCTTCCTCCTATCACCCTAAAAGTATAGCATACAAAGCAAGAGCAGACAATAAATTCAGGGGGTTTTTACGGTAAATAGCTGCGGGGATTCTGTTTTTGGCCATTAATTCTTACCTCGAAGTGGAGGTGGTTTCCGGTCGATCTGCCGGTGGTACCCACGGCTGCAATGACATCGCCTACGCTGACCGTCTGCCCCTCGGTCACATAAATAGCGGAGCAATGACCGTATAGGGTAACGAAGCCGCCGCCGTGGTCGATCATCACATGGTAGCCGTAGCCGGTGGTGGAATAGCGTACAACATACACCGTTCCACCCAGCGCCGCTCGGATCGGTGTGCCTTTGGGTGCGCCCATGTCCAGCCCCGAATGCCCCGCGCTCTGATGGGTGATGGGATCAATGCGGTATCCGAACTCCGAGGTCACCATGCTTCTCCAGTTCTCGCCGAGGGGAGAACAGAAGCCGTCCACGCCAATGAAGGGCGCGGTCGAAAGCGGCAGGCCGTCCGACCAGCTATCGAAGTCCGCGCCGTAGGTTGGGACGCTGCCGCCATACAACACGCGGTAGTAAATCTCCGAGGCGTTGGCTCTGTCCTCGGCGGTGATGGTTCTGCCGAGGCTCCTTTCGAGATTAGAATATATCTCCGGCAGGCTGGTCAGCGGGATCGCCACGATGTAGGTTTCCTCGTATTCGTACTCGTTGCCGTCCTCATCTACATCCGTAACAGTGCGGGTGCGTTCCTCGTAGCGGACGAAGCAGTCTGCGAATGCGCGGTAATCGTCAGCGCCCATTCGCAGATTTTCCGAGCCGAAAAACAGAGCATAAAAAATGGATTTTACTCTTGTTCTGTCGATGTCGCCATCCTCAATCTGTGAGGAAATATCGGAAATGGC
>Ga0153950_1000897_pt1 | contig 13339 bp, 13 predicted proteins | sample TSNJ034MetaG_FD_104737 | JGI IMG/M metagenome (GOLD analysis project Ga0153950, IMG submission 104737) | Attine ant fungus gardens microbial communities from New Jersey, USA - TSNJ034 MetaG | ecosystem: Host-associated > Fungi > Mycelium > Unclassified | place: USA: New Jersey, Wharton State... | reverse complement strand
GGATATTTTTCGACCAGCTAGGAAGACGACGCAGGCGGGCTGACGCCCGGCAAGGAGGATGACAACGCTGGGCGGAAAATAGACCGCAAGTTATGTCGCTTTTTAGTCAGTGTTTAGTATAAACCTTGTTTTCTATCCCGAATGTTGGTATACTACATATAGAATTTATGTTCGTATCATTGCGTTGGGGTGGAGGTCGCGTTCATGGCAAGCATTATTTACAATAAGACCCTTGACCGGGAGGAAAAATTTTATTTGATGCAGGAGGACGCGCGCTTTGACGTGCTCAGCGGCAGGGAGGCCTGCGCGCCGGATTTTTTGGATATCAAGGAGGAAATCCGGTCGAGGAAGACGCTCCCCAAGGTGCCGAAGATATTTCTCTCCAACGAGTGCGTTTTCAACTGCGCATATTGCGGCTGCCGCAGTGGAAATGAGTGCAAGCAGATATATCAGACCACGCCCCGGGAACTGGCGGAATTCTCCATCCGGGTGGCCGCGGACCGGGGAGCCGGTATCTTTCTCTCCTCCGCCATTTTTAAAACCCCGGACTATACCGGTGAGCTCATCAACGAAACGCTGCGCATCCTTCGCCAGGAGCACCGCTACACCGGCTATCTCCACGCCAAGGTGATGCCCGGAACCAGTATGGATTTGATACGGACAGCGGGGCGGTACGCGGATCGCCTCAGCATCAACATTGAGGTGGCAAAGAGCGAGGGCTACTCCAAAATCGCCGTGAATAAAAACAAGCGCAACATCCTGACGCCCATGGGGCAAATCAGCCAATTGATCCAGGCGGCAAAGGCGGAAAAAGCATATGGCTCGCCGCGCTTCGCCACATCACAAACCACCCAACTGATGGTGGGCAGCACGGACGAAGACGACTACACCATACTGAAGCTCTCCGGCGCGTTGTATCAAAAATACGGGTTGAGCCGGGTGTATTACACCCCCTACTCGTTCAAGGGCCCCGCGCTGGGGTATGGGGATCTCCCCTTCACCCAAACACCCTCTTGGCGGGTGCACCGGCTGTACCAGGCCGACAAGCTGATGCAGGTGTACGGCTTTACCGCCGGGGACGTTGTGCCGGAGACGGCGAGGAACCTTCGGCAGGACCTGGATCCAAAGGCGGCCTGGGCGCTGCGGAACCTGCACCTGTTTCCCCTGGAGGTCAACAAAGCCGATTATGAAATGCTGTTGAAGATACCGGGGATCGGCGTGACCTACGCCAAAAGAATTATTGCGGCCCGGCGGCAATGTGTTCTCACCCACGACGGACTTCGGAGGCTGGGCGTTTCCCTGAAAAAGAGCAAGCATTTTCTCACCTGCAACGGGAAATTCACGGGCAATGCCAGCGGCGACAGCGCGGTGCTTTACGGCATTCTGGCGGATGTGCCCGCAAGGGAGTGCGGAAACCAGCTCTTTTTCGATTTGGGTGGAGTCCGGCATGCGAATGTGCTCAAGCCCCTGCACGCTTGATTCCCTATGCGTGGTTGCCGGGATGGAAATATTTAAAAATCTCTCTTTTTGTAGAACGAAACCGATAGCCGATACGACACAGTCATCATTGCCAACCAGAATACTACACCGAACAAAACCGCGATCACCGGATTTTCCGCAATCCATTCCGGCAGTGCGGACAGCTGCTTCATAAATCCGCTGTCCTTTAGAAGGCGCGAAAACCCCAATATCACCAAAGGGAACCCAAGAAAAGGCAGATATGCCGCAAATTTGGCTTTTGCGTATCCCAGCGCAAAGTAAATGGGAAGCTGAAAAGCCTGTAAGATACTGAAAACGAAAAACATGGTGAGAATAACAATAGCTGTTTCCCTTATGTCAAACCCCTTTTGCAGCAAAGCGCATAGGACAAACGATAGAACACAGGCAATCACTCCGGCGCATATGTCCATAATAAAAGCAAACAGATATCTGCCCAATACCACCGCGTTCCGTTTGATGGAAAGCGTCGCGTACAAAGCGTCAATTCCATTTTGCTCGCCCACCGCGAAGGGATAGGTGACGTATAAAGCGGCGAATACCATGATTATGCCGATAACCGAGGCGTTTTCCCCTGTGCTCCACATCATGATGAAGGACACGGCAATAAGAATAAAAAGATTTTTCAATGTGAAATAGGGCTTTACCGTGATAAAATCAAGCTTTACAAAAGAGAGAATTTTCGTCATTCAATTTGCCCCCTTGTTCATGAAAATAATGATGTCCTCCAGCGTTATCGGTTCAATGGACAGGTTTTTTGGAAGCTTGGCGATGTGAGAGGATGGAACCATCCCCTCAAAGCCTGTGTTGTGTTCCCGCAGCCCCACGATGAGCTTTTTCTGTTCTCCGCCGATTTCATCCAGGCCGCCCTTTACCAAAACATACTGTTCAAGCAAGGTCTCCTTTAAGCCGGTGAAGACAATTCGTCCGTCCAAAATGAAAGTGATGTAATCCGCGATTTTTTCAAGATCGGCCGTTATATGCGTTGAGAACAAAATGCCGTGGTTTTCATCCTGTACAAACTCGCTGAGCATATCGCAGAGCTCGTCCCGCGCCACGGGATCCAGGCCGCTTGTCGGCTCATCCAGTATCAAGAGCTTCGCTTTGTGTGAAAGAGCGACAGCCAGCATCAGCTTGACCTTCATGCCGTGGGAGAGCTCTTTCACCTTTTTGGTTTGCGCAATGTCAAACCGTTTCAACAGACTGATGTACGTTTCATGGCTCCAATGCGTGTAAAATGGAGACACGGCCTTCTCCACATCACGTATCCTCCAGTCGCCCACATAAAAGGGCGTGTCCATTACAACGCCGACCTGTTCGTTTATTCGTCCGGCGCCCTCTTTGCTGTTTGTTTGCAAGAGCTTAATTTCGCCGGACTGGTAGTTGATCATGTTCAGCATGGATTTTATAGTCGTGGTTTTTCCCGCTCCGTTGGGGCCGATAAAACCCATAATATAGCCTTGCGGCACTGCAAAGGATATGTCTTTGAGCGAAAAGCCGTCGTATTTTTTGTTTAAGCTGTGAACCTCTAAAATATTATTCATAGTAATGATCATTCCTTTCTAATTTGAAAGTTTACTTTCAAACTAAACCCTCATTTCTGCCAAGACACAAATTGTTATGAAATCGCTGCACCGCCCCGCTTGGCAGAAATGAGCTTCGCGCAGCGAAGTTGCGGCGAATGCCGCAAGGTGAGCGTGAATTTTCACGCTATTCCTCCTTATACAATACATTCAGTATTTTGATAATGTCATCCTTTGTCATCCCGCCGGATTTCGCTGCGGTTATTGCCATAAGCAGTCCATCTTCAATTTTTCGGAGTGCGCTTTCTCTGGCCATCTCCTTGTTTTGCGGCAGTACATAGCAGCCTTTGCCCTGTACGTTGACAATAAAGCCCTCTTCCTGCAAATCGCTGTATGCGCGGGTTGTTGTGATAACACTGATTTTCAAATCCTTTGCGAGCTGGCGAATAGATGGCAGAAGGTCGTCTTCGGAAAGCTCACCGGAAAATATCGCCTCTTTGATCTGAGATTTTATTTGCTCGTATATTGGGACTCCTGAGCGGTTCGATACGATTATTCTCACACGTACCCCCCCTTTTTTTATATTAACACATATATACAGTATAATCACTAAACGCGCTCTTGTCAAGCAGCGAATAAAAAGCGAAATGCTCTTATAAAACGAGTCCGATTATAAACCTTTTATTAATCTTAGGTTGACAATTGGCGGCTTGTGCCGTATACTCGGATGGAGATTAGTATAAAAGGAGCATGTTCCATGACAAAACCACAACTGCCAATAAGAGACATCTGCACCATCGGCATTTTTGCGGCGCTCACTGTCGTTCTGGCACAGCTGGCCGTTCCGCTGCCCATCACCCCCATGCCCATCTCCTTTGGCCTTGTGGGCGTTTACATAACCGGGATCCTGCTGCGGCCCAAATGCGCTGTTTGCGCTCAGCTTTGCTACCTGCTTCTGGGAGCGGTTGGCCTCCCGGTGTTCGGGAATTTTAGGGGCGGGATGGGGGCGCTCTTTGGCCCCACCGGCGGATATCTGTTTGTATATCCCCTCATGGCCGCCATCGTCTCCCTGACACTTAACAGCGACAAGAGCCTGCGGCCGGGGGGAGCCAAAAAGCGGCCCTACCGCAAAGCGGTTGCCGCAATTTGTACCGCCCATCTGGTGTTGTATCTGGGCGGCACAATCTGGCTTGCCGCCACCTCCGCCAATACCTTTGCCGGCGCGCTGGCCCTTGCCGTACTTCCGTTTATTCCCATGGACATATTGAAGATTGTTTTTTGTGTTACGGCAATGCTGCCCTTCCGGGACCGCCTGATCAAAATGAAGCTGCTTACAGTGGAGTCCGGCGCGGCCGATTCCCGTCCGGTTCGGCAAACCGGGAGTGCGGGCGGCGAAAACAGGGATGCTTGTGCACAGGACATATTGCAGTGGTCGCTGGAGGGACAAATACCGACAGAGGACCAGGCACATATCCTGATGGATCCGGATCAAACCCCGCTGGAGGATCTGACCCAAGCGGCCAATGCGCTCACCCGCCGCCATACCGGCAATGAAATCGACCTGTGCGCCATCTACGCGGCGAAGGTGGGGCGCTGCTCCGGCGACTGCGCCTTTTGCGCCCAGTCCGCACACCACGCCTGCGATGTCACGCCGGTGAACACCAGGGATTTGGACGTGGAGGAGATCGTCGCCTACGCCATGGAGCTGCGACAGCTTGGCGTGAGCCGGCTCAGCCTGGTCACCAGCGGGGAGCGCCTGACCGATTCCGAATTTGACCATATCCTCCACATATACCGCCGGCTGCGCGGCGAAACCGAAATCGGCCTCTGCGCCTCCTGCGGCGCCCTGGACGCCCGGCGGGCGGCGGAGCTGAAAGCGGCGGGGGTCACCCGCTATCACCACAACCTTGAGACGGCCCAAAGCTTTTTCCCGCAAATCTGTTCCACACACAGCTACGAGGACAAGCTGAACACCATCCGCATCGCCCGGGAGGCGGGCATGGAGGTGTGCAGCGGTGGCATCATCTCCATGGGGGAAACACCCCGCCAGCGGGTGGAGATGGCCTTTGCCCTGGGGCAGCTGGATGTGGATTGTGTGCCGCTGAACATCCTGAACCCCATCCCCGGAACGCGCCTGGAGCAGCAGCCGATATTGCCGGTTGAGGAGCTTCTGCGGACCATCGCCGTGTTTCGGCTGATTCTGCGGGATAAAACCCTGCGCTTTGCCGGAGGCAGGGAAAATGCCATGGGAAACGAGGAGTACGCCGGATACACCGCCGGTGTGAACGCAATGATCATCGGCGATTACCTCACCACCCGGGGAAAGGATTGGAAGCGTGAGCTGCAAAATATGGAAGCCAACGGCTTTGTCCGCAAGGGCAGGCTCTGCCCATCCGAAACAAAGACGGGTGTGCGCGCCGGCCGGCAATGAGAAGCAGCCGCGGCCATTGAATAATCGAATAAACAAAAGGACCCGCAATCGAGCGGGTCCTTTTGTTTACTCTACATTCCTGTGTCTGGCCTCCAGATCGTCATAGGTGAGGCCAAGCTCCTCTACCAGCAGCATGATAATAACATCACAGAGCATATACAAATGCTGTTCGTATTGGTTGCCCATCATTTGAATCGTTGGAACTACGTCATCCCGCTGCGCCAAATAGGCCGTGGCATGAATAAAGAGTATCCGATCCGCAAAGGTTTTGGCGGTATAGCCGTCGGGCTCGCCGGTAAACATGGCTACAGTGCCGCCGGCTTGCTTTACGCATTTCAGAATATGGTGGAATAGACCGACATCGCCGTGACCGTCGGAAACAATAAACAAATCGCCCGGCTGTATGCCGACAGCGGTGTCGTCCCAAATCCAGTGGGTGGATTTGCCCAAGTGGGCCAAGCGCATGGCAAAGCCCCGCAAAGAGATTCCCTCCCGTCCGGCGCCCATAACAAAAATTTGTTTTGCTTGTGTTATGGCATCCATCAACCGGCGAAGCTCGGCCATGTCCAATAACTCAAAGACCTGTCTGTGCTCCTTCACCATCGTTGTCGTCAGCTGTCGGTATTTTTCCGTATAGTCCATTTCTGCCCCCACTGCCTTTCATATATTTAATTCTTGAAAAACCGGTTGTTGTTCACAGCATCCTCAATAGCCAGCATCGTGATGCCCCGCAGAGGAGCATCCTGGCCCATATCGCTGAATTTAATGGAAATACGGTTGTACACCTGGGGCAGGGAGCGCTCCTTTATCGAATCCATAATGGTTTTCAGCAGGCGTTCTCCCGCCTGGGGGAAATAGTTTCCGATGACAATGCAGTTTGGGTCGATGACATTGATAACATTGGAGATGCCCACTCCCAACGCCCAGCCGACTTCATCCAAAATTTTTACCGCCAAAGGATCTTCCTTTACATAAGCCGCGATCACTTCCACCAGATTGCTGTCCTTCTTAAGAATCGAGTGGGGGAAATCACCGATGTTTTCCTGCAGCGACCGGGCGATGTGAAAAGCGGAGGCATATTGCTCCAGGCAGCCCCTGCGCCCGCACTCACATTGCCGCCCCTGGTAATCGATGCTCATATGCCCAATTTCACCGGCGATGCCGTTGTATCCGCTGAGCACCTTTCCATCGATGACAATGCCGCTTCCCAGCCAAACGCCGGTCATTATATAGATCAGGATTCCCTTGTCCCCAACATTGAACTGCCGCTGCCATTCCATATAGGCCGCCGCTTTGGCGTCGTGCCGAAAATACACAGGAACCGGAAACTCTTCCTCCAAGGCACGGCGAATATCCTGGCTGACCAGCCTTGAAACACCCGAGTGAATGGCAATGCTCTGTGATTCGTGGATTAATGGCCCCACCGCCGCAATTCCAATGCCGACAAGCACTTCCTTTTTTAAAACAGCCCGTTGTCTGTGAATTTCATTCTTTATGTTTTCCAGAATAGAGGGAATGCTGTCGCTGTAATCAAACTCGATTGATCGGGATAGGTACTGGTTGCAACGAATATCAAAGGTGGCGACCGTACAATATTCCTGGGAGATCTGTACGCTGATGAAACGATATTTGTCACAGCTCAGCTCCAGCCCCGCGGTGCGCCGCCCGTTATCACCGGCGATGAGGCCGGTTTCGTGTACCAGGCCCCAATCCAGAAAATCATTGATGATGTTGGTTATGGTTGCCTGCTGCAGCCCCGACATCCTGGCCAGGTGTGTGCGTGAAATCACACCATTTTTTTGCATAATGTGAATAATCAGGGCGCGGTTGGACAACTTCACGTCTTCATTGTTGATTCCTCTTTTTGCCACAAAAAAAGACTCCCACTCTGCTAATTTAATTTAATCTAATTTAATTTATAATTTAATTTGTCTCCCAAAGGATTGATAGAAAAATTAAATTAAAATTACTAAAATTACTTATCTTTATTTTAAACAAATATTTTAGCGGAATCAATAGATAAAACTCATAAAAAATAATTTAATTATTGTGTAATTTTTATATTGAATTTTTGGCTTGATTTTTTTATACTTAAAAATACAATTAATTTAATTAAATTAAAATAGTGTTCATTTGACCGAATTAAATTCAATATAAAGGAGCGTTGGAGATGAGAGCAACAGAAAAAGCTTGGATTCAGGCGGCAATTGACATCTACGACATGGAACTGGCAAGGGAAGTGGCTCAAATGGCCGTAAAGGCGGGCGTTGACTGGGTGGAGGCCGGTACCCCTCTGGTTTACGGCCAAGGCCTTAAGGGAGTGGACGCCATGGTGGAGGTTGCCGCTGGCCGCCCGGTTGTTGTGGACTATAAAGCCGCAGACGGCTGTTACGACAGCTTTTACCACGCGGCGGAGCACGGCGCCCAGTACGCGGTGGTAATGGCGTATTGCGACAACGGAGGCATCAAAGAGGCTATCCGGGCGGGCAGGGAGACGGGTATCAAGGTAGTGGCCGACCTGATGTACATACAGGACAGGCCCGGCCGTGCCGGAGAGCTGGAAGCGCTGGGTGTGGACGCCATTTTTATCCACTGTGGTTTTGACGAAGCCAACTACCACCCGGAGCGCAAGCAATACCACGGTGTCGGCGAAGTGTTGGACGCGGTAAAAACCATTCCGGTGGGCGTGGCCTGTGACTTGAAGGAGGACGCGCTGGAGGCGGTGAAGCTGGGCGTTCACTGGGTCACCTTTGGACTGCCTATTCTCGCCTCCCCCGAAAACCTTGCGGCTTGTAAAGAATATGTGGACGCGATACACAACGCGAGGAATTGATTCCCGGAAGGAGGAGATCATTGGATATGAGCAATGAAATAAACCGGCGCAAGCTTCGCAATGCCTTTACAAGGCCGGAAGTCACCATGCTGTTGGTATTGCTGGCATTTTGTGTCTTCCTCTCCTTTGCCAGCCCCTATTTCGCAACCTCGAAAAACCTGCTGAATGTCTTTCGCCAAATTTCGGTTTATGCCATTTTGGCGGTGGGGCAGGCGATGATCATTATCACCGGCGGCATCGACCTCTCTGTGGGCTCTCTTATCGGTTGGACCGCCTGTGTGGGCGGCGTGTGCGCCCAGGCGGGATGGGGTCCCGGCGCCATGCTGATTGCCATTTTGGCTTCGGGAGCGCTTCCCGGCTTTATCAACGGGGTTATGATCACCAAGGTTGGGCTTCCGCCCTTTATTGCCACCATGGGCATGCTGAGCATCGCCAACGGCTGTGCCCTCATTATCACCAAAGGCTTTCCCATTCATTACGAGGGAACCTGGCTCAGCCAAATTGGCGGCGGATATTTAGGGATTGTTCCCATTTCGGTTTTGATTACCGTTGTCATTGTCGCCATAGGGTATATCCTTTCAAAATACACGGTATTCGGAAGAAACCTGTATGCCATCGGCAACAATGAACGGGCGGCGGTCCTGTCCGGTATTCAGGTAAAAACAGTAAAAGTGGCGGCATATACCATAACCGGAGTATTGGCGGGCGTTTGCGGGATTGTTCAAATCGGCCTTCTCTCCGGGGCGGACGCTTCCTATGGAAAGGGCGCGGAGCTGGACATTATCGCGGCAGCCGTCATCGGCGGCGTCAGTATGTCGGGCGGCGAAGGGAATATTTTGGGCGTACTGGTGGGCGCGGCAATCATGGGCGTACTGCGAAACGCCTTTGTGCTTCTGGGAGTTTCCGGTTACGCACAGATTGTCACCCTGGGTGTTGTTATCATCGCCGCCGTATCTATCGATTGTCTTCGCAGGAGGGAAAAATAGCTTTGTTTCCTTTACACGATGTGTATGTAAAATAAAAAGATGGAGGTACTAGCAATGAAAAAACGAAACTTGTTCAAAGCCCTTACATCCCTGGCGCTGTGTATCGTATTGCTGGCCGGATGCAGCGGCGGCGCCAACAACGGCGATGCAGCCGGCCAGGAAACAGGCGCCGCCAGTCAAGGAGCTTCCGATACCGCACCGGCTGTGGATACGGATACTGCAGGCAATATCGTAAAGGGCGGGGATCTTGTTGCTCCCGCGGGCAAGTCCCTGATGGTTCTGCCGGTGGATAAGGTTGCGGATGAGCCGGTCCGCATCGCGGCCATCGCCATGAACACCAATCCCTTCGATCTCTCTGTATACCAGGGGATTGAGTATGCCCAAAAGATTCTGGTGGACAGAAATATCCAGGTTGACTTTGTCTCGATAAAAGAGCACAACATCACGGAATACGAGCGCACCATCCGCAACTGTATGGCCGCCGGTTACGACGCCATTACCTGCAACGGCTTCGGCGAACAGCTGGTACCCCTCATCGCGGAGGCGGCGGAGGAGGGAATTCCCTTCTTTATCTTTAACAACCCCGCCGGCGACGAAAACGCAAGCATGGGCTTCTGGGGCCAGAGCGGCTTTGATGGCGGCAACAGTCTGGGCGAGCTGGCTGTGGAGCTTACCGGCGGCGAGGGCAAATACGCGATTATTACCGGCAGCTTTAACGTATCCGGCCACGAGGACAGAAGAAAGGGCTTTCGTTCTGTCGCCGACGCCAACGCCGGGATGGAGCTCATAGGCGAATACGAAAACAACGACCTCTATGAAAAGGCCTATGAAATCACCACCAACCTTCTCACTGCCAACCCCGACCTCGCTTGCATTTACATCACCGCCGGCGGGCCCTTCGGCGCGGCCAAGGCCATTGAGGACGCGGGAATGTCCGGTAAGGTAGTGGTTGTCTGCCACGACTGGATGGATGAAACCATCCCCTATGTCCGCAGCGGAACCATCTCCGGTTGTTTGGATCAGGATCCCTTTAACCAGGGCTATGCGCCCATAGTCGCGGCGTACAACTACCTGGTTGGGGATGTGACGCCGGAAAAGCTCAACATGATTGAAGGCCAGATTGCAACTCCGGATAACGTCTCCGAGCTAATCCCCGAATAATACTATAGTAAACCAATTTCAAAATGCGATCATTTTGAAGTTGGCTTACCGGCTGGGAATCAACTTTTCCTCTTTCTTTTTCCATTTTTAAAGTTGATTCACTATATATTCAGGGCAGAGCAGCTCTTCGCTCTGCCCCGAGTCTGCTGGAGGCAATGAAATGGATAACCATATCTGTAGAATGAACAATATCGTTAAAAAATTTTCCGGCGTAACAGCGCTGAAGGGAGTTTCCTTTGATGTAAGAAAGGGAGAAATCCACGCTGTTATCGGCGAAAACGGCGCCGGTAAATCCACGCTGATGAATGTGCTGTCCGGTGTGAGCCCCCAGACCTCCGGTGAATATGAGTTTGATGGAAGGCCGGTGCATTTTACCTCCCCCTTGCAGGCGCAGCACGCGGGCGTGGCCATGATTCACCAGGAATTATCTCTTGCGAGAGCAATGACTGTCGCGGAAAACATTTACCAGGGCCGGGAGCTGAAAAACAAGCTGGGCTTTATTAAGGGCAAGGAAATGGCCGCCTTAAGCAAGGTGGTGCTGGAGCAGCTGGGCGTGGGCTATATCAGCCCCCATGAGCTGGTTAAAAACCTGAGTATATCCCAGATGCAGCTGGTGGAAATTGCGAAGGCCTTGTCCCTCAACGCAAAAATGGTCATTATGGACGAACCCACCTCGGCCCTCACCACCGGGGAAATAAAATTTTTGTTCGGCATTATGGAAGCTTTGCGGGAAGAGGGAATATCCATCCTGTTTATCTCCCATAAGCTGGAGGAGGTGCTGGAGATTTCCGACAGGGTTACCGTGTTGCGGGACGGTGCGTTTATCAAAACCTTAAACACCGCCGAAACCAATCTCTACGAAATGATCTCCTTAATGGTGGGCCGGGATGCCGACGACACCATAAAACGGGGATTTCTCACCGATATCGGGGACCGGGAGGTAGTGCTGGAGGTTGGAAACCTCACCGTTCCCGGCAAGGTGAAAAATGTGAGCTTTCAGCTTCATAAGGGGGAGATACTGGGGCTTACCGGCTTGGTGGGAGCCGGGCGCTCGGAACTGCTTCAGGCTATTTTTGGGGTGGAAAGCGTCACCGCCTCCACGTCCATCTCCATCAACGGAAAGCCCGTGCGGCTGCGCCATTCCTCCGACGCCATCCGGGCCGGAGTCGCCCTGATACCCGAGAACCGCAAGGAGCAGGGGTTGTTTCTGAAGATGTCGGTGTGCGATAACATGACGATAGTTCACGCCAGGGCAATCGCCGGCAAGGGCTTTTTAAGCGCGCAAAAAACCAGCGGTATCGCCACAGAATATGTGAACACCTTATCCATTAAGACCCCGACCATTAAACAACTGGTGAGCAACCTCAGCGGCGGCAACCAGCAAAAGACCATTATTGCGCGGTGGCTGATGCAGGAACCCCGGATTCTGCTCATGGATGAGCCGACCCACGGTATTGATGTGGGCGCCAAGGCGGAAATATATGCGTTGATCGACCAGATTGCGCGGTCCGGCGTCTCGGTCATTCTGCTCTCCTCGGAGCTGCCGGAGGTGCTGACCATGAGCGACCGCATTATGGTGATGCATCACGGAGAGCTGCGGGGAATATTAAGCCATGACGAGGCCGACCAGGTGGAAATTATGAAGCTGACCCTGGACAGCGCGGCGCAGGAATCTGCCTGAAAAACGGAGGAAATAGCGTGAAAGAATTACAAAAATACAGAAAGGTTGGCGCGAAGCCCATGCACTTTTCATCTTCGATTTGTGCACGGTTGCGCACATGGGCTTTTTTATGATGAACTGGGAAATAGCACAGGTTTGTTTAGTGGTGAAGGATCTGGAGGCCACTATGAAAAATTATTGGGAAAAGCTTGGCATCGGCCCCTGGAATATCCGCCGTCTCAACAAGGACATTTGCCGGGATTATCATTTCCAGGGAAAACCTGTGGAGGAGGATTTTGCCTTCGACTGCGCCTGCTGCTGGCTTGGAGCTGTTGAGCTGGAAATTTGCCAGCCCATCACCAAAAACAACCCCGCCTACCTTTGGCTGCAGGAACACGGCGAGGGTTTGCACCACATCAAAATGCGCTTTGGGGATGAGGAGCTGGACGAGGCTGTAAAATTCTTTGAGGCGCAAGGCATGCCCATTATCCATTCCGGCAAGGTGGATAAGGATTCCTGGTATTATGCCGACACCTTGAAGGACTTGAAAATCAACATTGAAATCGGAAACTCCGGCGCCATTGATTTTCCGGCAAGGTATTATCCGGAGCAATAGCAATTAAAAAACAACCCGGACAGGGTTGTTTTTTTAATGAATATATACTTTTAAACTTACAGGATGATGACGGCAAAGAGGGTTGCGGGCTTGCCGGACAGGTTGCGCACGCTGTGCTTGCCGCCACCGCCGGTGGACATGACGTCGCCCGGCAGGAAGGTCTGGCCGGGGCCGCCGTCGTCATATACCGTGAGCTCGCCCGACACCATGTAGAAGATTTCCACCTCGCCGGTGTGGCTGTGCTCGCCCAGGCTGCAGCCCGGCGGTACAACGATTTCCCCACACAGGCGGCATTTATCAAAGGTCTCCTCGCGGCTCATGCCATAGCGCTTGGTCACCAGACCGTCGCCCTTTGCAATACAAGCCTCTTCTTCTTGAAACGCGTTGTTTTTGCGTACCAATGCAAAAACCTCCTCGCATATATTTACGGCGCTTTCATCGGCGCCGCATAGCACTTTTTCGCCGTACCTCTGTTTAAAAGATACGCGATACGGCTGAAAAATGCAATAGGTTTTTCAACCTTTTATCCCCAATACTATTGCTATATTCCATATTTTATGGTTAAATTATACTGTATTATTGTGTGAATTGAGTAGCAGCAAGCGCTATGATTATACAGTGCTACTCAATAT
>Ga0153950_1000893_pt1 | contig 13358 bp, 17 predicted proteins | sample TSNJ034MetaG_FD_104737 | JGI IMG/M metagenome (GOLD analysis project Ga0153950, IMG submission 104737) | Attine ant fungus gardens microbial communities from New Jersey, USA - TSNJ034 MetaG | ecosystem: Host-associated > Fungi > Mycelium > Unclassified | place: USA: New Jersey, Wharton State... | reverse complement strand
AGATGTATGAGAGAGAATGACTCAAAAGAGATACATGGGACTTTATAAATAGAAGTAAATACAAAATGTATATAAGTAGTATACAACAATCAAATGGGAACTCTATCAAGTTTTCTTTATCAACTCAGACTTGGAGTATGATTAAGTCATCTCAGGCTAAGTTGCTATATCTATGGTAGGGATGAGACCTGGATGAATGGTTATTAGCTCAGCTTCTATGAAAGTAATATTTATTGTTTGAGCTCTTGTCTGTTTTATGACAGCATCGTTTTTCCAGATGTGAGTAACAGCAGTGACTACATTAGACTTCTTAACACCTCTGTCTGCTATGATAGTGACTCAGTATAGGAGTATTTGGGACTGGCAGAAGACTTTGTTAAGGTTGTCTAGGTGTTTATAGATATTTTCTTTGTCTGATAAAATAGGAGAATGAAATGAAAATTTGTCAGAGAAATAATTGACTAATCTCAAACCAGGAGAAAAAATAGAATGAAAAGGTAAGAAACTTTTATTGACTTCTGATAACCATGTGTTAACATCTTTAATGGGACTTTTCAGTCTCATTTTTTGTTTTACTGTGAGATTTTGAGTTGAGAATTTGTAAGGGGGTTGATTTTTGGTATATTATATATCTAGTAACAAGTTAATGGCATAGGACTGAGGTATCAATTTATAACAGAGGTGATGGCAACCATTAAGCTTTCATAAGTGGAGGTATGTTAGTACAAGACCAGCAACAGCCTTGATACCTTCTGTAAAAAAGGTACAAAATGTTCCTAAGATCTATAATGTGGCTTTTCTTTGTATTTTTTTGAGTTCCACTAAGTTTTTAACAATAGAAGCTCCTTTAAAGAACTATAGCTAGAAGCTGTATAAAGTAATAGAGAGAATACACATTCTATACAACAGATACTTTTGAAAGGGAAGAATACCCTATAAAGAATTACCTAGAAGCTTCATAGCATTAAGGGTTAAGAGGCATTTTGTAGCATAATAATGTACATAGTGATGAAAGTTGAGTTTTTGGTCAAAGAAAAAGCCTAAGTATCACCAGATGGGTTTAGGTTGGAGAACAGGTCCTTCTACTGAGGAGAGATTGATAGAGGAGTTTGGAGGGTTTTGAGCTCTGGTAAAGTAAAAGACCTTAGATTTGTTATGTTCTATGATGAGACCTATATCAAGAAGAAGTTTAGATATAATGTTGTAGCTATAGAGGAGGAAAGCAGAAGACAGATTATAACTCTTCTTTTGTGAAATTAAAAGACTGTTATTAACAAAAGATAGAATATCTGTAGAGATTTTTTCTTTGAGATTTTTTATTCTTTTTTTTTATGATTGGAGCTATATAAATAGCAGACAGAATGGGAGAGAGAGCAGAGCCTTGGTCTACATCAATACTGGTATTGAATAATGGAGAGATAAAACCATTCCAAGTATACATTGTTAATCTGTTGGAATAATAGTTGTCAAAGAATTTAACTATGTTGTTGTTTAAGCCTGCTTTCTTAAGATATGAAGAAAGGAATAAATGATTAAGAGAAGGAAAAAACTAAGTGATGTCAAATACAATCATACTAGTGTAACATTATTTAGTCCAGTTTGCACAAATAATATGTATAAGGTAGGTGTCTGCATTGATAGTAGAGCATTGTCTAATGTCTCCAAGTTGATTAGAGTCCAAGAAACTATTTGCTGACATATGAAATAAAAGATGATTGCTGATGACCTTTTTAATAAATTTGCCTGTTATGTTGAGAAGTACTATAAAATAGAACAATTTGGGGATATTATATGAGTCTTTATTAGGCTTGAGTATAACAACTGGAGTAACCTCTTTGAAGTGCCTAAGCTAGACTTCTAGAAGTATGCAAGTGTTAACTATGTTAACAATTTTTTTAAGGTATATGTCATTAGCAATGATGGTTTTAAGGTGTCTTCAGAAGACATAATTGAGACTAGGGATAGAGGAAAATGAGTATCTAGCTATCATATCTTTAACTTCTTGATAAGAAAATAGAGACCATTTTATGGAATTATATTGTGTTATATCATCTAGGAATCTTTTGTCAGTTTGGCAGTTTTCAGAAGAGTTATATAAACTATATAGAGCATTCTATAGTGATTTGAAAGTATTGCAGGGTTATTCTTTATATGTGATAGTTTTGATGGCAGGCAACAATTTCTTTTTGACCCAGTTCATGAAATCCCATAGTTGTTTATTTGAGGTTGTAATTTCTTGTATTTTGTCATCAAAGAACTTTCTCTTAACCAACTGAACTGATGTTTTGAAGGTTTTTCAATTGGCACAGTTGCTATAAGTACAATAGTTATCAAGGCTGTCAGTACACTCTTAGTTCCACCATTCTTTAAAATGTTTTATAATTTGGCTGGTTTTGGTGTGTTCAGACCATACATCCCTGAATATTAGTGCTAGATTGTCAACCAGGGTTTTGAGTTCACTGTTGTTGCTAATAGTTGTTGTATTCAGAAGTTTGATGTTCTTTTTGATTTCTATAACAAACTTTTTCTCAACTTTGCTATTCTTTTTGATAGATTGGATAGTGATATTGATGTCTTCTTCTTTGATGCCAATTTCAATGACTATAGGGACATAATTGGATAGCTTTCTCTTGTCTGGGAATAGGAGGTACTTAGTAAATCCACAGTGTCAAAAGGGAGAAAAACAAGATCTAAAACTGAGTTAGTATCTCTAGGATTGTTAGTGTATCTTGTGGGGCCTGGGTTGTATAAAGGAGATAACTCAAGACCTAGGCTGTTGGCAATAAGGGTAAGATCCTCATTGATTGAATGATAGGAGAAAGAAAGGTTCTAGTCACAGTCTCTAATGTTGAAATTGCCCATTATTGTGACAATGTTTTCTATATTTCTAACATTGTCTCATAATACTTGGAGGGCTCCCTGATTGTTGTCTGAATAAACATTTATAATATAGTTAATGTTTTGATTGTTATAGAATAATATGATATTGATATCTCAATGGTTGATAATATTCAATCTGAGTGAGAATCTGAGTTTTGAAACCCATTTGTTAATATAAGTGGTAATGTAGGGAATATTGTTAATTGAACCACTATTTTGAATAAAAAGTGACTATTCAGAATATTTAGAGACACCATATAATGGATCTTCTTCAGAATTGGTATTGCTAGAAAGGTTACATATGAGGTAGAAAAGGGGCTCTTGGATAAAGATAATATCCAATATATTTTTTTGTTTCTCTAGAATAATATCAGTAAGAATCTTGTTTTTTCTGACATTTTGAGAAAAAATCTATAGGTTGTGAATATTTATAGTTTGTTACTGCTCACAGCTGAGCGGATTGAATTAGCCCTAATTTCCTGGAGCTCTTGTAACTTTTTGCTATGCTATTTACAATTAAATTAGTTCTTCCAAAACAGACATTTGTTATTGTCAACAGTGTAATCTCTCTTGTAGTTGATGCATTTGAATGAGTGAAGACAAGGTTCACCTGCTTTTGTTTCTGGTCTGGAAGAGTTAATTTTTAAATTAGCTTTACAGCACCAAGCTATATCCCTATGATATTCAATTTTGTAAGGTCTACTACATTTCTGACATTTAGAGCTATGAGCTCTGCAAGCAAATGTAAAGTGACCCTACTTCCAATGGTTGCAACACTGAGGTATGCTAGAGTTTATGTTAGTCCTCCTAATAGTAGCAATATAATGACCAAGATTGAAGAAGTGGTTAATAAGAAGCTTAGCCTTGAAACCATTCTGTGAATCCCAAATGTCTAGCCAAACAATAGCCATATTTGACTTGGGTGATGCTTTGATAACTCTGGGTTTTGAAACAAGTGAGATGTTTTCAAATAAGCTAGTGTAGTTGATTGAGTTGACAATATTCTCATAAGTAAGTTTATTACCATTGGGTTGGATATATAGGATACTTGTAATCTTGAGATAGGATTTGGATTACAGCAAACAAGGAAAAAGTACTTTGTGTTGTATGACTCAAGTTAAGTTGACTCAGTAGCTAAGTCTTTAAAGATTACAAAGAGAACTTGATAGAGTTCCTACTTAATTGTGCCAGCTACTTATACAAGTATGCTATTTGCTCTCATTTATATTGATGGTATTCTACAACCAGCCAAGAGGCTACTAGTTCAATTCCCTTGTCTATCATTCTATAAATACATATTTTTGGTCTTAGTCAAGATAACTTATAATACTTTATTATTGTTGATACTGTTAATTGACTTGATATATTTTTCAATGAGACCAAGATTACTAGGTGCAGGGATATTGTTAGTAGTAATAGAAACACCACCCAAACATGGACAGATAAACTCTAACCAAATAGTAAATTTGGTATTCTTCAGAAGACCATTAATAAGACTAATATAAGTACTAGCTTCTTTTATGATTAAGTCAACATGTTTCTCTAAGATAAATACTATGGCCTGTTTTCTTGAGGGTCCTTTGGTAGTAATTTGGATCTTTTTCTTTCTCTGGGTAGTTGGGAAAGCTAAGTTATATATGTCTAGGATCTTACTATTGAGCAATGCTGGAAAAGCTTCTTTAATATGCAGGATATTTTCAGCAGATATGACAGCTTGTGCAAAACTATATAGTACTATGGCTTTATTATGCTTGACAAGTGTCTTTTTTGATTTCTCTCTTGTTTCTTTACTAGGATGAGAGAATAGAGGTGGTAGAACATAATTAATTCTTGTTGCTCTATTGGCATTGACCAGAGAAGATCACAGAGAGAGTTGGTTTCTACCAAATTGAGACTTAACCTTGGACCAAAAAGTGACATTATCTGTAGTATTGATTTGGTCCCATTCAGCTTTCTATATAGCTGATACAAATGTCTAAGTGGCTTTGCCAAATAGCTCCAGTTAAGAATTGTTTTTATTATTATAACCTTTGAGCTTTCTTTGTTTGAGAAATATTGCCATACACTGAAGGGAGTATACTATATTGAGAATATTACCTTGGAGGAATTCATTGGTGCCAAATAGAAAAATGGCCCCAAACCTACTATTTTATAAACTGGAATCAGCTAGAATGTTGGTACTATATAGAATAACTTCTAGGGAGGAAAGCTGAGATGAGGAGGCCTAAGGAGGTATGCTGATAAATACTACCTTATTGACTTCTTGAGGTTGAACATCCATCTTGCTAGGTCCTTGAAGTTAAGTGACCGCATTCAGCAGCTCATTTGAAGTCTAATATTCTTGTTGATTTTCTTGGCCTTGTATTTGCTCACTGTCCTGACTATTATCTTTGGGCTCTTTGACCTCCATGTTGTTCTAGAGGTCTATTCTTTCTGTATAATCTATTTCTGATAATGTTCCCAAGTTCATAGATACTTCAAACAGGCTTCTGGGCTGGTCTATTAATGCTCTTGAGGTAAAATGGCCTCTTTGTATGTTAATGGCTATATCTGCAGACCTTTTGACATGATATATAGGGGATTGGGACTTATGGTTACTGTTTATAGTCAATGTAAAGTATTTTTTCTCCCAGGTGCTACTATAATAATAGTGGTAATGGGACAAGAAGTGATAATGATAAAGAACTTAATAGTATTCCCATTCAATTACTGTATACTATTTATATATATTCTACTATTTGTTATTATTTATAAAGTCCCACATGTTCCTTTTTATCTGACTCTCTTGCATGTCTGATCTTTAGAAATTAAAAGAAAATAAATAAAAAATAAATATTAACTTAGCTGTTTTTGCCAAGTCATGATATAATATTACAGAAACTACTATCCTAAGTACTAGTAGATTATCATATACTAGGAATTCAGTATTATTTATTATTTATTTTCTTTTTCTTTTTCTTTTATTTGTAATTTCTATTCTTGAACTCCTAATTTGTCTATACTTATAGGATTACAATAAAAACTAATACTTGTACAATAGCTCCTATTCTGGATTTTGTATAAGTACTCTATTAATACATTATAGTTTCTTAGTTTGTAGATCAAAGTCACAAAGTCATCAATCCCTATACCACTATTTCTCTCTACTATAAGAGCAATATCAAGTAAAAGGCCAGAGATCATACCAATAAGTTTAGTAAGGGTTCTAAAAGCTAAAGTGATATTTGAGTAAGGATAGATCTACCAATACAAGCTCTTATATATACTATAAGAGACAGTCTATGTGCAGTTATATGAGCTATAGTCCAATAATAGCACTTTTCTAATTAGAATAAATAGAATGATTGAAACAACATATAGACAGAGAGGTAAAAGAGTAAATGGATAAGTGTTATAAGATAAGATCTACTGGATAATTATAAATTGGATAATTAGCTAAGCCATATCCTAGAGTAACAGCTGTTCCCTTATATCTGCTATATATCTCTTCATTTTATTACTTCTGATTTTATCTCTTTTTCAGACAATGTTTTATTACTCTAAAATACACAACAACAATAAGTAATAGGAAATCAAGACATAGTATATAAGTTAAGGCCAAAATCATTCTACTCCTTTATTATCACTAATATTCTCTTTCAACAGCTATTGTTAAGACTCTAGACTACAATATAGTGCAACTGTTGGATTGAGCTAACTTTAAGACTGATTTGTCTTTTATTCAGGGTGAACAAAAAAAACTCAACAGAGTTTGTAAGGGAATATTCTAGAAGTATGCTATTACAAACTTCATTTGGACCATAACTCTGGGAATACTTGACTGATTTCAATGATCTAAATGGCTACCAAAAGCCCTTAAGAAGACCTTTCAAATGGTACCAAAAACATCTCAAAGCAATCAGTATTCACCAAGTTATTAGCAGATCAGTCAGTGATCACCAAGTTACCAGACACTAAATCACCAATATCTTAGGAACCACTTAATATAATCATTTGCTTTAATGACCATCATGAAGCTCTCTTTGAGGCGCTTCTTTCGGCTATAAATAGATCCAGAGGCAATAAGATTCTATGGAGATACAAGGTCCTCAATGTTTGTATATAATACTAATCTTTATCCATAAATTATCATCTGTCCTTGAATAGAACAAAGAACTGCCCTAAAACAGTTAGGTTATCTCTATTTCAAGAACAATAGCACTCCTATATGTAGAACAATAGGTAGTGATCATGTGGTAGGCTGTCCTGGTATACAGACCACCACAATTATGTATTTAAGGACTGTATATCTGAGGATAAATCTCAGACTTAACAACATCTTTTGCTACTGTCTAAACTTTGCTTTTTTAAGCCTTTTTGATTATTAAATCATCAACTTACAAATCAGTAAGTGGCTATTTGTAATAGTTTGTTAAGTCTACTGTTTTCTGTCTCTATTGTCTCTACAAAGGACATAGGGTTGTGTTCATTCCAGATGTGGGTCTAGAGAGCTATAAGGGGGTCTCTTTGTCTCTGTTACAAGACAAGATAACTTTCCTGAGAGTATCTCTATTTCTGTTACAGAACAGATAACTAACTAAAAGCTTAGAGTGGGTTTCTGTCAAGGACCTATCTCTATAGTAGGCTAGACCCCAGATATAAAGGGGAAGGTCTGTCTCTCAAACTATTGAGAGTAGACTAGCTTGTGTATCATAGCTGGTCCTGAAAGACTTTGGATTTGTGTAAATATTTCCAAAAAACTCTTGCAGGTGGCTAGAACCACTCTGAGATCTCTATTCCTCCTCTATGAGCTAGCATAAGAAACTGGACATGATATTAAACTTTTCTCTCAAGACAGAACCTACATTGTTGGAAGGACACTTTGAGTATAGTTGTAGTATAGTTTCTACCTACTACACTTTATCTGCTAAAATAGGGATGTTGTATTTACTTTTGTCCCTAAGCCATGCCTGCTATCAGAAAAAACAGCAATATTGTCATCTTCACAAATGCTGAAACTGGTGTTAGAAAAACACTTTATCTCACTTCAAAAAGTCATAGAAAGTTCAAAGATGTTGGAAAGAGAAGGAGAACAGTCATACCTATATCTATTCTACCTTCTAAACCTTGTATTCTGTCAAAAGAAGAATCAAGGGCATTGGTGGAAAAATATTAAAAAATGTGCTGCTAGGCAAGTATTGTTATATCAATTACTCAAGGCAAAGGAACTTCTTGACAAGATTCCCAATTCTCTACTACCATTACTACTCAAGCTGCAGATAGGACCCTGTCTTTTTTTACCATCTCCATCTATTTCAATCAAACCACCCTTTTTCCAAGCAAGAGACTTCAAAGGAATTTTGAAACCAATCCTAGACCATATACTACCATTTTTTAATGAAATGAGAAAAAGAGTTGAGGAGGAGAATCAATAGTATAGTTCTGTATAGAACTGGTTTAGAAGGTTAGAGAATAAAGTATTGAAAGTAAAGAAAGAGAATCATATAATAACTACCAAAGAGTGGAGACTACTGAAAGGTGCTTGTAAGTGCCTAAGGAGTGTAGATTTATCAGAACCAATGACTAGAGTACTAGAAATTTGTCAAACTCTCCTAGAGTTAAACATTTACATTCTCTAGATATAAATCTAGAATGGTACTACTGTATAACTGTGGCATTAAGAGGCTAAATTTGGGTATTTTTTCCTTTTACTCCCTTGAAAACATACTCAAAAACCATAATTAATTACTTAAATAGATATGTTAACTTTTAACAACTTTACTACTACTATTTCCTTTTCTGATTTCAGTGCTAAAAATTGGAATACACTTGTCAAAGATGGCATAAGCACTAAGTACATGCCCTGGAATGAGACTGAGATACAAATACTGTGAAATGCACATCAAGGAACTTCTCTTTTTCTCAAGAACTACATTGACTAGATGCTCAATAGAGCAATCAACCATTATAATGGTGCCTTGACCACTACATACAATAGGATTGTAACTTTAGAAACAGAAGTCATCCGTCTTTGGAGAAAGCTAACAAAGCTCTCTGGAGGAAACATCACCTCCAAAACCAAGGTGCCAGAGCCACCAATATTTGCAGGCTCTGAAAATAAGATATATCTGTATAATTGGTTAAGCTAGATTGCTCTCTATTGTTTGGTATCTGGTATTATATTAGATGATCAGAAAATCATATGTACTCTTACCTGTTTACATGCTTCTGCCAGCACATATATGAAATCATATTATGACAAGGTTCAGGCAGGATTAAGTGTTGGTTCCCAGAGCGACTTTGCCCAAGAACTCAAAAATATTTACAGACAACAAGATAACAAGAAAGGAGCAAAAAAGAAATTAATGGCACTCTGGGTCAACAAGGACCTAGCAAGAAAGAACTTTGTCAAGTATACAGAATGATATAAAATATTAGCAAGAATTGTCAACTATAGTGACAAAGTTTATATTGACAAAATAAAGGAGATCATTCCTGATAAGCTGCAAAATGTACTTGTCATCTATGAAAATTACAAATTAGTCTCCAAAAATATGGAATAACTATCTCAAATTGTTAATGCAAGCATATAAGGCCTTACATCCAGACAAGGCCCAGGATGCAATATTTAGTCTAGAGGCAATTGAAGAGAAGAGTAGAGGAAAAAAGGACCCAGATACAATGGAAATAGATGAGATTCAGAGAAAGGAAGAGAAGAGCTTGCAATACTGTCAGATATATGCTGGAGAAGACTTTAAGAATAAGTCAAAGATACATAATACAGTAGGCTATTATGACAAGCCCAGTAATAAGAACAAGTATCCTCATAAGACTCCTTTCCAGAAATCATCTCTACTAGGTCCAAGCAAGAATAAAAATCAGTTGCTTAGAGCATGGCTGATAAAGATATTAGAAAAAGATAGTGATGACCCAGATTCCTCTTCTAAGGATATCAAAATTAATAGTATATTAATTGAGGAAATCCCTGATCCTGTTCCTTCAAGTAGGAAGGGAAAGGGGATGTCTAAATTGGATTTTCTCTTGGGACTATAGAGTATAATGTCTGTGATCTACAGTCAAAGGAAAGTGTACTTTCTATTAGCTCACAAAAAAGTTGAAAGTAGTACTGGAATCTTGTAATAATATAGTGCACAATAAGACTACCTTCTTTAAAATTCCATTTACACTTTAGGTATATAGAAAGAAAGTATAGACCAAGACTTTAGTTGATTCAGGAGCTACTATGAACTTTGTTGACAAAGTTGTCATAGAAAATAATAACCTAGTAACTTATAAACTGGCAAATCTATATTGTATAATCAATGTGGATGGCGCTTCCAACAAGGTGGGACAGATAACTGAGTATGTCCAAGCTTATGTAGAAATTGGATTGCACAAGACAACCTAGTATCTCTTTATTACCAACTTAAGGAATAAAGAGATAATAATTAGGTATTTGTACTTATATAAGCATAATCCAAATATTGATTGGCAAAAAGATTAATAGGAGTTCACCAGATGTCTGGATATATATGCTAGTAAAGCCCATAAAATACGAGATGTAGAAGCAAGAGCTAATAAACTTCACCTCAAACTGAATATCAGTGGATCTTTCTCATTGGATGACATTGGAGATAAAGACCTCAACAACCATATTCTTAGCTGGGCAGACATGACTGACCCAGACAGTTATCAACAGACAATGATAATTGCAGCTATACTCAACAATTGAGACTAGTATAGAGACTTAAACTGCAAAGACACAAAGACCTAAAAGGCTTATGTGCCAGAGTAGCTATATAAGTATAGGAATGTGTTTTCAAAGAATAAGTCAGAGAGAATGCCAATACAAAAACTATATAACTATACAATTGACTTTGTAGAAGACACAATGCTTTCTAAACCAACCAAGGTCTATCTACTCTCTCTAGCAGAAAAAAACTCTCTTGACATATGGATCAATGAGGAACTCAGAAAGGGATATATTCAACTATTTACTAGCCCAATAGCAGCTCTATTCTTCTTTGTAAAGAAGCACAATGGAAGCTTATAACCTGTCATAGACTATAGAGCTTTTAATGGAATTACTATCAAAAATTGCTATTCAATCCCTAGAATAGCCAACTTGATTGAATCACTTAGCAAAGCCTCAATCTTTACCAAAATTGACTTGAGGTGGGGATACAACAATATTCACATCAAAGAAGAGGATAAATGAAAAACAGTGTTTATTACAAGATGAGGTCTTTTTGAGGTAACTGTCATGTATTTTGGTTTTTCCAATACACCAGCAATCTTTTAAAACATAATGAATGATATATTGGGAGACTTGATTTGCATATGACTAGTAATAGTATATTTAGATGATATTCTAATATTTGGGACATGTTTGAAGGAACATAGGCAATTGGTCAAGGAAGTGCTAAAAAGGCTCCAATTTAATGATCTTTACGCTAAAGCAGAAAAGTGTTTCTTTGAGCAAAGTAGTATTAAGTATTTGGGTGTAATTATTTCAGAAAATAAAGTACAGATAGATGAGAAGAAACTTTCAGAAGTTCTAGAGTGGCCAGTACCAACAAAAGTCAAGCAAGTACAAGTATTCTTAGACTTTGCAAATTTCTATTATAGGTTTATTGAGAACTTTGCCAAGATGTCAAAGCTACTCTCTGACTTGACCAAGAAGGATAGTATCTGAACTTAGGGTGAAGAGCAACAGAATACTTTTGAGGTACTGAAAAAGACCTTTACTACAGCTCTAGTCCTAAGAATACCAAACAACAAAGATCTCTTTAAGTTATCCACTAATGCCAACGACTTTGCAACAGGAGCTGTCTTATTACAAAAGGACATGCAAACTAATCTGTGGCATCCAGTAGCTTTTTTTTCCAAGTTATTAGATATCTATGAAAGGAGCTACAAAATCTATGACAAGGAACTACTTGTGGTAATTCAGGGACTAGAGAAATATAGACACTATTTGGAAAGACATCTATATAAAGTTGAAATCTGATCGGATCATCAGAACCTTATATTTTTCAGGACAGCTCAAAAGCTGACTAGGAGGCAAGCAAGATAGACACTTTTTATGACTCATTTTGACTTTGTACTCTATTATAAACCAGAAAAGACAATATAGGCAGAAGACCCCTTGTCCAAACAAGCAAACTATGAGATGAGGACAGACCTTAACAATACAAACCAGGTGTTGCTAAAACCTAAGTTCTTTGCTATCAATGCACTAGAGACTACTTATAAGATGCCAATAAATGATGAGATAATCCTAAAGGAGGTCAAAGCAGCACTCTTATTGAATGAAGTTACCAAAGACTATAAGACGTTACTCAAGTCTGGTCCAAGAGAATTTGAAAAATTCTTGCAAGACTAGAACTATGAGAATAGACTACTCCTGTATAGAGGGAAGATTTATATTCTCCACAGTATGGAAGACATCTTGTGACAACAGATCATTAAGATGTACTACAATTTGCCATCCACCAGACACCCAGGTCAGTGAAAGACCTATAAGTTGGTTTCCAGAAATTACTGGTGGCCTGGGATAACAACATTTGTTAAGAAATATATTATGGGTTGTGACATGTGTTAGTGGATGAAAAACTGCACACAGCAACCTTTTGGACTACTCATACCTAACAAAGTGCCTAACAGGTCTTGGGAAATAATCTCAATGGACTTAATCACGCAATTGCTAGAGTCAAATAGTTATAATGCTATCTGTGTTATTGTTGACAGGCTCACCAAAAGGACCTATTTTATTTCTATCAACAATTGGTTCTTATCCAAAGATATAATACAGTTATTATATAATAAGGTCTATTTATTGCATAGACTACTGCTACAAATCATTTTAAATATAGGAGTACAATACTCAGCTGAGCTATTCCAAGAATGGTACAAGATTTTAGAAATAGAATCTACAATGTTGATAGCATATCATCTACAAATAGATGGACAAATAGAACAGGTAACCCAGGTATTAGAGCAATATCTTCAGTATTATATGGATTATAATCTCAGTAATTGGTTAGATCTACTCTCCAGTATAGAGTTTGCATATAACAATCAAGCATATGAAGGCATCAAAGAAAGTCCATTTTTCCTTGAATATAGCAGACATCCAAGAGCAGGCCCAATTTTAGTCAAAGAGTTACCATAAAGAAACTTGAATGACCTGATATATAAATGACAAGAAGTCTTGGAGTAGGCAAAAACAGCTCTTACTCTTGCAGTGAAAAGAATAAAGTGATACTATGACCAAAAAGTCCAAAGCATCCTATTCAAAGTTGATGACAAGGTGCTAGATCCTATCTTGAGAGGAAAGTTTGACATCATGTCCAGTTTCTTACACTAGCTCATAGAGGAGGAATAGAGATCTCAGAGTGGTTCTAGCTACCTACAAGGGTTTTTTGGAAATATTTACACAAATCCAAAGTCTTTCAGGACCAGCTATGATACACAAGCTAGTCTACTCTCAATAGTTT
>Ga0153950_1000890_pt1 | contig 13372 bp, 10 predicted proteins | sample TSNJ034MetaG_FD_104737 | JGI IMG/M metagenome (GOLD analysis project Ga0153950, IMG submission 104737) | Attine ant fungus gardens microbial communities from New Jersey, USA - TSNJ034 MetaG | ecosystem: Host-associated > Fungi > Mycelium > Unclassified | place: USA: New Jersey, Wharton State... | reverse complement strand
CGCACCCGCTGGATGGTCGACATCCTACTGATTACAACAGATTGGATTGATCTTTGTCGCCGTCCTTCCCTTTTCATCATTCGCTTGGCTATGCTCAACATGCTGGCTCATTCGTCCCTTGCCGCTGACATAGGCCTCTACAGGAGCGTTGAGAAACCGGTGTCTGAAGGAGCTATGTATGCCCTCTCATCGCTTCACTCAAATATACTATGAATCTCAACCCAACTTCTACACCATCCTCAGTACTTCTTGACAAAATAACAGCCCGAACTAAAATTGATGCCGATCACAAATGGCTCATCGAGTCCCTCACAGTAGTGTGTCTCAAAGAACTCGATGCGGGACAACGAAGTACGGGAAGGAGCAGCTATCACTGCTGCAGCCGAGAAGCCTGAAAAACGAGCTGAAACATTATCGATGCAGGTAAACCTGCTCCACAGGTTTCACCTTCTAGTTGTGTACCCGTCCATAAAATGTATGCCCTCTCATCCTTTTCATTGACATCCTCACTCATATATACTATGCAGCTCAACCCAATTCATCAACGCGATTATTCTCTACTCCCTCCTCCATTATTCGTGACAAACCACTCTCACGACAGCTCGAACTCGACTTGACGTTGATCGAAAACTCAGGAAATGGCTAATCGAGTACCTCGCAGTAGTTTATCACAAAGAGCTCGATGCGGACAATGAAGTGCGAGAAGCAGCAGCTAGACTGGTTTCTCCGAGTTTTTGAAGTCACCAGAGTTCAAGCCCAGAGGAGCGCGAGAGAAATTCCAAAGCTGTGGAAGAGCACAACTTTGGGTAGCAAGTGGGCTTTTTTGGATAAGATAAAGGGGCACAGCTCGAATTTCTACGTGCCTACATTTCTCCCACACGCAGGCTCCACCCTGAATTCCTTCGGGAGATTCTCAGACACTGTCTTCCGGTGGTTTATAGTGCTGTCATGTGTAATTGAGGTGCACGGCTACTGTCAGGACAGGTCTGTAGCTCTTGGCGAGGACTCGCTTCAGGGTTTCCTGAGCTTCCAGTATCACAAAAGGTCTCCATCAACTGACTACGTTAGTTCATTGAAGAAATTCAGTATCATGTTCACGTCAGGTAAAAGCGGGAGCAACAAATGAGGGAATCGAGAGAGATTGGAAAGGGAGCGACGTACTTTTCAGGATTTTGAATTGTTCGATTACCATTCTTATAAAAATCTTTGTTGCGAACTCAAGAGATTCCATTTACCGACTGTATGATGCGGAGGCTTTGTATAACATTCTCATCATTGATTGAAACAACTAGTCCCAGTTTCCTTTTGGTAATGACAGCATAATATAAATGAAAACAATGAACAATTCCACAGATACACCATTTAGAATTTGACCAAGCAAGCACATGCCACAAAACCGTAAGTCCAGAGATTCCTACTCGTCATACATCCTCTTCACAATTCACAACCGGCTTCCAGCCGATACAACGCCTGCTCCTCTCAAACACATCCTGTTCACGTTCACGTTCACTCTCACTACCGTCCCGCTCATCATCATTACCATCATGAGCAACACCACCTCTTCCTCTCCTAGACGATCCTCGTTCTCTGCCACCTATCTCCTTACAGTCGATGATGAGCGAAGTTCGGGAGCACATAGCGAAGGAATTATCAAACGGACGGGCACATCAATGGAAGGTGGAACCTGTGGGGCAGGTTTACCTGCATCGATAGGGCAGCAGTTTCATTTTGTTGAGCAGTCTCCTCGCGTGCTATAGTCATAGCTGCTGCTTCCTTCTCTGCCTTGAGTTCTTTCAGGCGGACTGCTGCGATGTATGTAGTTAGTCGTTTCTTGATTTTGTAGAAACCAAAGAGATCTATTTTGTCGCGAATAACGGAGTAGGAAGTACAGACTGATGATGATGATTGAGTTCGGGCAGGGAATTGGGATAGTCACTCGAGCTGCACAATGTATGGAGTTGTCGATGAAAAAGGATGAGAGGGCGTACATTGTATCAACACTCCCTTTGGAAATTCTCTTGGCCTTCTCCATTCCCTATTGCTAGTCTCCCTCTCAGCGGTGCCAGATTGCACGGCCTAGGTCTTTTTCCTCATTTCATTCAGTTCATCGTCGTCCAGTTCACTCTTGACACCGTGGTTGGCGGGGCCGAATGCAGTTGAAACCCCCTTGGAGGGCCGACAGTTTGCGTTAAAAAGCTGCAGATTGCTGAAACAAGAATAGTTCTTTCTGTTATTCTGCGACGGAAGCTACTTTTTTTGACACCTCAGATGTCAAGGCCTACTTTAGGAATATGTCAGCGGCAAGGGACAAACGAGCTGGCGTGTTGAGAATAATCAAGCGGATGGTATGAGAAAGGGCAGGAAAGACCAATCCAACTTGTCAATGTAGCCAGTATTGATACTGTCAACGAGGTCGACCATCCACAGGAGGCTATGTGTCCGAAGATGGTCGCAATCTTGATGTGACCTTCTTTCCTAGCTGGTTGTAGGGCACCACGAGCAAGCCGGCCGAGAAGTCTTGGAGCGGCCTGTTTTGTAATTGTTTCCCTGTTAGAGACCTTGTCGGGCGGGGAAAGATTGGACCTGGCAAGAGGGAGGAAGATCGTGAGAGGAGGATTGTGGGGGTGACAGTGGAGGGGATTCATATGGGCGAAGGGAGAGATGAAACAGGCGCTGCGCGTTGGAGGCTTTGTGATGCCAGGGACTCGTGCGGCTGTGCCCCACTATACGAGGGCTGGGGCAACGCTGTTGAGTGGCAGGGAGAGGGAGACGACAGCGAAAATGGCATTAGGTTGGCTAGGTCGATGAGAGTGTCGCCGACATCGTTGTTGACGGGGACTGGGGTGTCGGGAATAGGATGGCTGATGGCCGCGCAACAAGCAGATCTGCAATACACTTGGATTCCAACGCCAACGAGGCGCCCATGGACTGGCTCACACGACACCACAGAAAGAGAGGTAGGCCAAGTAGAACAAACAGGGCTGGGCTCACTCGAATTCAAGGACGGCAGCCTAATAAGGAACTCCTCAACTTGTCGCCTTGGAAGCTGTCAATCTTAAGTATAACACATATTCAGGTCAAGACTACTACGATCTCAAAATCCTCTACTAGGAATATAGCATTGACCAGGTCCAAGCTAAAGACCTATGCTATGAGCAGCTACTACAACATACAACAAACATGTGGTCAACGTGAGATAAACGGTGATAGGACATAAATAGTTACACAAACTTTGTAAGATCGATCATCAACCTGAAACACCTCCTGCTCTGAGTGCCAAAATGATCTTTCAAGTCTATTTATCTTTTCAGTACTGAAGATGCACAACTACTCAGCTCAGTCCTGACACTATTGTTCATCTGCTGAGAGAACTTTTCCATATCCACCTTTCTTCCTTCCCAACAGGGACAGCTAACGATATTCAATCCAGTAACTTCGACAGAGGCTTTGGTACAGGAAATAGCCTGGACAATTAGACTTGCCAAGGAAAAAGCATGTGAGAGGGACGAGAAAGAATTTCAGATGAAGCAGCTTCTGGGACCCGTCCTACTTTTTAGTTCACCTATCCATCTGGACATCGCCAAGCACTTGAGCTGAGGGCAAGACGCACTTTTCCAACAGGTTTCCTACCTCCTTCCCCTTTCGCTCGACTTCTTTCAACCACTCCTTGTCAACGCATTCCGTCCACTTGTTGCAAAGCCTTGAGTTAGAGAGGTCCACGCTCATTGTCTTCCCTTTGGGTACCCCAGGTACCACTCTAGGCAATGGTAGCACGCATATATTCTTCCTGTGCTCAACTGGTACCCAGAACAGTGGCTCATTGTCCCGGCCCACTACCCATCCATCTCGCATGCCTCGTAGTATAGGCTCATAGCCATGAATGGAATGCCAGTGCTCATGCATGAGATCTGCTATGTCCCATATTCTCAAGCCAGAGCCACGGGAATACTGCGCCAACTTTGTTCCATCTCGTATAAACACCATGTCTGCGCTTCCTTGGCTCCAAATTCTAGCGTACAGGCGGCCGCTGTAGACATCAATGAGATGTATTGTTTTTTCGTCTTTATACCACAGAGCGATGAGTCTGTTGCCAGGGGAATGTTCAATCAGAAAAGGTGAGAGGGCCATTTTGTCCACCCATGACGTTGGAAACTTCGAAACGAGCTGGCCGGTTCGTGTGTTCCAGACTCGGATGTGAGAGTCTTTGTCAGACTGGCATACGAAGAGTTTTCCATCAGGTGAGTACTCTGGCCAGCGAATATGCACTTGATCGTCAAAGTCGACAAAATCAAACTGGGCAGTGTTGTGATTCCACGAATAACATATAGCGGAGGACGACAAAGACGTGGTGACAATGGTCAAGCCATCGGGAGCCAGGTATATGTGCCAGATCCTTGAAAAATCTAAAGAATACATGCATTCGAAGCCTGCAGGATCCCGCCAATGCCAAACTCTCAGTGATGCTGAGTGGTTATCAGTGGCACTAGGTGAGGTGTATATAACCAGGTCGTTGCGTGTTTGGAAAACAACCTTCCGAATCTGGGCATCTTTTTCCGACAAGGGGTTGAGTGAGACATGACTTTTTGGGTGCCTTAAGTCACATACGGTGATGAGAGACTGAAACCAAAACGCTGCCTGATCTTCATCTGGGGAAAATACAACATCCATGTCATTGTCAAATTCCGCACGCGCTATGACTTCCCCAGTAGCTGTATATAGCACTTCAATACTGTGAGATTGCTTTGATTTTGTAGCCACCATCTTTCCAGATCGTGAGAATGCAGCAAATTGTGGCACATCGGCATGAGCTTGAGTGTTCATAGTATCAACCTGATTCATCGCCAAATTCTCTAGGTCCAGTTCCCACATCCTCACACTTCCATCTCTACATCCAACTAGAAGCCTGTGACCATCCTGTGATGGACAAGTACTGCATATACGTGAAGTGGTTGGAGGATTTGTCTCCCAGATCGGTTTTAAGCGGGTCACGGAGAAGACGTCCCATATCTCCACCATGCCATCTCGTTTTATGAACAGGTAATTGGTGAGGGGTGAATGAATAACATGTGGCACATGATTGAAATCATGGCTGAAAGATGCCATTCCTTGTGTGTCCAGCCTCCAAAGGGAGATATTGCTGCGATTATGTATGGCCATCAAAGAATCACTGGTCAGAGAAAAGTGGAGCGATAACACAAAATTTCCAGGAGGATACAAGAATCGCCGGGGATCCTTGCCATCTTTCAGATTCCACAATTCAATGACATTCTCAGTCTTCCTTTCTACAGCCAGAAAACGCCCGTCATCAGAAAATCGGGTGCAGGCGACATCGTTCACCTCAAACAACCTGTTGGATATCAGGGCACCATTGCTAGCATCCCATAACTTGACCACAATCCCAGTTCGATCTCCACCTTTATTTTCATCTATCCAATGCGTTGACGCAATTTTTCCATCGCAATGAATGAAGACAAAATTCTTGCCCTTGATCCGAAACTGCTCCTCACCCGTCACAATGTCCAAGACTACTGCATAAGATTTGAATCTGAGTAGAATACGTCTCCCATCAGGACTGAAGCAGGCTTCATATACATAATTAGACAGTTCAAATGGGCCTGAAATACAATGACCAGTTTCAGAGTCACAGACACACATGATTCTATCGCCAGATATGGAGGCGAAGGTGCTTTCATCAGGTGAAAATACCAGGGTGCGCACACTATCCTTGTGGTGTTCTGCGGTGAATACCGTCATTGGCCATTGACTGGGTCTCCCTTCAGTGACCACAACAGTGTTGGGAAACCTTGAACAGAACTTTGTGGCGACAAGAGATCGTTCAGGTACAAAGGAGAGGGAAGAAACATAGATTTGGGGGGCAGATTGAGAGATAGGGATGATAAATGCAGAAATGAATCGGAGGGCATCAAGAATGAACAATACCAGGTCATGATCAGGACTTAGTGTCTGGCCAGCTAGCATCAAAGATATATTGCAAGAAATGAACTGGAGACACACCTTCCAAGCTAAAGCCCTTCTCAGAACCAAAGTCGCTTCATAAGTCTTATCCAATAGGCTCATCACCTCCAACCAGAACAACAACTTCTCATACATCACAAATTGTACTGCTTCCAGTAATATTTCATCAGACGGGGTGTGAACGAGGTGATCGGCCCAATATTGACATGAATATGAAATAAGAGGTGGAATAGTGTTTTTCGCAGCAACCTGAATATCCGTACTCTTTACAGTAGAAGATTCCAAGCTGCATATATTGAAGTGGAGCTTGGGTGAAACCAGAGTCTTCAGACATAACACGGTGAGCTGATGTTCATGATAAACTTGATTCTGAATATCCGAAAGCCCAGGGTGTTGTTGTGGAAAGGACGGAGATAAAAGGAAGTCTTCGAAAGACCGATGATTGAAACGAAGGATAGGACCAGGATCAATGACCGGCACGAGTCCCTTTCGGATGAGCCCTAACCTGTGAGCATTTGAACCAGGAATCTTAACACCGGGAAGCATGATAAGTGCATTGTCATCAAGCGGTTCCTTGGCAAAAATCATTGCGCCCAAGACAGAAACGACAGCCCTGGGCTCTTCCCCTTTGAGATCAGGTCCAAATGATACTTTGACGATTGTTGAATACAGGGAATGCAAGCCATCCAACTCTGTCCTATCATCCTCTTCAAGCATGGCAAACCGTCCTTCAGGATCTCGTTCGAGGAAATTGGCCACAGTCGTTGCCCATATGAATACCCCAGCAGCACGAAGAACTAGGTAATCAAGTGCCTTGTCAATCAATGCACCTTCCATTCCCATACCCTCGAGGCGTGACTTGAGGAATATACGGATGTCATCAGAAGCACTATCTCCCGGTTTAACATCGCTGCCGGAGGGGATATTGACACGAATGCAGATAGACTCGGGGAATATTTTGTTGATGCGATCCTCTTGTCGGCTTGTAATGACTAATTTAAACCTCTTCAGGCAATCTACCTGAGCCCAACGCTGGAGAGTGCGCAACAGAGCGCTGTGATCTCTTTGCTCCAAGGGGTCATGCCTGAGGCCACCACATTCATCCAATGCATCTATCACAATCACTGGAAGTTCTTCAAGCGTAACATTATTCAGCATGGATAATGGTGTCTCTATGAGCGATTTGAGAAGCCGATCAACATCTGATGAAACGAGCTCCCTGCTCCCTTGGGCTTGCTGTTTTCGAAGACAGGGATACAGGCGGGCAAGACTACACGCGACGGCACGCCATAAATCATCTGTAGTAATGGTTGTAGATTGTGTCCTGTCGAATCGGAACCAAATTACATGTCGATGCTGTTCCTGCAGTCGAATGGCAATGCTAGCTGCCAAAGCTGATTTTCCAACACCAGGAAATCCCCGTATCCAAATCACATTGGGACCATCAACATTCTTAATCTTTTCTTCAATCTCTTGTAAGATGGCGGTGCGGGTGCCTGCCATACACGGTTCGCGTAGATGAAGCCTATTATCCCCGATGGCGCTCACTAAATCATCTAGTTCCTTCTTGTCGGCAGCCGTCTCCACAATGTTTACCATGGCGGCTGATATAAACCATAAATCAGTCATGTCGGACGATGAATATCAGACATGAAGACCAGACCTTGCTCTGCTCGGATCTCTATAAGAAGATGTCGGTCAAATTTGTTTTTGAAGACGTCGAGTTTGCCCTTCAACTCAGTCGCTTTCTCCTTTTGAGAGTTCACAAAGATGTACTTAACTGGAGCCAACTAATCAGTCACGAACACATTTTGATGGATTGATACATACACATCCAGCTTTTAAGCCATCTCCAAATGAAGCTGACCACTTCTTCCAAGATTTTAGGAAACTCACTCATGGTACTACGCAGTTGATGTGAGGTTGGAACTCCCTTGAGCCTGTCGAGCTGGCAAGCGAGCTCTTGGATGCTGTTTGCAAGGCTTTTCATTGCCTCACGAGTTTCTTTTTGAGTCTTCAAATGCTGTAAAAACAATTAGCAATTTTATTGACGCTGAAAACACAAAATGAGCCAACTTTGTATACGACCTCGATACAAGAAAATACGATGTGTGCGACAGGATTCAGCTGCTTTTAGTTAGACAACATATAGGAATAATAGTCAACGATAAATCACCTTGCTGATAGCGATTCCTAAATCAACAAACATCCCAGCAACATCGCTTGCAGCAGCAGAATGACGCAGAATAGAATGTAACTTGTTTAGTTCTACAACCGTCTCCTTGATACGTGGATCCACGGTATTCAGATCAATGCCGCAGGTCTTGTATTTTAAGGGGAAATCAACATAACAGCGATAATGATGACATACCTTGATGACCAGCCACAGCTGCAATCCTTGGATCGGATTATCAAATACTACCTCAAAGTTTACTGAGGTCCTATGAGTAAATCGGGAGAGATCAAGGTAAATATTCGCTCACAATTTTTTCCTGTTGTAGAAGACAAGTGTTTCCATAAGTCGTCGAACTTGATATTAGCTTTAGGCATGGATCCCTCTGGACCAGTGAGTATTTTCTGTCGTCGAGAATGTTTTTTGTGTATCTCAATATTCAGTTCACTTCCTTCCACGAGCATGCTACGCCACATGAACATGTATGACTGCTCAAGCACAATGACCTCAACTTACCACTCGTTTTGGGTGAGCGCCAAGTGTTGTTCATCCCTGACGCCTTTGGCCAATTTTTTTTCAAGGCAAACGTTGACGTTGTCAGAGAATTTGACAATCAGTGAGTGTGGAAATTGATGAAGCTTTCCGATGAATTCTGAATGTCAATTTAGTCCCTGATCTACTGAGCCGATCGGACAAAGTAGCACTCACTGACAACTTGGATGGCTGAGAACGATTCTACTGGACTTGCCATTACTTCAACTGTTGAAGAGAGAGAGTGAGAAGGGAGTGTGGGATGCTATCACGCTGAGAACAAAGCTGTGACACAGGCAATGATCGAAGCAGTTATCATTGTCCCAAGGATTGAACTAGGTGGGAACTCGATCCAGACAGCGAAAAGTAGCAGAAAACCCATTGAATCGAGTAGTTGTTCTAGTGACCACAGTCCAAATTATATTTTTCGATTATCATGGCAGTTAAATCTTCGAAGACAAGTATGATGAGATTTGCCTTGCAGACAATGAACCAAACCCCTGCTAAAACAAGACAGGATCAAGCACCTGGACAGCTTTGCACCATTCGTTTGTTCATCAATTTCAGCCAAATCCTGTGCCGATGAATTACAATTTACCTCCACTCGAAAGTTCAACCAACGCAATCCCCAACAATTCGTGCATGGGGCTGAATGTCTGCAATTGACTACATGAAGCTCAGGGATGATTTCAGCATCCGAGATCAATACGAAGTCTACAATCATATTTCCGTGAATGCGATTGCACGATACCATAAACTGTTCAAATGTCAGCCATGATTTACAACTGAAGAGTGAAGGCCGTACCTTTGTGCGATCACGGCAATCCGATCATCTACTACCTATCCACTAGCAACTTCGTCCTACTCCCTTTGTCACATGCCTCCTGTAGACATACACCTGACATTGGGCCTTATTTAGGCGCACTGCATCTTAGAACTAGTTTTCCTGTCACGGAATACTGAATCCAAAAAATTCTGATCACCTGGCTGCAGAGTATGATTCGAGCCCCATACATATCCTGCTCGTTTTCAGGCGATTCGCGACATTCATGTGGTCACAGACGGGCTTTGTGCGAATGACTCTCCCTGCAGAAGCGGATGCTCTGTCTGAGAAAGCCTGGGTTATTCAGCAGAATTGATGCACCTTTGACACCATCCAAGGACATATAATCATCTGGTACATTGGTCATGATCGTTGAGAGCACATCAGCACTAGTTCTTCCTAGCAGCAGAAAAATGCTCGACCGTTGGAAAGTATATCATCGGTTGACAAGGGTCGGTGATGCAATCGGGGGTTCAACTACGAACTGGCTGGCACCTGGCGTCAAATCTCTGCATCAAATCAGGAGCTTGACCTCCATAAGAATACATCGATATTATCAGATGGCCAGAAGCTTCAACCCGAAATTCTCTTCCCAGCCTTGGTCTCTACTCGTAAATGTGAATACTATTCTTTCAATTTTGCATTTGATGTCATAGTCTGCACTATCCAGGCTTGATATGATGTTCTCTGCGCGAGATGTATGAAGAGCTGTCACATTGTGACAGTCATATTCCGAAGACGCTGGCACGTACGCGTCACCCTCGTTGCAGTTACTTACAGTGACCCAGGTCTTTCTTTTATATTTGTCCCTTTTACTGTCGCTCAATAACCACGAGTCCTATCAACTCTTTCAATAGCAATCTTGACGACCTAGACGATGTGAAGAACAGCATCTGCTATGACATTGATATGGAAGATGGTGATGCGCAGCTATCTACGCCTGCTCAACGACCTGACAGTAATCTCAGTGTCTTGTTTTCACCACGCTTAGGATCGTACGCAAAGGACGGGGAGCATGAGCTGCCTCCTGCAAAGCACAGCAGAAAGTACTGTCAGACGCAGTTCGGGCCCATTTAAGTCAAGACGTGAGTGTTTTCCTATCGTCCACCGTTGCAGATGCGCTGATCTTTGGCCATTTGCCGTTATCAAATTCGCAACACCACCTCCAGCCTCTGTAACCCCAAGTACTATGCCTCCCCTCATTGCCACCATTTTATCTCTCTCCAACTCCTCTACGTTCTTCAGCGCTCAGCTGGGCTATGTCTAGTCGACTATCCCAAGTTTCAGAAGATTTAAGGATGTAGCTCCTTTCATATGGCCTGTCGACGATGTCGCACTTGTTATTTCCACTTCAATGGATTTTTCCACCATCTGATGCCCGCTCGCAAGTTCCTATCCTGAAAATTCCTCATTATAATAATGCTGGCGAATTTGTCACAGATTTTTGTCTGAAAATAGCAAAAAGGTTCCTTTCAAATATGCAACAACGCAGTTGTATGAATCGAAGGATACATGAACCTACTCCTGGCACCTGATGGTTTGATCATGTCTTGGTCTCTGTCAAATGTTATTCATGGAGTCGCGACACTGCCCACTTTCGTCCTGTCGACTTTGAATATCAAAGTGTATATTCGCGGGTGTGAGAACTTACCCGACGGGAAACTCTTCGCATGATGGTCTTCACGTCCGAGGCTGGGATCCGCGAACTGGCCAATTCGTTTGCAAGTTTTCAGCGTCCTTGGTGGATGGAATGGCCCTCTCACCTACTCTGACTAAACATTTCCCTAACGACAGACTCATCGCTCTTGGGTCAGCAGATGAAAATGTAATATGTTCCTATAAGCTCGAGTTTTGGGTCGAACATGCACACACATGGCGTTGATATGGAACAAATTTGGTGTGTTACATGAGCTTATACTACAAGGCATGGGAGATGGATGGGTAATGGGTCGAGACAATGAACCACCTATTTTGGGTCCCAGTCGAGCAGAGACAATCTATACGTGCCCTAAAGCGAGAACAAGGCCAGCTGAGCTTTTTTTCAAACAAGCGACAACCTGACAGCGCCTCATTGAGTTCAAACAAGTAATCTCCAAAGTGCACGGCGGAAAGTACCGGTGGACCCGGAAGAAGTTCGGTATTGCCATCGCCTAGAATGGTATTCGGGATAAAGGCAACAAGTATGGATTTCTGGCACACAGTGCATCGGCAAAGAGTGGCTGAGAGAACTCGAGCAAAAGGAGAAGGATATAGGAGAGCTGCTGGAGTAAGACACCAAAGTAAGTCTTGTCCTCGGTTGAGATGTTGGAATGCACAGGTGAACTGGAAAGGAGAACGAGTTTCATGAGCTTGTTGGGTCTACTCGAATTTGAGTAGGTATCAATTTACAAATCTGGACGCGACTGGTGATTCCTGACATGAACCTTTCCTTGACATAGTAACGACTGCAGATGCATCACACCTTTGTTTAGTCCCTAAAAATGTTAGTAATGAACTATGGTTCTATCTCGTAGCTTAAAAAAGGTTTTGGGCAACTGTATTGATTGCGTTTTTTTCTTCACGCACCATCACTTGGACTGCAACACCTGCTATCGTACCTGGACAGCAAGCCTAAGACTCAATCACTCAACCAGAGAGAAGAGTTGGCCGTGCCCTGTTCATGTCTGTTATTATGGCCAGCTTACAATCCTCATAGAATAGCGTCTTATGCAACTCCAGCAGCTACTATACCACGCGTCATGATAATCATGCATGCCGATGCACCATGCTCAAAAGGGAATAGATTGCCTATGTCATGAACAAAAACATATCTACATGTTAGTTAAGGTGTTTTGTTGTCAGACTGTTAGTTTCATGGTAAGTCTTTGGCCTTATCAGGCAAGAACAGGTCGTTTTTATCATGCCACACTCCTGATGCCCACGTACTGGCGTGATCACCTCAGAATCATCTCGTGGTCGACATTTGATAGCCCTCATGACCCATCTTTTACAACAAATACAGCCACATTTTACTCTCAAAGGTCTCTAGCACTGGAATAAGCAGACTGTTCGAAATACTATTGATGTGTGACTTGGAGAGCTGTAAATAAGGAAGAAATTTATCGGCGAGCTCATCGATCGTTGAATAATTGCCATTGTAGGTGTTTGGATATTGTTAATCCTTGCATCATTCCAGGCACTTGCCGATCATTGCTGTTATTTTTTATGACTGTCGATACTTTGTTGATTTTCCGGCCATCAATGGCGCTAAATGACCGTTGTGTGCCTTTTATTTACCGCTATTGGCTTTCTATTGATAAGCAGACGTTTTCATTTTATTTGCCTTAAATGGACTCTTTTTGTTATAGGCTACATATGGCGCTACTTGTTCTACTTGGACCACCGTTCGTGTACTCCTCACGTAGGGGCGGCTCAAATGTCATTGGGCATGGGATTTCAAACGGTGTGCACAAGTTGATCTAACATAGTGTGCCCTGTAATGGGTGCGACATTCTGTTGTTGATCACTGTAGTCGTCTCCTTCTCCCCGCCACTCAGCGACGCCGCCCCAGCCCTCGCAGATTGTGGAAAAGCCCCATGAGTACCTGGCATCACACAGCCTTTGATGCGCAGCCCGAACTCGTCTCTCTCCATAGCATCACCAATATAAAACCCGTCCACCCCCCTGGCATCCGATGGCTCAGTCTTCCTCCGCTAAATGTCATGTATGAAATCACGACACTGCCCAGTTCCATCTCATCGAGTTGACAATCAAGTGCATATTCACCGGCTAAAGTACTCACCTGACGGGAAACTCTTCGCATGCTGCTCTCGCAATGACTCTCACGTCCGAGTCTGGGACACGCGGACTGGTCGAATTGTTGGCAAGTT
>Ga0153950_1000885_pt1 | contig 13389 bp, 15 predicted proteins | sample TSNJ034MetaG_FD_104737 | JGI IMG/M metagenome (GOLD analysis project Ga0153950, IMG submission 104737) | Attine ant fungus gardens microbial communities from New Jersey, USA - TSNJ034 MetaG | ecosystem: Host-associated > Fungi > Mycelium > Unclassified | place: USA: New Jersey, Wharton State... | reverse complement strand
TGAATTAATAGACCCAGCGAAAAGACAAGATCATTTTTATGAGTGTTTAATTGATCATCAATTAATTGGTTATTGTGTCATTGAAAAAGAAGATAAAACTATTCACTTTGGTTTAGGCTTAGCTCCTTTTTTGACTGGTAAGCATCTAGGGCAATCTTTCATAGAAGAAATAGAAAAATTTATAAAACAACAGCACACTGATATAACTACTATAGAATTAGCAGTTGTTGCTTTTAATCAAAGAGCGTATAAAGTCTATAAAAAATGCGGCTACCAAGAGATAGGTACATTCAATATGCCTAGCAATGGTAGTACCTACAGATTTATTAAAATGAAGAAAGACGTTTAACCTATTATTGTATTGAAAACCCCATAAATTGTGATGAATTTATGGGGTTTTGTATTAACTTATTTTTGTACCATTTGGTAAGTCCTTCGCAATAGTTACTAGTGCAAGTTCTTTCTTAGTTGCTCCAGCTAATAACATTCCTTCAGATTTTACTCCTCTTAAATTTGCTTCTTTTAGATTTGTAACAACAATTACTTTTTGCCCTACCATAGTTTCAGGAGTATAATATGGTACCAATCCACTCACAATTTGTCTTACTTCATCTCCAACATCTACTTGTGACACCAATAAACGATCTGCTTTAGGATGTTTTTCAGATGAAATTACGGTTCCTACGGTTAATTCTATTTTAGCAAAATCATCAATTGTGATTTCTGGAGTTTTTTCTTTTACGTCTTTCTTTTCTTCTTTTACTTCTGGTTCTTCAAATTTCTTTAAGACTTCTTTTGGATCTAATCTTGCAAATAACATTTCAGGTTTTTCTACGAGTTTAGTTCCTTCTTTATATAAGCCAAACGTTGTTAAATCTTTAAACTCTCTTTGGTCTGTATTAATAGAATCTAAAATCTTCTTTGAAGTATCTGGTAAGAAAGATTCTAAACAAACAGCTGAGATACGGATACATTCAATTAAATTATATAATACTGTTTTCAAACGATCTTGTTGATGTTCATCTTTCGCTAGTGCCCAAGGCATTGTTTCATCAATATATTTATTACTTCTTCTTAAAAGTGTAAATACTTTACTAATCGCATCCGCAACACGTAGATCATCCATTTTAGTTGCTACTTCATTTGGAGTTTTTAGTGCTAAATCAATTAATTCTTGATCATATTCTCCGCTTACTTTAGGATTTTCAACTATTCCATCAAAGTATTTATTACTCATTGCAATCGTACGATTTACTAAGTTTCCTAAGATATTAGCTAAATCCGAATTAACTCTTTCAATTAATAATTCGTAAGTAATTGTTCCATCATTATCAAAAGGCATTTCATGTAATACAAAATATCGAACAGCATCAACACCAAACACATTAACTAAATCATCAGCATAAATAGCATTTCCTTTTGATTTGCTCATTTTATTATTAGCTGTTAATAACCAAGGATGACCAAATACTTGCTTTGGTAGTGGTATATCTAATGCCATTAACATAATTGGCCAATAAATGGCATGGAAACGAAGAATATCTTTTCCAATTAAGTGTAAATCTGCTGGCCAATATTTTTTATATAAATCACCTTGATTTCCATCTACATCATAACCAAGTCCAGTAATATAATTACTTAATGCATCAATCCAAACATAGACAACATGTTCTTGATCAAAATCAACAGGAATTCCCCATTTGATACTTGTTCTAGAAACACATAAATCACGTAATCCTGGAATCAAGAAATTGTTCATCATTTCATTTTTTCTAGATTCTGGTTGAATAAATTCTGGGTGTTTGTTAATATGCTCAATTAATCGATCTGCATAATTACTTAATTTTAAGAAATAAGATTCTTCTCTTTCTTCATGTACTTCGGCTCCACAATCAGGACATTTTCCTTCTATTAATTGACTTTCAGTATAAAAGGATTCACAATCTGTACAATATAATCCAGTATACTCCCCTTTATAAATATCTCCCTGTTGATAAAGCTTTTTAAAAATTTTTTGTACTTGTAATTTATGATAATCATCTGTTGTACGAATAAATTTGTCATATGTCGTATTCATTAAATCCCAAATTTGCTTTATTTCTCCTGCAATTTTATCAACATGTTCTTTTGGTGAAATATCTAATTCTTTTGCTTTCTTTTCATTTTTTTGTCCATGTTCATCAGTTCCTGTTTGAAAATACACTTCGTAGCCTTGTGCTCTTTTAAATCTTGCAATACTATCTGCAAGTACTATTTCATACGTATTTCCAATATGTGGTTTGCCAGATGTATAAGCAATCGCTGTTGTAATATAATATGGTTTCTTTTCCATGTTTTTTTCCTCCTTTATAAAATTAAAAAACTCATCCAAAAAGGACGAGTTATCGCGGTACCACCTTTATTCACAAACTATACTAAAATAGTCTGTGCTCTTACTTCCTTAACGCGGTTAACGTTTGTTTCTACTTTTTTTCAAAACAACTGCTCCTGGGCCATCTTCTTAATTTTATTTTTAATTGATTTTCAGCAACCATCAACTCTCTAAATTAAATAAAATTAATACTCTTCCATTCATTGCATTTTTACATTATTAGTCTAACAAACTTCAATACTAAAGTCAATTAACTTAGAATTAAAAGTGTTTTTTTGTTATATAATATAGTTTATACACTTTTTTAAATAAATAAACGATAATTATTGATATAACAAACTTTTATTTTATAAAGAACTATATTCTACCATTACTAATCAAACTTATGATTAAACAAATACTTCCTACAGTTAGAAAAATCAAACAAATTCCAATACGCTTTTTTCTTGAATTCATACTATTTATTTCATCTTCTGACATATTTGATGGATAATTTCTTCTACTTAATAAATATAATAATAATCCTCCACGATTTTGTCCTCCTGTCGCAAGTAGTCCCCATATCTTTGGATGCTTAAAACCTCTACTTTTTGCATCTAATTGGACCATTCTATATAATTGATATGCTGTATTGAATGCACCTAAAATAACAATAAAAATAAATATATATTCATACCAGTTCATATAATCCTCCTTCTAAAATTTTCGAATAATTTGATAAAATAATGTTGTCATACATAAAACAGCAGCTATCATCACACAACCCATTACTATTGTATTAGACGCTATCATTTTGTTACATAAAATCATAAAGAGAAAAAGAAAAACATTTGCTAAACTAATAATGATTAATTTTTTATTACTACTAACAATATCAGTACTTTCATTTAAATGCTTTATCATATCTTGATCTCCTTTCAATAATTGATCTAAGCTAATGTTATATAAATCGCTTAATTTAATAACACTAATGATATCAGGATAAGAGCGGTTATTTTCCCAATTAGAGATTGTTTGTCTTGATACGTGAATATCCTCAGCAACTTGTTCTTGTGTTAATTTCATTGATATTCTTACAGCTCTTAATTGTTCTCCTATTTTCATAATACCTCTCCTTCCAATATTATTTTTCCATAATTTTTAATATTTGTCTATCTATCTTCTTTTACATCAATAAAAATTAGTGTCAAAATGCTTTTACATGATGAGTTTGTTGGTTGATTTTGAGTTTTTAAGGTTGTATTTATTTACCAAAAGAAAAAATCCCACCTATGTTTTGGGGGAATATTGGGTCTTACCTCTTTTAAGTGTATTCTTAATACACTGCTATGTATGTATAGTAGTACCTAATTATATTACTTTAGTATGTTACTATCATATCGGTCTACAGAATATTAGAAAATAAATCAGTTAATTTTTCGGTCATTTGTCAGCATTACTGGAATTTGGATTGCAGCAAATGCACTACTTATCTAACGGCAAAATAAGGAGCCACAACATAATTGTGAGATCAGGTGTTATTGGTATAGAATGGTAAAAACAAGGTCATTCTTAATTATACTAATACATATATATAGTAGTATTTATTTATATTACTATTTTGTTATAAATAAATTTGAATGAAAAGAGGCATTCTATAATCATTCCAAAGAAATCATAATAGGTATTAATTTTCAAATATTAAAAATTCATTGTTTTGGGCAACCGCTTTTATAAAATCATAATCTTTTGGTTTACCCTTAAAATAGTAATTTATTACCCGAGCATTTGCAGCATGGGTAACGATCAAAATGTTTTTACCTTTGTGTTTATTCATAATAAAATCACATAAATCGCAATTTCGTTTTATGAATGTTTGAAAACATTCCGTACCTTTATCTCCTGATTTAATTGCTTGCCAAAACGATTTCATCATTTCTTCGGTTTCTTCCATACCCTCAAATTGACCGCAATTTATTTCTACAAGCCTATCATCAAATACAATCTGTTTATTAAAAATGATTTCACAAAATTGACGTGCCCGTACTTGAGGACTGCAAAAACATATATCAAAATTGACATCTTTTAACTTTGCCGCTTGTTGTTTTGCCTGTTCAATACCTGTTTGATTTAAATAGGTATCTGTAGAACCGTTACATCTTTTAAATAAATTCCAATCGGTTTGTCCATGACGAACAAGATATATCATGATTATTCAACCTCCAAAAATAATTATTTGTTTATAAAGTCTAATCCTCTGTTCTGTTTTACAATCTGTTATATTATATATTTATACTTCAAAATCTTCTGATTTATAATTACTATAATATCTTCCTTTCATTGCTGTAAATTTTAAAACACAGTAATCTGGATCCGTTACTCCTTCTTTATAATACATCGTGTCACTTTCTTCCCAAAGTTTTTCTTTACTCATTGAATCTTCCAATACCTCTATTGTTCCTTTCAACATAACTCCACGAAAAAATCTAGCATCGTAGAAATAAATGCAAGCCTTACTATTATTGCGAAAAGCAGAAACTTTTTGAGAACTTGTATTCGTTGAAAAATAGATAGTTTTAATTCCTTCTCTTACTCTAGGAGAATACATAGCTTTTGTATTAGGAAAGCCATCACTATCAATACTACTTATCTGACAAATTCTTTGTTTATCAATAATATTTCCAATTGTTTTTTCTGGATCTCTCATCATTTGAGTTTCCTCCCTGTATTTGTTATTTAAAAATAATAGTATTTAACTCTTCAAAAGAGCTAATTATAAAGTCTGCAACAGTATATGTAATATTTTTGTTAGGATCGTACAAGCAACTATAAATACCCGCGTTTTTTGCTGCCAAAACATCGATTTCACGATCGCCAATCATTAAGCATTTTTCTTTATGTAATTGATGCTTATGAATCATATAATTTAATGCTTCTGGATCAGGTTTTCTTTTGAATTGATCTTCTTTGATAATGAAATCTGTAAATAATTCATCTAGTTGATAAAACTGCAGATAATCAATTGTGGATTTACTTCGATGAGTATATATATAGTTTTTTCCGTTGTGACCAACAATCTTATTTAGAATCTCTGGAATATATTCAAAAGGGTGCATATTCTCTTTCTTTATCGTCGATTTATTTTTGAAGAATAAATCTATTTCTCTTTGCTTTAAATGAAAATGTTCTACTGCAAATGAAACAGATATTTTCATTGCCTTCTCAATTTCCTCTACTGATTCTTCTCTTCCTTCTTCAAGTAATGCTTTATGAAAAGCATTTACTAGAAACGGATAACTATCAAATAACGTTCCATCAAAATCCCAAAATATATAGTCAAATTGATTCATGTCTAATACACCACTCCTTTTAATATTATCTTACAATACTTTTTTCTCTAGTCGTTCTTACTGCTTTTTCTTTCACATTTCTTTCTACTGCTTCACAGACACTTGATAAATCTGGCATTAATCGAAAGGCATTGATTCCAATAGTATTTAAATATCTTTGTAAATCTAAACGTAAATGTTTATTAATTTTTAATATATAAGAGTTTTGTTCCAATAAAGAGTTGTGTTCTTCTGTATTTAAATTATAAGGAAACATAAATAAGCCTTGTTGCATAATTAGTCTCTGATTGGATTGATTAGGATCAATAAATAACAATTTGTTTGTATCTACCTTTATGTAGTTGCTCTTTACATATTCATCTTGGTCAATTACATTTGTTTTTGAAGCAATTGCACCAAAGAACTGATTTGATTTTTCTTTGTTTTGATGATTAAAGATATCTTCAATTGTAAAAATTAACTGATTGCTTTGATTTGCCATAGAAGAAATATCATAGTCGTTATTTTGCTTTATGACTGGAATATGATGAATTAAAATATTGTCATTGAAATCACAATAGCGAATATAATAATAATTTTTATCTTCTTCTTTCATATTTCCTGATTTATCTCTAAATAAAGAAAAATATAAGGCAATAAATGGATTATATGTAAAATCTAATAACCTGGTAGATAATCCAAAATGTTGTGCATAAGACATAAAGTCAATAGGATTATTTGTATTAATATATTGTGTTGCATAACGCTCAAATTCTAAAAGTAATGCCGATTCTAAATGTGTAATATTATTTCTAATGATATTAGGTAATACTTGACTTTGAATGCTGTACCCTCGAAACACAAAATTTCCTGATATAGCTAATGAAGTTAATGTTGAGATTGTTTCTTCATAGTTTTCTAAATATATTTCTCTAGTTATCATAGCTCACTCTCCTCTTTATGTTTTTAATATTTAAATGTTTATTGATTATATTATATACTTTAATTTTAATAACCCTAACTATTATTTTAAAAGGAGTTCATTCTTCGTTATGTGGCGCTAAGAATGAACTCCTTTCTCTATTTCTTATTAGGTTTCCTTTTTATAACTAATAATTGTTTAATATCTTCTAATAAAGAATCATCTTCAAGTTCCATCATTACCCATTTGCCATCATGATATGTTTCAGTTTTATCGTATAAATCTAAAAAAGCTGCCGAATACTTATTTCTATTTTCTTCAATCTTAGCACGTTCCTGCTTTCCAAAAATAATCATAAATCCTAAGCAATTATCTGTTACATAAAATCCACAAAGAGTCTTTTTTGATTTTGAGAATTTATATTCATATTTCCACTTTCTAGTTTTTAATTTCTGCCTATTCCAAACTTTATCTAGTTGATAGTTTTGATTAATAAACGCACAAATCAGATCAAATATCTTGCTTTTTTGTTCTCCAATCATATTTGAAATATTCCTACACTCTTTACACTCCTCACATGTACATTCACAGTTTGGATTAAAACCTAAAGCACAATCTTCTGTGCAAGTACAAATAGTATTCGTATTCATATAATTTTCCTCCTGAATTAACGGTTCTTTCTTTATTATATATTATCATAGATGATGTACTTCGATAAGATATCTTTCATTATTTCTAAGAGAATACTGTTTTATAAAGTATAATTTTGGTCTTTACAATAATTTAAATCAACTTATAACTATTCGTTTAAAACGCTAAATCAATTTCCAAATAAATCATATCTTTCAATTGCTTTCCATCATCATAAATTGGGTTTTGATAATTATTAATAAAGAAATTACTGATAACTTTATATTTGTGAAATCCTATATGTTCATAAAATCCAATCGTTTTTTGACTATCTCCTGTTCCTACTATCATTCTTCGATATCTACATTTATAATAATCAAATAAGTATAGGATCATTTTCTTTCCATACCCGTGATTTTGTGCATTAGGATATACTGCAATATTCTTTAATTCACATGTGTCTTGATTAATTGGAATGACAATACAACCAGCTTTTACTTCTTTATTTTCATATAAAAGAAACATATCCCCTTCTTCTATATACTTAGATATTGCTGCTTCTTCTTCATCGGCAATTAGTAATAAATCAATATAGTTTCTTCGATTCCCATCATAAAGTTTAATTTCCATTAACGATTACCTCGACTTTGTTTACAATGTTTTATTTCTAATTTAACTATAGCAGTAACCACAACTATAATCAAGAACATACCTAACACATTTAACAAATAGTACTAACTCTTTAATAGATTAATCATTAAGTAACTATGTTACAAATTATATAGATTAAACATCCTATAACAGAAAAAATCTTCCATTCATTGATAGAAGACTTAATTATTAAGTTATTATTTTTACTTTCTTTAAGCCAATAACGATTGTTGGAATTAACAAAATATGTAAGATAATTCCAAGAATTCCATTAATAAAAGCACTTGTCATAAAAATAGCAAATGTGAACGTTTTTCCTTGCATTCTCCACAACAATAATGAAACCCCACCCCATACAATTCTACCAGCAAGCATTGCTAGCACTAATGCAATAATAATCGAAATTCTCCTTTTGGGTAAAGCCCTATATAACGATCCTGCAACTATTCCATAGATTGCTAATTCAAAGGACATCGCTATTGCTTCTGGGAACATAATTGGCATTCCATACATAAAACTCCTTACTAACGGTGTAAAAAATCCTACAATTAACCCATACTTACCTCCTAACACATATCCGGATAGTAATACTGGTATATGCATTAGAGAAAGTTTCGCTGCGTTCTCTGTTAAAAATGGTAATGCAACCCCTATTGCTATAAACAGAACACTAATAGTATAATTATATGCTCTTGATTTCTTATTCATCTTTTATAATCTCCTTTTACAATCTACTTATTGCTTATCATTCAAAGCAAACTAACAATTAAAGATTAATTTTGATAAGATTTACTATTAAAAGAGAAGGATAACAAATATATTTAATGTAATAAAGTAGTATTAAACAGAGTGTTGAGAACACTCTGTCCTATGGATACTAAGATGTTTTTATTGATTATTTTCTAAGTAATCTGAATACACTTCATTTTTCCCAATCTTTCTTTCTTTTGCAACTTGCTTAATTGCATCTTTTGTTGTCATTCCACTAACTATATAATTTGAAACATGTTCATAAATAGAGAATTCGTAAATGGCTTCTTCTCTTTCTTCTTTGCTTCCTTCTACAATGATAACAATTTCTCCTTTTACTTCATCGATATAATCAATTACTTCGCTAATCTTACCACGAATCATTTCTTCATTAATTTTAGTCAATTCTCTACAAATTGCTACCTCTCGATTACCAAAAGCATTTAGCATTAGCTCTAATGTTTTATTAATTCTATGAGGCGATTCATAAAACACTAACGTCTCTTGATGATAACGTAAGTCTTCTAATTGTTTTCTCTTTTTCCCATCACTATGATCTAAAAAGCCATAAAAAGTAAATGGTTGAGGTGCTATTCCAGAAACAACTAATGCATTTAAGCAAGCATTTGCTCCTGAAATACTGACCACATTAAATCCCATTTTAATTGCTTTTTTTACTAATTCAAAACCAGGATCAGAAATAGCAGGATACCCAGCATCACTAACGACAGCTATATTTTTGTTTTCGCTCAATAATTCAATAATTTTTGATATTGATTGTTGTAAGTTATGTTCATGATGAGAAATCATCTTTTTCTTTATTCCAAAATGATTTAATAATTTAATCGTATTCCTTGTATCTTCAGCAGCAATACAATCAACCATTTGTAACGTATTGATTGCTCTGTAGGTCATCTCATCTAGATTTCCTATCGGTGTTGCTACCAAAAATAATGTTGGTAGATTATTTTTAAAGCTTTTTTGTATTTTCATTATTATCAACTCCAAACATTTTTAAAACTTCATCATGATAACTTCCATCTTTATTATGAGCATATAATGGCGGTTCAATCTTTAATCCTGAGTTTCCATTTTTAATGCCTTCTAGTAATAAAATATTGCTTTCCTTATTCTCCTTAGGATATACAAAACGTAATCTTTTTGGTGAAATATGATTGTTTTCCATATAATGTAATAAATCAACTAATCGATCCGGTCGATGAACAATCGCAAACTTTCCTTTGTTTTCTAATATTCTTGAAGCAGATTCTACAATTTCTTTTAAATTGATTTTAATCTCATGTCTTGCAATTTGTAGATACTGACTTTCATTCAAATGACTTTGTTGATTTACTTTAAAGAATGGTGGGTTACATAATACTAAATGTGCTTTGCTAGCTTGCTTCACATATTCTTTAATATCTTGATGAATGATTGTTATTTGATCTTCTAAATGATTTAGTATTACATTTTTTCTTGCAATTTCACAGGCTTCTGCTTGTATTTCAATCCCGATAATTTCCTGTTTTGTTCTTTTCGATAAAAATAATGGAATAGCTGCATTATTTGTTCCAAAATCAATAATTTTTTTTATATCCTTTGTAATCGAACAAAAATTTGCTAATAAAACGGTATCTAAAGAAAAATTAAACATGTCTTTTCTTTGAATAATCTGTAATTGATCAAAGGCTAATAAACTATTCAATACTTCATTGCTTTCCATTTTTCTTATCATTCTTCTTATTTCTTTGTTTATTTTGATTTGAATTTTGGTAATTTTGCTTTTTTTGTTGTTTATTATTTTGCTTCGTATACTTTGCTTTACTATCTGCTTTTTCAACAAGTTTTTCAGCAGGTACTACAACTTGTTGCTCTATTTGATTTTTTTCGATACGTTTTTTTGCCTGTAACTCATCTAAGGTAATAAAAAGTATTTGTTCACTATTCTCTATCTTTATCCTTTTATTTAAAACATTAACACTAGTCACTTTAAATGGTTTATCTTCAAAGGTGACTTTATTCCCTATTTTAGGAAAATCTTTCTTTATTTCTGTATATAGGTCATCTTCATATTTTAAACAACACATTAATCTTCCACAAGATCCTGAAATCTTCTCTATATTAATTGCTAACATTTGATTCTTAGCCATATTAATTGAAACCCCATCAAATTCTCCTAAAAAAGTACTACAACACAATGGCATTCCACAACTTCCTAAGCCACCAATTAATTTTGCTTTATCTCTAGGTCCAATTTGACGCAATTCTATGCGACATTTAAAAATTGAGGCTAATTCCTTTAATAATTCTCTAAAATCAACTCGTTCATCAGAAATATACATAAAGATTACTTTTGTTGCATCTAGGGTATACTCACAATGAACTAAACGCATATCTAATTTAAAGTTTTCAATTATTTCTTTACATAGTATTAATGATTCTTTTGCTTTTATAACATTTCTTTCATAATTTTCGATGTCTTCATCGGTTGCTTTTCTAATAATTTGTTTTAATTCTGTATCTAAATCAAATTCTTCAATAGATTTTAATTCCGTTGCAATTTCACCCATCTCTAAGCCTCTTGCAGTTTCTACAACCACTTTATCTAGCTTTTGTAATGCAATTGTTGTTGAGAAGAAATATATTTTCCCAACGCTTTTAAAGCGTACCCCAACTAATTGTTTTTCTTCCATGTTTTCACACTCCTTTCTTACATATGATAGATTAAATAATCCATCGCTAAAGGTATATTACTATTGCCTTTTATTTTTTCTTTTGTTTCTAATAATAATTCTATCACATGTATCGTATCATCCAAAGACCCAACACATGAAGTTATCAATTCTGTTTTCGATTCATAGAGTAGCGGTAATTCATAATATTTATGTACGACATCTAAAAAAGCGAATATTGTTAAGTCTAAAAATAAATCAATATCTTTTTTTTCTTTAAATTGTCTCATGACATGTGTTTGTGTATTAATCATTAAATTTTCTTTTTTAAAGAAATAATCACTTAAAAAATTAATTGCCTCTACTTTCAATGTGAAATATTCTTGACTATCGACTATTTCTAAAATTTTATCATTTGATTCATAAATTTGTGATAGTATCATTGCATCTTCCTTTTTTATATTGTGAAGAAGCAAATCATCTAACATTTTTTGTTGATTGATTGCCTTGAAATGAATTACTTGACATCTTGAGATGATGGTAGGTAAGACTCTTTCAATATTATCACATGTGAATATCGCATAAATTCCATCTGTTGGTTCTTCTAACATTTTTAACAAACTGTTCATTGATTCTACTGTTGCATTATCAATATATTCTAAAATATATACTCTCGCATTTCCTTCTATCGCAGAGGTAGTGAAACGTTTTTGAATTTCTTCAATATCTTTCTTTTTAATACTCTCCTGCCTTCCATCGACACGAATACTATCAATATGATTATTATCCTTAATTTTACAGCAGGTCTCACATGTTTCGCATGCAACATCGCTTACTTTACACATAATCGATTGTGCAATAAAAGTAGCAATAGAAGAAGTGTTGACACCTTTTTGAGAAATGAGTAAATACGCATGAGGTATTCTATTTTTTTGGATTGAATTTTGTAGTGTTTGATAGAATATCGGTTGGCTTTGTTTTATGTATTCTTGCATAGTCTTTGCTCTACTATTTGATAAACTTGGTTAAATACTTGATCAATGCTCTGATTTGCATCGATTTTAACAATTCTATCTTTAAACATTTCTGCCACTTGTAAATAACCATGATAACTTGCTTGATGAAAGTCAATTGCTTCTAAATCTAAACGATTAATTTCCCGATCTTTGTTACTATTAATGCGTTGTATGCCTATTTCTGGTGATACATCAAACATAATCGTAACATCTGGCATTATATCTTCAATGGCAAATTTATTGATCATAAATACTTCCTCAATCCCCAATCCTCTACCGACCCCTTGATAGACTAAACTGCTGTCAATAAAACGATCACAAATAATGATTTTACCTCCTTGCAGTGCTGGAAGAATTTTCTCGACTAAATGTTGTCTTCTACTAGCTGCATAAAGTAATGCTTCTGTTCTAGCATCCATGGCAGTATTTTCCGTATTGTGAATCACATCTCTGATTTGCTCAGCAATATCAATTCCGCCAGGTTCTCTAGTTAAGATAACGTCATAGCCTTCCTTTACTAATTTATGGTAGACCATTTTTGCAACTGTTGTCTTCCCACTACCATCTGGTCCTTCAAAAGTAATAAACATACCTTTCATTATATCTACATCCCCTCCTTTACTATTATAAAGGTTTTTTCAATTTTGATAAAGAAAAAGATTATTTTATCCTAGAAGATATTAGAATATGCTATAATTTTGCAGAGGTGGGAAGATGAAATTACTATATGCGACAAAAAACACATCAAAAATTTATAACATGAAAAACCGATTGAAAGATTTAGCGATTGATTTATTGACTCCATACGATTTAGATATTGATATTGCTATTAATGAAAATGGACAAACAGCAAAAGAAAATGCAATTAAAAAAGCCGAAGCATATTATTTGAAAACCAATTTACCGACAATTGCTGCTGATACTGGATTATTTATTTCTAAACTACCTAAGGATAAACAACCTGGTTTATTTGTTAAACGAATAAATGCTAAAGAGGAGAATGATGAAGAAACATTAATACAACATTATCAAAACTTGCTAAACTCTGTTGGTGGAAATAGCGATGGTT